>Ga0208460_10001448_pt1 | contig 14336 bp, 11 predicted proteins | sample AD_STIC10_MetaG_FD_184436 | JGI IMG/M metagenome (GOLD analysis project Ga0208460, IMG submission 184436) | Active sludge microbial communities of municipal wastewater-treating anaerobic digesters from USA - AD_STIC10_MetaG (SPAdes) (version 2) | ecosystem: Engineered > Bioreactor > Anaerobic >... | reverse complement strand
CACTTTGAGCGTGAAGCCACCTGGAAGGCGGCGGTGAACGAACACCTCGCCGTGGTGGACGCCATCAACCGACACGACCCGGACATGGCACGCGCAGCGATGAGCGGCCACCTGGAACACTCGCACGAGCGCTTCTCGGCCGGCTGGACCACCACCGGCGATATCGACACCAACCGGAACTGAATATGAGCCTTGCCTGCACCCTGAACGGTCCCATGCAACTCAGCGTGGAGCAGCTTGCACCCGTGGAGCCCGGCCCCGGCCAGGTGCGTTTGCGTCTGGGCGCGGGCGGCATCTGCGGGTCGGACCTGCACTACTACCAGCATGGCCGCGCCGGCATCTTTGCCATTCGCGCGCCGTTTGTGCCAGGTCATGAAGCCTCGGGCGTGGTGGACGCCGTGGGCGAAGGCGTAACCCGGGTGCAGCCGGGGCAAAAAGTGGCGGTCAACCCTGCCCACCCCTGCGGTGTGTGCCCGGCCTGCCGCGCGGGCCGCAGCAACCTGTGCGAGAAGATGGTGTTCTTGGGCAGTGCGGCAATTTTTCCGCACATCCCCGGCTTCTTCCGCGAGCACTTTGTGATGAACGAGGCCCAACTCACGGCCGTTGACGAGGACGTCAGCCTGGGCGAAATTGCCTGCGCCGAGCCGCTGTCGGTGGGCCTGCATGCGGTGCGCCGCGCAGGCGAAGTGCTGGGTGCCACGGTGCTGGTCACTGGCGCGGGCACTATCGGCTGCATGTCCGTCATCGCGGCGCGCCTGGCCGGTGCCGGCCGCGTCATTGCCTGCGACCCCAGTGACCGGGCCCGCGATATGGCCCTGACGGTAGGCGCCGACGAAGCCCTGCCCGACACCACCGCCTGGAAAGGCCGTGTGGATGTGGCGCTGGAAGCAGCAGGACATCCGGGGGCGCTGGCCAGCTGCCTGGCTGCGGTGCGTCGTGGCGGACGCGTGGTGCAGGTGGGCACGCTGCCCCCCGAAATCCCTTTCCCGGCCAACGACATCATGTCGCGTGAGCTGAGCTACCTGGGCGCATTCCGCGCCGACATCGAATTTGACTGGGCCGTGCAGGCCATTCGCACCCGACGCGCCGATGTGCGCCCGCTGATCAGTGCGCAGTTACCGATTAGCCAATCGAAAGCGGCCTTCGATTTGGCTCTGGACCGAGGCCGGAGTACCAAAGTGCAGCTTATTCCGGGCTAACACCCGGCTGACACTTCTTTTTTTTACACCAACAGGAGACAACCCCCATGACTTTCCAACGTATTACCCTGGCCCTGGCAGCGAGCCTCGTGGTCGCCACCCCCGCCTTCGCGCAGACCAAGCTCAAATGGGCCCACGTCTATGAGACTTCCGAGCCCTTCCACACCGCATCGGTCTGGGCGGCTGAAGAAATCAAGAAGCGCACAGGTGGCCGTTACCAGATCGATGTGTATCCCGCCTCACAGTTAGGCAAGGAAAACGACATCAACCAGGGCCTGGCTCTGGGCACAGTGGACATCATCATTTCCGGCTCCAGCTTTGCAGCGAAGGCCTTCCCCCGCATTGGTGTCACGTACTACCCTTACACATTCCGGGGCGTGGACCACCTGCTGGCCTATACCAAGAGCGACATCTACAAAGAGTTGACCGCTGGTTACGAGCAAAAGAGCGGCAATGAAATCATCGCCACCACTTATTACGGCACCCGCCACACCACCAGCAACAAGCTGATTGCCAAGTGCGCCGACATGAAGGGGTTGAAGATGCGCGTGCCAGATGTACCGGCATATCTGGCCATGCCTCGCGCCTGCGGCGCCAACACCTCGCCCATCGCGTTTGCCGAGGTCTATCTGGCCCTGCAAAACGGCACGGTAGAGGCGCAAGAGAATCCACTGCCTACCATTGAAGCCAAAAAGTTCTACGAAGTGCAAAAGCACATCGTACTGACTGGCCACATCGTTGACCATTTGAACACCGTGGTAGCCGGCGCACTGTGGAAAAAACTGCCTGACGCGGACAAAAAAATCTTCACCGACGTGGCACTCGAAGCTGCAGCCAAAGCCTCTAAAGAAGTGGCAGCCCGCGAGGGTGAACTGGCTGCTGTATTCCGCAAACAGGGCGTAAGCGTGACGGAAGTGAACGCCAACGAGTTCCGCGACACGGTGCTCAAGAACGTTGCATTCGAACAATTCGGCTATCAGAAGTCTGACTGGGATCGCATCCAGGCCATCAAGTAAGGCATAACAACATGTCGCCTCTAAGCTCTCTGCCTCTTTCGGGCGGCGCAGCCGAGTCGCATCCAGTAGGGACCAGCGCGGAAGCGCTGGTCGCCAGCTTCGCCGAGGCCGACCAGCACGTGGTCGATCTCTCGGGCTACGGCATTGAAGACTGGATCTGCCTGGGTTTCTTCTGGATCATGGCCAGCCTGGTGTTTCTGCAGTTTTTCAGCCGCTATGTACTCAATGACTCCTTCGCCTGGACCGAAGAGCTGGCCGTGTACTGCCTGATGCCTGTGGTCTTCATCGGCGCAGCCATGTGTGTACGTCGGGTGCGGCACATTCAGGTCAATCTGTTGTACCGCTATCTGCCAACTCATGCAGGACGAACATTGTCAACAGCGGTGGATTTGGCCGCGATCATTTTTTATGGCTACGCAGCCTGGCTGGTGGCTCGCTACGCACTGGCGGTGGACAACGAACCCATGACCACCATTAACTGGAACAAGAGCCACGTGTACTGGCTGGCCTTCGCGGGCTTTGCCCTCATGACCGTGCGCGGCGTGCAGGTGGCCGTGGAGAACTGGCGGCGCGGCTTCTCCCCACTGCAAAACCCCGGCTTCTTCGACGGCTCGGACGATTGAACGGACCCCCATCATGTTGATTCTGATAGTTTCCTTTCTGGGGCTGATGCTTTGCGGCCTGCCAGTGGCGGTCGCCATGGCTGGCGGCTCGCTGGTCTATATCCTGGTCTCTGGCACCGTGCCCGACATCGTGCTGGCACAGCGCATGATTGCCGGCATCGAATCCTTTCCCTTGTTGGCGGTGCCATTTTTTATTCTCGCCGGCAATCTGATGAATATTGCCGGCATAACGGGGCGAATCTACAACTTTGCCGTGGCTCTGGTAGGCTGGATGAAAGGCGGTCTGGGTCAGGTCAATATCATCGGCTCCGTGATTTTTTCGGGTATGTCCGGCACCGCTATTGCCGATGCAGCGGGTCTGGGTTCCATTGAAATCAAGGCCATGAAAGACCATGGCTATTCAACCGAGTTTGCGGTGGGTGTAACCGCAGCTTCTGCCACGTTAGGGCCCATCTTTCCGCCCTCATTGCCCTTTGTCATCTACGGCATGATGGCCAACGTTTCCATTGGTGCGCTGTTCGTAGCCGGTATCCTGCCCGGTCTGTTCATGACGGGACTCATGATGATCACAGTAGCCTACTTTGCCCACCGCAATGGCTGGGGCGGCGATGTGGCGTTTCACTGGGGTCGCCTGGGCGGTGCCGCGCTGGAGATTCTGTTGGTGTTGGCCTTCCCCATGGCGGTGTGGCTGGCAGTCAAGGCTGGCGCATCGGTGAACCTCGCCACAGGTGCAGCATTCGCGGTGCTGCTGATACTGGACTGGCGCTACAAATTCTCGGCTGTACTGGCCCTGATGGCGCCGGTGATCCTGATCGGCGGCATGACCATGGGCTGGTTCACGCCTACCGAAGCTGCAGTGGCCGCAGTGATCTGGGCACTGTTCCTGGGTCTGGTGCGCTACCGCTCCATGACCATCCGTACGCTGGCACAAGCCACGTTTGAGACCATTGAGACGACGGCCTCGGTGCTTTTCATCGTCACAGCCGCATCCATCTTTGCGTGGCTGCTCACGACTACCCAGGCTGCTCAGGCGCTGGCCGACTGGATTCTGTCTATCACCAGCAATAAATGGGTGTTTCTGCTGCTGGCCAACCTGCTGATCCTGTTTGTCGGCTGCTTCATTGACACCATCGCCGCCATCACAATTTTGGTGCCTATTCTTTTGCCCATCGTGTTAAAGCTGGGCATTGACCCTGTCCAGTTCGGCCTGATCATGACGCTGAACCTGATGATTGGCTTGCTGCACCCGCCGCTGGGCATGGTGCTGTTTGTGCTGGCACGCATCGCCAAGCTCTCGGTCGAGCGCACCACCATGGCCATCCTGCCCTGGCTGGTGCCGCTGATGCTGGCGCTGATTGCCATTACCTATATCCCGGCGTTGACGCTGTGGCTGCCCCATCAAATGGGTTTGCTGAAGTAATGTTCGCCCCGGGCTTCTGGCTCCGCGCCAGATAACCCCTTTAAAACCCACTCATAACGCCATGAAGATCATCGCCGCCAAAGTCATCGTCTGCGCACCCAGCCGCAACTTTGTCACCCTGAAAATCGAAACCGACGAAGGCCTGACCGGCATCGGCGACGCCACGCTGAACGGCCGCGAGCTGGCCGTGGCCAGCTACCTGACAGACCATGTCATCCCCTGCCTGATTGGCCGCGACCCGCAGCAGATCGAAGACATCTGGCAGTACCTCTACAAAGGTGCCTACTGGCGCCGCGGCCCGGTCACCATGAGTGCCATTGCCGGGGTGGACACGGCACTGTGGGACATCAAGGCCAAGGCCGCCAACATGCCGCTGTACCAGTTGCTGGGCGGCAAGAGCCGCACTGGGGTCATGGTCTACGGCCATGCCAATGGCAAAGACATCACGCAAACCGTGGAAGAGGTACTGCGCTACAAGGAGATGGGCTACAAGGCCATCCGCGCGCAAAGCGGTGTGCCCGGATTGGAGAAGGTCTATGGCGTGGGCCGCGGCAGCATGTTCTACGAACCTGCCGATGCAGACCTGCCCAGCGAACACGACTGGTCTACCGAAAAATACCTGCGCCATACGCCCGAGCTGTTTGACAAGGTGCGCACCGCCGTCGGGCCGGACATCCACCTGCTGCACGATGTGCACCATCGCCTCACCCCGATCGAAGCCGGCCGCCTGGGCAAAGACCTGGAGCCCTACCGCCTGTTCTGGATGGAAGACGCGACGCCTGCCGAAAACCAGGCGGCCTTCCGCCTAATCCGCCAGCACACCACCACACCGCTGGCCGTGGGCGAGATTTTCAACACTATCTGGGACTGCAAGGACCTCATCGAGAACCAGTTGATCGACTACATCCGCACCACCGTGGTCCATGCCGGCGGCATCACCCACCTGCGCCGCATTGCAGACCTGGCCGCACTCTACCAGGTGCGCACCGGCTCGCATGGCGCTACCGACCTGTCGCCCGTGTGCATGGGTGCGGCGCTCAACTTCGACCTGTGGGTGCCCAACTTCGGCATTCAGGAATACATGCGCCACACCGACGAGACGGACGCCGTATTCCCACACACCTACAGGTTCAAGGACGGCTGTATGCACCCCGGCGAAACACCCGGCCATGGTGTCACCATCGACGAAGCCCTGGCCGCCAAGTACCCCTACAAACGCGCCTACCTGCCAGTCAACCGCCTGCAACACGACGGCACGCTGACCAATTGGTGATGGTGGATATGCAACGTTTGAACGACAGCACGGTAGGTACCCTGCCCGCCGCCGTGGCCCGCCCGGACTACTACCGCAAAACGCTGAAAATCGGCATCGTGCACCTCGGGATTGGCGCTTTCATGCGCGCCCACATGGCGGCTGCTACCGAAGCGGCCATTGCGGCAGGGGACCTGCGCTGGGGCATTGCCGGCGTGTCGCTGCGCCAGTCGGATACGCGCGATGCGCTGGAACCACAAGGCGGCCTGTACACCCTAGCCATCCGCGATGCGGACGCCCAAGGCCAACCCCGCCAGCGCCTGCAAATCATCGGTGCAGTGCAACGGCTGCTGGTCGCGCCGGAACTTCCACAAGCTGTGCTGGATGCCATCGCCGCGCCCGACACCCGCATCGTGAGCCTGACGGTGACCGAAAAAGGCTACTGCCACGACCCGGCCACCGGTGCCTTGCGGCTGGACCACCCGGACATCGTGCACGACCTGGCCCATCCTCTTGTCCCCCGCTCCGCCATCGGCATGCTGGTCTACGGCTTGCAACTGCGCCGGGCGCGCGGTCTGGGTCCGCTTACGCTCATGTCGCTAGACAACCTGCCCGCCAATGGCCGTGTGCTGCGTGCCGCCGTATTGAGGTTTGCTGAAGAAATTGATAGCACGTTGCGCACATGGATAGAGGGCCAGTGCCGTTTTCCATGCTCCATGGTGGACCGCATCGTGCCCAAAACAACCGATGCCGACCGCGCCGCCGTGAGCGTGGCGCTGGGCTGCGTGGATGCCTGGCCGGTACTGGGCGAACCGTTTTTTGACTGGGCGATTGAAGACGAATTTGCGGCCGACCGCCCGAACTGGACGCTGGGCGGCGCACGCTTTGTGCCCGATGCCGAACCCTTTGAAAAACTCAAGCTGCGTATGGTCAACGGCACCCATTCGAGCCTGGCCTACCTCGGTGCCATGGCGGGTTGGCAGACCGTGGACAAGGCTATTGCCCAGCCGACCTTGCGCACGCATATCGAAGCGCTGATGCGCAACGAGATTGAACCCACCTTGCCCAATTTGCCCGGCCTGGACCTGGCGGCCTACCGCCACAACCTGCTGGCCCGCTACGCCAACCCGGCGCTGGCGCACCGCACCCACCAGATCGCCATGGATGGCTCGCAAAAACTGCCGCAGCGCCTGCTGGGCACGCTGCGCGACCGATTGGCGCGTGGTCTCCCGATCACGCGCATGGCGTTGGGATTGGCGGCCTGGATGCACTACCTGCGGGGCGTGGACGAGCTGGGCCAGAGCTACCGCATTGACGACCCGCATGCAGACGCACTCACCGCGCTATACCAGCAGTCGTTGGCTCTGGGCGTGAATACGCAAACCGTGCAGGCCATGTTGGCCTATGCGCCGGTGTTTGGTAATCTGGCAGGGAACACAGCGCTCACCGCAGCGCTGGTTCCGTTGTTGCAATCGCTGCAAGCGCATGGGGTTGCGGCCACCCTGGAAGCGGTGAACCGCGGGGAGTTAAAGGCATGAGCACCATCCCCGAAACGCTGGATGTTCTGTCCCTGGGCGAGACCATGGCGCTGCTGGTCGCGCAGGAGCCCGGCCCACTGGCCGAGGTACAGAGTTTCAGCAAACGCATTGCCGGGGCCGACACCAATGTGGCCATCGGGCTGGCGCGCCTGGGCTTCCGGGTTGGCTGGGTGAGCCGCCTGGGGGCGGATTCGTTTGGCAGCTATGTGCGCAAGACAGTAGAAGCCGAGGGCGTGGACACCTCGCAGGTAGAAATCGACCCGCAGCGCTCTACCGGCTTCATGCTCAAATCGCGCAGCGTGGACGGCAGCGACCCCGCCATCGAGTACTACCGCCGTGGTTCTGCCGCCAGCCAGCTCAGCGTGGCGCACCTGCAAACCGACTACGCGCTGCGCGCCCGGCATGTGCACACCACGGGCATTACACCGGCCCTGTCGCCTGCCGCCCGCGAGCTGGTGGCCCACGCCATGCAGACATTGCGAGCCGCCGGCCACAGCGTGTCGTTTGATCCCAACCTGCGTCCCAGCCTGTGGCCCAATGTGGCCACCATGCGCGACACCCTGAACGATCTGGCCCGCCACGCGGACTGGGTGCTGCCGGGCATCGACGAGGGCAAACTGCTCACCGAGCAGAAAACCCCGGCTGACATCGCTGCGTGGTACCTGGACCGGGGCGCCAAGGCGGTGGTCATCAAGCAAGGCGCTGAAGGCGCCTACTTCCGAACCGCCAGTGGCGAACAGGGCCAGGTGCCCGGTGTGCCCGTGCCCCTGGTGGTGGACACCGTGGGTGCCGGTGATGCCTTTGCCGTGGGCATCATCAGTGCGCAGCTCGAAGGGCTGGGCTGGCCGCAGGCCTTGCGCCGGGCGAACTGGATTGCCTCTCGCGCACTGCAGGTGGTGGGCGACATGGAAGGCCTGCCCACCCGCGCGGAACTGAGCGCACAGAACTTGGAATGAACCGAAGGACCCCGTCATGCTGACCGTTGTTTGCGAAACCCCCGGCACCCTGCGTGCCCACGACCGCCCTCTGCCGGAGCGTGCTGCCGACGACGTGCTGCTGCGCGTCAAGCGCGTGGGCGTGTGCGGCACGGACCTGCACATCTTCACCGGCAACCAGCCCTACCTGAGCTACCCGCGCGTGATGGGGCACGAGCTGTCCGGCACAGTGGAAACCGCACCCGAAGGCAGCGCGCTCAAGACAGGCGACACGGTGTACGTGATGCCCTACCTCTCGTGTGGAACCTGCATTGCCTGCCGCGCCGGAAAAACCAACTGCTGCACCCGCATCCAGGTGCTGGGCGTGCACACCGATGGCGCGTTTACCGAGTACCTGAGCGTGCCCCAGCAGTTTGTACACAAGGCCAAGGGCGTGTCGCTGGACCAGGCGGCCATGGTGGAGTTTCTCTCCATCGGCGCCCACGCGGTACGCCGCTCGGGTGTGGGCCGGAGTCAGCGGGTGCTGGTGGTGGGCGCAGGCCCCATCGGCATGGCAGCGATGATTTTTGCGCAGCTGCGCGGCGCCACCGTCACCGCGCTGGATGGCCGCCAGGACCGGCTGGACTTTTGCACCAAGTCCCTGGGCGTGCGCACCGGTGTGACTCTGGGCGACACCGACGAGGCACAGCTGGCCGCACTCACCAACAACGAGTTCTTTGACGTGGTGTTTGACGCCACCGGCAACCCCAAAGCCATGGAGCGCGGCTTCAAGTTCGTAGCGCACGGCGGCACCTACGTGCTGATCTCGGTAGTGGGTGCGAACATCACCTTCTCGGACCCCGAGTTCCACAAACGCGAAATGACCCTGATGGGCAGCCGCAATGCCACCGCCGAAGATTTTGAGACCGTGCTGAACGCCATGCGTGCCGGGCTGATTCCGCAGGCACTCAACACCCACCGCCTGACACTGGCCGAAGTGCCCACCAAGTTTCAGGACCTGCTGGACCCGAAGGCTGGCGTGATCAAGGCCATCGTGGAATGTTGAGCAAAGCGCTACGCAAACAAGCCATGCAAATACCAGTCTGCCCCCGCGCTGGTCTTGCCCTCAGCCTTGCCGTGCCCGCCTAACCGTTCCTGATACACCCACAGCAGCCCCATCTGCTCGCTGCGGGCTACCCAGGTTTCACGTAATTTAGGACTTTAGTCCACGTAGAATATACGTAATCAGCTATCTAATTAATAGCAAATAGATGCATTCAAGCCCGCCCCTGACCCGCGTCAGGCTCAGGTTGCTTTTCCCCCTGAAGGCACGAACGCATCGAAGAAACAGGCGTCATCGGCCAGCCCCCGCGCGATGAACGCCGGCACCGCAGCTTCGACCATCTTGACCGAGCCGCACACATACACCTCATGCCCGCTCAGGTTCGGAAAATCAGCCAGCATGGCCTCATGCACCAGGCCGGCTCGGCCGCTCCAGGCATCTTCGGGGCTGGCGTGCGACAGCACCGGTACAAGATGAAAGTTGGGGTGCTCGCGCGCCCAGCGTTCGGCCAGTTCAAGCAGGTACAAATCGTGCCGGTGCCGCACACCCCAATACAGCCACATCGGCCGCCGGACAGCCCGGTGGAACGCATCTTCGAGGATGCTCTTGACCGGTGCGAAGCCGGTCGCACCCGCAACGAACAGGATCGGCGTTTCGCTGTCGCGCAGCGTGAAGTCGCCCAGCGGGCCCTCGAAGTTGAGCGTATCACCAACCTTCATCTGCGTGAACACATGCGTTGTAAAGCGGCCGCCCGGGACCAGTCGCACATGGAGTTCGACGTGGCCGTTGTCATGCGGTGGGTTGGCGAATGAAAATGCGCGCCGCTGCCCGTCGTCGAGCACTATGTTGATGTACTGACCGCCGGCAAATGCGATGCGCTCGCCACCCGGCAGAGACAGGGTGAGGCGAATCATCTCCGGAGCCAGACGCTCGATGCGCTCAACACGGCTGCGATACTGCTTGTGCGATGGCGTGGTGCCGGCAAGTTCGACTTCAATCGAAAGGTCCGACAGCGGCGTGGCGCAACACATCAACGTTTTCCCCTGGGCGCGCAAGGCATCCGGTAGCGCGCTACGCTGGTAAATGCCATGATCCACGTTGCCTTGAAGCACCGTACACAGGCACACGCCGCAGCCGCCATTTCGGCACTCAAAGGGCAAGGCCAGTCCCTCGCGCAAGCCGGCCTCCAGCAGGGTTTCGCCAGCGCGCACGGTAACGGGCTGAACACTCACGTCTGAATGCACCTCCAGCGTGAACTCACCCTTTTGCCGGCGCCCAAAGCGTGGCGGCAGCCAGGGCAGTAACACGAGCAGCAAGGTAGCCACGCCGACAAGTGCCCACACCTGCCCCAGCGGCCACTGGTAGAACAAGGGCAGCAACGCCAGAAAGAACCAGTCGAAATGCAGCGTACCCACCGCCACCGCCATGTTGGCCGCGCCGCCCTGGCTCAGCACGGGCTTGAGCAATGAGAGCGCCAGCAGCGTCACCAGCAGGCTGGTCATGATGAGGCGCGGCGGGTTCGTGCGCGCCTTGGGCACGCGCTGCACATGCACCCACATCAGCAGCAGCACCAGCAGCGGAATGCCGATGTGCATGAATGCCAGCAACGAAAAAAAGCGGTCGTTTACGCTGCTGGCGTAGATGAAGTTGCGCATCAGCGTGCCACCGAAGCTAGGCAACCAGTCGAGCCACTCGAAAGCTGCCGTGATAACGAACTGCGCCAGCTTGTCCCAGGGGAGCATGTAGCCATTGATACCCGACGCGTAGACCAACCAGATCAGCGCCACGCCGGTCAGCCACGAGAACCAGCGGAAACCCCGGAAGTGGTCAAAGGCAAAGTGCCGCAGCATGTGCAACAACATCGTCAACACCAGCGCGTCTGACGCGTACCGATGAATGCTGCGCAGAACGCCGCCGACCCACCACTGACCATGTGTCAGCGCCTCAACCGATGCGTAGGCACCGGCGACGCCGGTCTCGAAGAACGCATACAGGTACAGTCCGCTGGCCGCAACCACCCAGAACAGGAAAAAGGTGATGGCGCCCAGCTGGTACAGCGGGTTCAGCCGATCACCGAAGGCAGCGTTAAACAGCGCCTCGACGCGCATGAACAGCCATTGCAGGCCGCGCTGGAACCCTTTGATGATCATCCTAGACGGCCACGCCGTGCCGTACGACCGGCTGCCGCAGTGACTTGGCGACCACCACCACGAACAACAGCCCGCCGATGATGGCGATCAGCCCCCCCAGGCCCATCAACCCCATGCCTGCCACCTCCGCCGTACTGTGCAACACCTGCTCGGCGCCCGCCACCTTGCGCTGCACGCCGTAGCCACCCGACCAGACCAGACCCACGATGTGCATCAACTGGCCAAACCCGTAAAGCCTGGGCTGCAACGTGGCCAGGCGCGAGGCTGGCGCGGCATAGCCTAACTGCGGCAACAGGTGATACACCAGACCCATCAGCGCCAGCGTGACACCTACGATGCACCCGTGGTAGTGCGCCGGAATGCGCACGTTGCTGCCACTGATGAACAGGCCGATGACCCCGCCCGCCGCAAACAGCAGCACCGAAGAAACCAGCGCTGCCCGTAGCGGCCGCGCCTCGGCCGTGGGCGCTGGTGCGCTGGCGAGCGCCAGCACAACCGCCAGACTGATCGGGAAGATGGCCACGCCGCCGCCGAAGCGCATCGCCCACGTCAGAAGCTGGCGGTGCTCCACGGATGCAATGTCGTACGCGAGGTAGGCGTAGGGCGTCACAAACACACTCGCCAGCGCGAGCGCGAACATCAGCAGGGAAATGCGTGGCGAAAGGCGAAGCCGTGCACCGCTGACACCGGCAAGCCACAGCCAGGCTACCAGCATCAGCAGCGTCCAGGTGAACTGCAGCGCATGGCCGCCGCCCCAGAAGACGATCTCGTAGTACGCCTTGCCTTCAAGTGTCTGTGGCACGACAGCCAGTGACCATGCAAAGGCCAGCAATGCCACCGCGGTGGCCACGACGCTGGCGTTCAGGCCAAAGCGCAAGGCGCCGCCACCGTCAAACGACACGCCGAGCTTTGGTGCGAGCCACAGACTGCGCAGCACCAGAACTGCCACACCGGCAGCAAATACGGCCAGCCCGACGAGAAACAGTGGCCCGTCCAGAACCGGAATGTAGTTGGCCATGATGGCCTCGCCATGCCCGAGAAATGGCGCAAGCGACATCAATACCGTGCCCGCTCCGGCCAGGCCAAGCGCCGACCAGCCCGAGACCATGCCAAGCGGCGAGCTATTCAAGCTCCATAACACGCCGGCAATGGCTATGAACCACACCAGCACCGACAAGTCCACATGCACCACCAACGCCACGCGAAAGAAGTCGGCAACCGGCAACCACTGGTTCACCATCGGCGTGCGCGACAACACCAGTAGCACCGAAAACAGACCCGAACCGACGAGCGACAGCAGACCCAGCCAAAGCCAGGCGCGCGCGAGCCTGCGCCGCGCACCATCCGGGGTAGCCAGTGTGTAGGCGGCACTCCCTGCCGCAGGTAGCGCTTGGGTGTGCATGGGGAGAGTGGTCGTGTTCATTGGAGTGTGATGCCGCCCTTCTCGGCGTCAAAGTCGATCACCAGAATTTGTGCCGGTATGAGCGTTACGGTCTGTTCTCGCTGGTAGTCGAATCCATCCGGGCCGGCACTATCCTTCAGGCGTACGGCGACACGGTGCACGCCGGCTGCCACGCTCTGTCGGTGATAAACCGACGATGCGCCATCCTTCGACAGGCCAGACGGCGCAGCCACATGGCGAAACGCAGGCACGCCATCGATGTCTACCTCAACGCGCACCGGCGCACGCTCCCGCTCGCATTTCATCGGCGCACGCATGTTGGGTGGCAACTTGTTGAGCTCTTCCGCGTTGAGTTGCCGGCACTCGGCGACACGCTTGCCAGCGTGGGTGAAACTCAGCTTGATCAGTGCCTGATCAGGAGCCAGGTGACGGTACACAGGCCAATGTGAGAACACGCCGATGACCAGCGCGAACAGGCCATAGAGCAGCAACTGACCTGCCCAGGTCAGTGGCGTCTGGCGTTTGGTGATGCTATCCATGCTGCATGCTCAAAATAGCAGGTTGCCGCGAAGCGGTAATGCGCTGACGCAAAGCGCCCAATGCGTCGAGCAGGGCAGTCTCGTCACCGATATCTGCCCAGACCACACCCAGCCGCTCGCGTGGCACTGAAGTCCGCAGGTGAGGCTCGCGTTGGCCCTGCAGGCGCTGCTCGGTCCAGAGCTGGCCGAGGCGGAACTCGCAACCACCCCCACTGCAGCCCGTCACCAGTACGCCGGCCGCACCAGCGCGCAGCGCATACTCGATGAAAGACGGCGGCAGCATGCCGGTGCAGATCAGGCTCATGCTCATGACGTCAGCGCCGGCCAGTGCTTTCACGTTGGCTCCGCGGTCACAGCCAATGACGACAATGCGGTCTTCCACCTGCATGGCGCTGAGCTGGCTCTCAAGTTGCTGGCGCAAGCCATTCAGCGGCATCTGCGGCATGTCGATGCCGGTCACCAGTTCGGCCGCGCTCCGAAATGGCGTCGACGAGGGGCACGATCCAACACAGATACCGCAACTGGCGCACAAGTCGGCGCTCACCTGCGCCAACTGGCGGCCGATTTTTGCAATGGGATGCGGCACCATCGTAATGGCAGCATAGGGGCAGTCGTCAAAGCAGCGCCGGCAGCCGTTGCAGTTGGCCGGATCAACCTTCGCCACCGCAACGGGAAGCGGGCGCGACAGCCAGGGCAGCACAAACAGCAAAGCCATGGCTGCAGCGACCAAAACCCACACCACGCCAGCCGACGTGCCATACATGAGGGGGTGAATGAACAACAACCACCAATCCAGCGCCAGCGTTTCGGGCACCCGTGACAGGTCAGCTTCGCCTTGGCTCACGACCGGCAGCGCGACAGACAGTGCCACCAACGTCGCTGTCATGCCGACCGCCAGTCGGCGTGGCGGGAACACTGCCGCACGACTGATGCGCTGGATGTGGAACCAGAGCCCGAATACCAGCAGCAGCGGCACGCCAAGGTGAATAAATACAAACAGTGAAAACAGCCGGTCGCCGACGCTGGCGACATGGAGAAAATTACGCGTCAGAGGTGATGCAAACACCGGCAGTGCGTCGAGCCACTCTGCCGTGGCGATAGCCGAGAATTGTCCGAGCCGGTCCCAGTTCAACCAAAAGCCACCAATGGCGCAGACAAAAGCGAACGGCAGAAGTGGTACGCCAGTCAGCCAGGAAAACCGGCGAAAGCTGAGGTAACGT
>Ga0208460_10001445_pt1 | contig 14348 bp, 19 predicted proteins | sample AD_STIC10_MetaG_FD_184436 | JGI IMG/M metagenome (GOLD analysis project Ga0208460, IMG submission 184436) | Active sludge microbial communities of municipal wastewater-treating anaerobic digesters from USA - AD_STIC10_MetaG (SPAdes) (version 2) | ecosystem: Engineered > Bioreactor > Anaerobic >... | reverse complement strand
TATTCTTAAGCGATTATCATCACTAATTATTTTTAAAAATTTAGCTAGATTAGAATACTCAACTGTTAATTTTTTATTAGTACAACACTTGGCTTGCATATAATATATTATTATCAATTTATATTGATATGATATTTCCAAACAAATTAAAAGTCAAACAAAAAACAATCTAACTCAAAAGCTCAACAGCGACCCTTCACACACAACAAAAAATGCCAGGCAGTATTTTTTGTTTATTTATATTTAAAAAGTGCCAAAAGGCCCATCTTTTTCAGCGGTGTTCGCTTGCGCTCACGCATCACTCCGGTTTTCTCGTCCCTAACACAAGTCAATAGATTAGCTTGATTCCCCTTCGCTCGCATCAAAAAAACACCCCTTAGGGTGTTTTTTCTCGCTCGCTCGGGGTCGTGGACGATGTTCGAACCAGAATCGCTATTTTGTAGCTGTGATATACCAACGACCTATTTCATCTAATTCCAATTTTACATCTTTAAAATTAGAAAATATTTCCTCTATTTCTTCTTTTGCAAAAAAACTATGAGCCAAGCCTTTTTCTGGCCCAGAGATTGGAGCATAAGTTCCAGGAGCTATTTCTTTATCACTTTTAAAGGTATTCCATTTTTTATTACTCTCTATGTCTGGTAAAGTTATAAAAACATGTCCGCCATCGACTAATTTGTCATGAATATCTTTTATTAACTTAGTCACGTCCTTTTTTAAACCATGATGAATAGTTGATATAGAAAAAACTAAATCATATTTATCTTTAGCAATCTTATAATCAAACATGTTTACACATTCTAACTCTGCGCTATTTTGCAATGCTTCTTTTGTCATTTCTATTGCAGTTTCTGACGAGTCTATTCCTATAACATCAAAACCTAACTCCTTTAAATACACTAAATATTTACCAGTGCCACAACCAATATCTAGAGCATTTTTATTATTAAATTTGTTATTTTCCACAAACTGAACAAAACGTGGCAATAATTCTTCTTTTAGAGTGGCCCAAGCCTCCCCTCCTTTTTGATAATTTTTATATATTTTATCCCAAGTAGTCATATATTGTTTATAATTATTATATTTAAAGTATATAGTAAAAAATATATTTTAAAAACTTGTTTCGATTACACGTCCTATCAAATAAAAAATACGCTAATTTTAGCGTATTACTTGGATTTGCTCCGCAGATTATATATTTTCAGAATTATACAATATCTTCCCTGCTGTAAAAATTAGTTTGGATAAATTAAAAAACCCTGAAACTTTGTTAGTCTCAGGGATTAAAAATTTTTAATTACAAAACTTAGTTGAAAATTACTAAAATTTCGTAATCAGCATCCGGCAGTTTATTCCCGTAACGAGACTCACACTTATCACGAACTTCTTTCATGATTGGCAAAAGATCTTCGATACAAGTCTCTGCAGATATATCACACATCTCAAAAATTAGGTTAATATCCTCTGAAGCATCGCGTGCCATTTTATTTTCATAACAACGAATACGATGATAATCATAATTATGATTGCTCATTTGCTCCCCGTTATAAAATATGGATATTTCGGCTCCATCACGAGTCCATGTTCGTCCCTGTATAGTAATACCATGCAAATTAAGGCCGCTGATTTCTAAATGTTGAGGTTCCCACATTCTATTATTTCCACCTTTTGGCCAAATTTCTGTAATTTTCATTTTTATTTAATTTAATTGGTTTTCGCAAAAGATATAAATCTCCTTCGAAAACCAATTAAATCATAATTTTAAGGTTCTATGATAACAAAAGAAGTATACCATAAGTATACTTTTTTGTCAATAGAGCTCGGGGTCGTGGACGAAGTTCGAACCAAACTACTTAATTGATTTAATATCACGAATACCCTCTTTTAAATATTCTAGGTCTTTATTTATTTCGACTATTATCTTGTCAATTCCATTTAATTTATCATTTGTTGACTGATACTTGTTGGCAATGTCGTCAATTTGATTATAGTAAAAATCTAATTTTGTGTTTATTTCCCCGATTTCTCTGTTATTTGATGTATACAAACTAAAAAGCCAAATTATTATTCCAACTAATACGGCGATTATAACACTTTCCAAAATATGACTTCTTAGAAAATCAGTAATTTTTAAATTATTTGACTTTGGTTTTATTTCTGGTTTTTTATCCTCGTCCTCATGAACAGAGCTTTCATCTGTTTTAAAAATTTTATCTTTTTCTTCCTCTGTCTTGTCTATTCCATTTTCAGAACCTAAAATAAAGCTACTATAAGCCTGTTTTTCAAATCTATTTTTACCTACATAATTATTTTTCTTGTTTGCCATATTCATTTAACCAATTATTGTAAACATTCTCTTCTAAATATTTAGAAGATGTTTCGATTATACTATCAATATCCGTATCTCTTAAATCTTGTAAAGCTGGCTCGTAGTAACATTGATAGTCGAAATTAAAAAATATTTCATCACTTTGTTGCTCAAATGTATAAATTGTATTTTTAAAATTGTTTACATCTTTACTTATCATTCCCTCTGTCGTAGGCAATTTTTTTGAAAAAGATAAATTTATATTATTAACTTCACTAACTTTTTCCGATGTCAAATCTTTTACTAAACTATTCATTTTTTCAATCTTATCTAATTTATGATGAAAAATGATTCCAATTCTTTTTATGTTCTCAATTTTATATTTTTTAAATAATGTTTCCTTATAATACGGAATTACGCTGTTTTGTATAAAATTTATCTTTTTGTCAAAATTTTCATTTACAGAAATAGATAAGATAAGGTCATCCGTGTTTATTCTAAAATAATCATTTGTTTCATCATTCAATAAGATTTTTTCTCTTGAATTATTCTCTTTTATCTTCGGAAAATACTTTATATCAAAAGGTGATTTATCACAATGCAAAATATTATCTATAATATCACCAGATATATCAGATATTCTGAATGTTCTAACAAATCTTATTCCTATGGATATGCCTATTATTTTATTTTTTAGCTGACTCATATTTTTAAAATTAATTTTAAAAAAATATCTTACTTAAAACTGGCGAATAGGGTTTAATTGTTTTAGTTAGGGGTAGATCTGCGGTGCGGTTTTATTCGCTTGCCGTTTCTCTTATAACCTCTAACCGGAACAATTTTCTGCTTTTGTTTTCCATAAGCAGATGTTTTGGTTTTAGCCATTTTTATTACCTCTCTTTCTAGCGGGTAAACATTCAGTTCTTTTCCCCGCCCCTTGCTACGGAATAGCAAAAGGAGGAAATAAGAACTAAATACCGCTAATACTCAAGAGGAAAATGGCTACTCCTACCTAATCGCCAGATTTCAATAAAAAATTATTAATATTTTGCATATTTAAAAATTTTTATAAAATATTACCTTTTCCATTCTATGTGTCCATTAATATTATTCTTTTCAAAAACTTCTAATATTTCTGCACAAAATTTAGTTGTTTTTTCATCATTATTTTCTTTTGCAAGCTCGTAAAGTCGGATAAACATTTTTTTACCAGTTTCCGTTTGTTTAAAATTTTTCTTAAGAAAATTATGAGCAGCACATAATGTTTGTCCGTTTTCAAGTGTTGCCTTGCCTCCTAAATCTTTTGGTTTTATATGGTCTGCTTGAATTTCGACACCATCTTTAGGTCCCTTGCCACACATAACACATCTATAACCATCTCTTTCAAAAATTTGCTTTTTCATGGCTGGGGTAAAATCTTCAAGCTCTCTTTTTTGAACCATGAGCGGATCATACTTATAAACACCTTTAGCAATTTTTATAAGTATGCCCATTTGGGATAATTTTCTAATACCTCTATCTGGGTCTCTAAATATTTTCCCAGTTCTTTTTTTAAATTCTTTTACACACCAGTCCACAACTTCTGGATGAGAAATTTCTTTGTTGGGATTATTTTTAAAATATTCGAATAATAAATCTGATTGGCTTATATTTTTTTTAGAATTATTCATATTTATTTTGTTTTAATTATTTTATTTTTTTCAAGCGTTTTAACAATTTCTCCTGCAATCGCCTTGATAACAGGAACAACAACGGAGTTCCCCATTTGTCTATACATTTGAGTTCTTGATACAGGAATAATAAAATTCTTAGGAAAGCCCATGATTGCCTTACATTCATTTTCAGATAAAAGCCTAATGCCAGTTTCTCCGTCTTTAACAAATGTTCCTGTTAATCTTTGAATTTTGTGATAACTAGAAACAAGAGTTTTTACTTGAATTTTAGAATTCTTGTCTAAAATTACTGGTCTACCATCATCTTTTTTAAATAAATAATTTTTCTGTAAATGTTCTGAAATGGAATATCCTTTAACATTTTTTTCTAAATAATCGCTAATAAAAACTTTGTTTTTATTTCCTCCAGGAAAAGAAAAATTTATTTTTTTATCTTTAAATAAATCTTTTTTAAAACCTACGATATATATCCTTTTTCTCTGTTGTGGCACTCCATATTCAGAAGCGTTTAAAATTTTATGGAATACTTTATAGCCAATTTCTTCTAAAGATTTTATAATTATTTTGAATGTATTTCCATTGTCATGAGTTACTAACCCTTGAACATTCTCTAATAAAAATGCTTTATTTTTTTTATTTTTTATAATTCTTAGAACATCATAAAATAATGTTCCTTGCGTAGCGTGTTTGAATCCTTGTCTTTTGCCAATTGAGCTAAATGGCTGACAGGGAAAACCTGCAACAAGAATATCGAAATCAGGAATTTCGTTTTCATCAATCTTTGTTATATCTCCATATGGCATTTCTCCAAAATTTGCTTGATATGTTTTTTGGCAAGATGAATCCCATTCTGAAGTAAATACACACTCTCCGCCCACCATTTCAAAACCCATTCTTGTTCCACCCACACCTGCAAACAAATCAATAAATGTAAATTTTGGTTTCTTCTTCTTTTTGGGTTTGGCAAAAAGATCATTTACTATAATTTTATTTTTTTGTGATATTTTTTTCATAGCTATAATTTACTATATTTAATATGGTTGCCAGTGGCCTTATCAATTGGATATTTAATTTTTACCTTTTCTAATTTTTTAAAAATGATTTTTTCAATATCTAAATCTAAAGTATTCGCCATTTGAATGCAGTATGTAAAGATATCAGCAAGCTCATCTTCAATATTTGTTTTATATTCTAAATCACTATTTATATCTTTTTCTATCTCTTGCTTATTTTTCCACAAAAATAACTCAAGCAATTCGCTAGCTTCAATAGAAATGGCTTCGGCTAAATTTTTCGGGTCATGAAATTTTGACCAATCCCTTTCCTCTCTAAAATTTAGTAATTCTCTTTTTATTTCATTTAAATTCATAACTATTATAAATTTTACTGCATTTCTAAATATTTGTCCACAGTTGCGCTTCGGGTCTTATTCGGGTATAATGTCAGTATAACATATGAACCCCTTAACGAAAAGACAAAAGGAAATTTTAGAGTATATTTCCTCATATATCGACGACAACCGCTATTCCCCGACCTACGACGAAATCAAGGATAATTTCGGCTTGTCAGCCCTTTCAACGGTTCACGAGCATATCACGGAACTGGTAAACAAGGGATATATAAGACGGGATGACAAAAGTCCTCGAGGAATTTCCTTAACCCCAAAGAAAAAGCAATATATGGAAATACCGCTTTCCGGCTTAATTCGGGCGGGTAGCCCGATCGAAGCCGTAGAAACGGTGGACGAATTTATCAAAGTCGTTCGGGAGCCGTCATTGAAAGGCAATTTATACGCCTTGAAAGTCGAGGGCGATTCTATGATTGATGAGGGAATATTTGACGGCGATATTATTATCGCCAAAAAGCAGTCCGTAGCCGACAACGGCGACACGGTTGTCGCTATTATAGACGACAACGAAGCCACTTTAAAAAAAATTTATATAGAAAATGATAAAATAAGATTGCAACCTGCCAATCCGAAATACGAGCCAATTTACAGAAAAGAGGCGGAAATAAGGGGCGTGGTTGTTAAAATCATCCGGAATTTGAAGTAATATTATTAAACCCTTTATGCCCACTCTTTTTTTATTTTGCCAAAAAAGTAAAGCGTTTCGACAATATGCAATCAACCGCCCGCAAAATCAAGCAAAAAATGCTGGAATTAACCAGGCTGTTTTGTATCGAGCGGAATATTTTTCAGCGGTTCGTGATTGTATATAGGTATATTTGCCTCTTAAACAAAGACCCTCTCACTCAAGAAATACTGCAAAAGATGTTCGACGACACCGCCAAAATAATGGGCAAAATGCATAAAGACGGAATGGACGAGGAAGAATTTTTGGATGTCAAAGGCGAAGTTATCTACACCAATGATTTTTGGATGTATTACTCTAATTTGGAAGTGATACACGGAAAAATGAAAAAAATCAAGGAATGCAAGATTTGCGAAAAAGGCAATTTTGACAACTTGAGCCGGTTGTATTCAAAGCCCTACTCCAACGAAATGCTTGAGCTTTCTTTCAAGGTTATAAACAGCAATGTTTTTGACCAGCTCGACCAAAAATGCTTTCTCTGCGAGGAAAAGAAAGACGGCAAGACTTGGTTTGACGAGAAGAAAAGCGTTTTATACATCAAAGACCAAAAGGTGCTTATCAACCGGCAGGATAAAATTACCAACGCCCACAAAATTTTAAAATACATTTTTATAGATAATAAAAAGAATTTAAAAGACGATTTTTTCTTTTCCGAAATTGCCGAGGACGAATTCAACGAGCTTGATTACAAGGAAAGAAAAAACAACTGGCGAACATATTTTCGAGCCTGCCAAGACATCAACGACAAAATACTTAATCAAACAAATGAGCTGATAAAAGACTTTCTGTTATTCAACACCGGACGCAAAGGCAAAGTTTCCGTCAATAAAAAATACCTCTAGTTTACCCCAAAATAAAACGATAAAGTCCCGAATTTTCGGGGCTTTTTTGTTTTACCCCAAATCTTCCCCGTAATTTTGGGTAAACGCACTTTTATATGCTTGAAACATAATTCGCAAACTAAAGGTCGATTGCGAAGCTAATAAACAATAAAGCCAAAAAAATTATGTTCAAGCTAACCGGAATCCTTAAAAAGGAGGAAATAAGAGAATTCACAAGAAAAGACGGAACCCAAGGCAAAAGCAAATCGCTTTTCATCGAGCCTCAAGGAAGCGTCTATCCCGTCAAGGTTAATGTTTCCGATGTCGATCTGAAAGTCGGCAAGCAAGGCGAAACAATAACCGTCGAGGTCGCTGTCTTCCCTTACTATATCCAAGACGGCAAGCGAAAAAAGGCTTTTACGGATTTTTACATCCCTAATAAAAAATAATTATGAGATTTTTAGTTGAAGACCCAAACGGAGTATTTAGTTTAACAAACAAAGCATTGGATTTAATAAATTTTTTTAGTCAAATGCTTACTGTTTCGTTCGCTATCCTTTTCGGGTTATTGGCTATCATCATTCTCTTAATTATTTTCAAGTCTTAATATGGCCGGCTTCGTAAACAACATTTTCTTCGGCTTCGGGATGTCTTTAATTCTGCCGTTAGCCGTGTATGTGATTTTGAGCATTCTTTTGGCGATAATCTCGGGCAAATAGTATGTGTTCTAACTTTATAATCAACGCCAATTCCTGCTACACGGACAACTTCCAGCTTATTGCGGAAGTGTTCGGGAAAGGTTTGGTGTTGGGAATAATTCTTGGGACAGTGGTCGGCATACTAGTGTTATTCGCTAAAAAATTAAAAGGTTAAATGTATGATTGCAAAAATCAAAAGCCTGTTTGCTAAAAGCAAAGCTAAAATCACCGCGCTTTCACTCGCTGTTTTAGGCGGAATTTTAGCTCTCGGCTCCAACGCTTTCGCCGCCGTTGACGCTGATGTTGCCTCGACTACCGGCACGGTAGTCACCACGATGAAAGAAAATGTGACGGGTGTTATCACCTCTAACATCACCAACATCGTGATTGTGGGTGTCATCATCTTCTCAATCGGTTTTGTGTGGAAGTTGGCCAGACGCTTCATGAAGTAGGCTCAAGGGGGCTAGTCCTTAATTGGGTTAGCCCCCTCTCTTATTACAACGACTATGAAAAAACTAATTAACATAATATTTTTGCTTTTACTCTTGTTCGTTGCCAAGAACGCCAAGGCCGATACTTTGTCGATGACCGTGGAGGCTTGCGGATATTGGGCGGGTTGCAATTTGAACGGAACCGGAAGTCAAATTGGAAATTCGTTTATACCGGCGAACAATAACATTTCGGCGATAGAGGTAAAACTTTACGCTTTCGGCGGTTCGGGCATTAACTGCGGAAATGTGTCATTGAAATTATGTTCGGATATAAATTGCTCCGATGTTATGGCGATTGCTTATGTAAATAGCAATTCTCTGCCATACCAAAACACTTATCCGAACACAGACGCCGGTTATCGTAATTGGGTAAAATTCAGTTTTGACGCACCAGTAAGTGTAAACACCAATCAGGCATATTATTTCTACTACAATACCGAAAGTTGTCGATTCCATAATTATTGTTGCGACTTAGGCAATCCTTATGCTGGCGGAATGATGATTGGGGTTTACGCCGACCCGCCGAACAGGGACACTTCTTTCAAATTGTATTACGAAGAAGCCCCTGTCTTCAAAATCACTTCCCCGGAAAACAACGAGCCTCGAATTAAGGAAACTTGGATAACCGTGTCCGGCACCTGCGTCACCAACGCAAGCGACCAAATCGCCTTTACCAACGATTGCTCTGATTTTTCCAATTTGGAATACACCGTTGATTGTGTCAACAATCAATTTTCCGCTGATTTTTATTATAGCGGTATCACTGATTGGGTGGTGGCGGTGGACAAAAATAGTGTCGCCGGTGATTGCGTTGATTATGACGATTTAATGGATGTTATAGAAATAGACGGCTTCGAAGTAATAGAGGGCTATCCTGATGACTGGTATTTCAATTACGACTATTACGATGATTACGATATTGAAATAGTTTCGCCGGTTTTCGATATGCCCGCTTTGACTTTGCCTTTGGGCAGTTCAGCCGTCGATATGTCCTTTTCTTTTGTCTATCCGCACCCGCTTTCGCCGTTTCTTGTTTTCAATATGAAACAATACGACGAAAACGGAAATCTCTTGAATGACAGTTATCACAACAAAGCCTTGTATGAAATGGCGGACACGAACAATTACACCGTCAATTTAACGGCTAGCAGTTCACCGATTCACTATGTCGTCCAACTTATAAACAACGGCAATCTGGTAAGGCAATATCCTTTTGGCTTGTTTGTGTCCGACTTGGATTTGATTATCAATCCGGATGAATACCGCTACTTGTTCCCCCGTTTGGTTGAGAAGCTAAAAAAGAAAGTTGTGTTTAACTATTATTTCGCTTTTTATGACGGTTTCTATTCTCTGTTTAACGGAAGCATTCCCGACAGCTCCGATGACGCTTTGGATATTACATTCAAATCCGTTTCTGGCGACGGCCAATACAATCTGAATGTGCCGATTTTCAAAGGAAGCGACCCGAATGTCAAGAATTTTGCAAGCGGATTGCGTCCATACATCACCGCTTTCCTTTGGCTTGTCTTTGCCCTATATGTGGTGATGAGAATAAACGGCTTATTTGGTAAAGACGAATAAAAATATGCTTAACTTCGTTGAAACAATCTTAATAAAAATATTTTCCATTCTGCCCGACGCAGATCCGGAAAATGTTATTATCGCTTCGGTCAATTCCGCTTTCGCTTCCGTTAAACCGACTTTCTACAAGCTCAATCTAATATTTCCGGTTTCAACCTTATTCAAGATTCTCATGATTGTGATATTTATCGAGCTTACTTTGCTTTTGATAAAACTGATTATGAAAGTGGCGGTATTCTTCCGAGGCTAAACTTATGATTACCATTATCACCGGAAAACCCGGGGCTGGCAAAACCTTGTTTATGACTTACAAGGCTTTGGAAATGTTGAGGCAAGGCTTCGATGTTTACGCCAACTGGAAACTGGATTTTTCCGATTACATAGAAAAGAAAAAATGGGACAAAGAAAAAATTGGCAATGTTTATTTCTGGTCGGAAATACCCGAACTGCTACACATCAAAGGCGGGCAAATTTTCATTGATGAAGCGCAGGGGTATTTCGACAGCCGGGAATGGCAAGAAATGCCACCGTCCGCAAAGCAGAAATTTTCCGCCCATAGACACGATGTTAAAAAGGATGATAACGGGCAAATTATTCCTTTGGACATTTGGGCAGGCGTTCAGCATACCAGCAATATCGACAAAAGAATTCGGGATTTGGGACAGCATTTTGTCGAGATAAGAAATATTTTTCGCACCATTTTTATGACTTCATATTTCGAACTGCAAGATTTGAAAGACGATAACACGAGAAGAAAAGCCGTAAAGCGAAGATTCTTTCTTTTCAGCAAAGCCAAAGCAAAGTGCTACAACACGCACGAAGCGGTCAATTTCATTGATTATCCCGAATTTCCCTATCATCGGGAATATGAAAAAGATTTTTCCAATGAAAACTCCGGACTTATTCCGAACGCTCCCGGCGTCTTGCCTTACTCCAAGCAAAAAAAGAACGGCTGACACGTACAAAAAAAGGGAGCGGGTCTAAACCCGCCCCCTTTGTTCTCTAAACCTGTTCTACCTGTTTCTGATAGAAAAGGTTAATCCGTTTCGGATAGGTTTCGATGACCGTTCCCTTATCGTCCTTTTTCTCAATTACGATATAAGACTTTAAGGCCGTTTCGCCTTTCTTAACCCTGTATCCGTTTTTGTTCCATTGTCTAATGGTTAGACAATTGGCTTTCGGATCATACCTTTCGGCTTCTTCCGAACCCCAACGGTTAGAGATTTGTTTGCGGACTAGGCTTTCGGTTGTTTCCGAGCCTGTCCAGTTTGAAGTGATTTTCTTGTTCATAAGATTAAATCACGGCCGGTTAGTAAATATCCGCTGGCTGGCCGTTTATCGCCATATCGGACAATGCCGACACAGCAACTGATAGCTTGCTTTTGTCAATGTGGAGATTTGAAAAATACTACATTTATGAAAGATAAGCTGTTGCTACAATAAGGCAACCTGATGTGGCAAAAACGCTTAAGTCGCCGTTCTTTCTCTCGTCTGTCTAAAAAATTATCAGTTTGGCAGGTTTAGCCTTTTTTTCGTCGGCTTGCCCGACGACGAAAAAAAGGCGTCCTGCAAATGAGATTTTAGACGAAAAAAGATAGCGATAGCGTCCGCTCTCTTAACTTGATTATAACCACACATCTAAAGAAAAATTGTTATGGCTTATACCTACGATTTCAAAGTCGTGGTATCGGGCAAGCAAGTTGAACTCTACAAATACAAAAAGAATGTCTGGCGGGAATACGAAAATAAAAAAGATGAAATTCTCACAAAAGAGCCAAAACAATTAGATTTATTCGAGCAAGAAAAATTAAAAAAACAAAGAATGCAATTCTCTATCAATCGCACCAAAACGGAAATTCGGCGGTTGGTAAACTCAAACCCCCAGTTAAATAAATTTTTGACTTTGACTTTTGCCGAAAATATCACCGACTTGAAAACCGCAAATTATATCTTCAACAAATTCATCCTAAGAATGAATTACAAATTTCCGGATTTTGAATATCTGGCTGTTCCTGAATTCCAAAAACGAGGAGCCGTCCATTATCATTTGCTTTGCAATTTGCCCTTTATTGAAATAGGCGAACTGCAAGAAATTTGGGGGCAAGGATTTATCAAGCTTAACAAAATAGACAATGTGAATAATGTCGGAGCTTATGTTTCCAAATATCTCGGCAAAGAAATGGATGAGCGGTCATTCGGCAAAAAGAAATTTTTTCGTTCGCAGGATTTAAAGCAGTCCGTTGAAATACTCGGTTGGTTGGCTCAAAAATTTGTTGAAAAATTTCTTTCTCTCTTAACACCGATATTTGAAAAGGTTTTCAAATCCGAGTGGATCGGCGAAGTTGAATATTTCGCCTACACGCTGGATTTTATCCCTTTTGCCAAAGGCAAATATGAGCGAAGTGTTTTATTTAAACCGATATGAAATTTACCGAAGAACAATTAAACAGTTTCATTGAATTGTATAAAAAACAATTCGGCGAAACGATAGACCGAGCGGAAGCATTGCGACAAGCGACGGCTCTTGTTTCTTTGGTTAAATTGACTTATGAACCAATGAGTAAAAAGGATTTTGAAAAATATAGCACCTTGAAAAAATAAAGTTTTTTTGTTAGTATATAAGTGAGACCTAACAAAATAATAAATCGCTAAGGCTTTTTTAATATTCGTCCCCAGAAAGGGGCGGTTCGTGCCGATGAATATTGCCTTTGGCGATGTTTTGTTGGGTCTCCACGACCGTCCCTTTTTGTATTCAAAAATATATGGATAAAGATAAAAATGTTGAAATAATAACAATTAAGGCCGATAAAGATAATTATTTTGGAGCCTTGGCTAAAATACTTCTATTGCTCAAAAAGGATTATCAAGAAAAAACCTTTATCTTTGATAAAGACAAAATTTTGGCTGAAATAATAAAAGATTTAAAAGCGTTGCAGAAATATTGTGTAATAAAAAATAAAAATGGAAAAACCAGAAAACACAATTAAATATTTTGCTTATGTCCGCAAGTCCACCGAGGGCGAAGAACGGCAGGCTTTATCTATTGAAAGTCAAAAGGATAGTGTAAGAAAAACTTTTCCAGACTTAGAGATTGTTGATATTTTAGAAGAAAAATATTCTGCTTTTAAGCCATACAATCGCCCTGTGTTTGAAGAAATGATAAGACGGATAAAATCCGACGAGGCTTCCGGCATTATCGCTTGGCACCCGGACAGATTGAGCCGAAACGAAATCGACGCTTCCACTATTACATATTTAGTCCGAACCGGCGTTATAGATGACTTGAAATTCGGCTCATACAATTTTGACAACAGCCCCGAGGGAATTATGATGTTGCAGTTGGCTTTGAGCCAATCGCAATATTTCTCGTCAAAATTGGGCAAGGATGTAAAAAGAGGCTTGGAAAAGAAAGTTTCTTTAGGCTGGCTTCCGGGCTTGGCTCCGGAGGGCTATTTGAACGATATGAGGCTGGAAAAGGGGCAAAGAACCATAATCACCGACAAGAAAAGGTCAATCCTGCTTCGCAAAGCCTTTGACTTAATGCTGACGGGAGCCTACACTGCCCAAGAGGTTTTGGATATTTTGAATAATGATTGGAATTACAGGACAATTAAAAAGAGAAAAATCGGAGGCGGACCTTTGGCTCGTTCGGTTTGGTATAAAATGCTTTCAAATCCGTTTTACGCCGGCATAATCGTTTACAACGGCAAGGAAAGCAAAGGCAGGCATAAGCCTTTGATCACCTTGGATGAATTCAATCGCATTCAAGAAATACTCGGATTAAGAGGTTGCAAACGGCGACCGCAAAAACACGACTTCGCATATTCGGGCATGTTTAAATGTGCCGTTTGCGGTTGCGGAATTACCGCCGAACATAAAACCAAATATTTGAAAGCTAAAAAAGAAGTTAAAGGCTATGATTATTATCATTGCACTCATAAGAAGAAAGAATTGAATTGTCGGCAGGGTTCTGTTGAAGAAAATGACATAACGGACGAAGTCGTCAGAAAGCTCCACAAGCTCGAAATTAACCCTCTATTTCTTGAATGGGCTTTGGACTATTTAGATACCCAAAAAGGACAAGCACAGGCTCAAAACAAAGAAATAGAGGCAAACAAGGATAATAGAGCAAAGGAATTAGAGGCTCAATTATCCGGCTTAACAATAATGAGAGCAAAAAACTTGATTGACGACGAGGAATATTTAAAAGAAAAAATTACTCTTAAAAAAGAGCTGGAAAAATCGCAAAAAGTTGAGAACAAAAAAGAAAAGGAAAATGATTTGATAGAGCTGACAAAAGAAAAATTCATTTTTGCCACATACGGCAAGAAGAAGTTTATCGAGGGCGATAAAAAGATAAAAAAAGAGATACTGGCCGACTTAGGTTCGAACCGGGAAATAATGGACAAAAAAGTCCGTATTTCCTTGCATAAATGGCTCTTGCCTATTTATGAGAACGCCGAAATTTACAACGCTAAATTAGCAAGGTTAGAACCAGAAAAATTCGGCTTAGATTATAGAAAAAGCGACGCTCTCGCGTCGCTTCGTCTCTCTTGGCTCCGAGGGTGGGATTCGAACCCACGACCAATTGATTAACAGTCAACTGCGCTACCGCTGCGCTACCTCGGAATACATTCAGTTTTTAAAACTGAATATATAATAACAAACTAAAATAAAATGTCA
>Ga0208460_10001442_pt1 | contig 14381 bp, 16 predicted proteins | sample AD_STIC10_MetaG_FD_184436 | JGI IMG/M metagenome (GOLD analysis project Ga0208460, IMG submission 184436) | Active sludge microbial communities of municipal wastewater-treating anaerobic digesters from USA - AD_STIC10_MetaG (SPAdes) (version 2) | ecosystem: Engineered > Bioreactor > Anaerobic >... | reverse complement strand
GAACATCGACCGCAACACCTGGGTGACGATGAGCGTGCAGCGCGCCGTCGACGAAGTGCAGTCGCGCCTGCAGGATGGCCTGGCCTTCCTCGGCACGGTGGGCTCCACGGCGCCGTTCATCGGCCTGTTCGGCACGGTGTGGGGCATCCTGAATGCGCTGACGGCCATCGGCATCGCCGGCCAGGCGAGCATCGACAAGGTGGCCGGCCCGGTGGGCGAGTCGCTGCTGATGACGGCCATCGGCCTGGCCGTGGCGGTGCCGGCGGTGCTCGGCTACAACTGGCTGGTGCGCCGCAACAAGGTGACGATGGACGCGGTGCGCAGCTTCGCTGCCGACGTGCACGGCGTGCTCATGGGCGCGAAGTCGGTTCGCTGATAGGCGCACAGGAGAGAACCTCATGGCCATGAACATAGGTTCGGGCGGCGACGAGGACGAGATCACCAGCACGATCAACACCACGCCGCTTGTCGACGTGATGCTGGTGCTGCTGATCATCTTCCTGATCACCATTCCGGTCGTCACGCAGTCGATCGCGATGAGCCTGCCCAAGGAAATCAACATCGCCCGGCAGACCAAGCCGGAGAACATCGAGATCTCGGTGAACCGCGATGGCGATGTCTTCTGGAACAACCAGCCGGTGGCCGACAGCGAGGCGCTGTTCCAGCGTCTGAAGAAGGTCGCCGTGCAGGATCCGCAGCCCGAAGTCCACATCCGCGGCGACGAGAAGTCGCGCTACGAATCGATCGGGCGAGTCGTCTTCGCCTGCCAGCGCGCGGCGATCGCCAAGATCAGCTTCGTGACCGAACCGCCGCCGAAGGGGTGACCAGATGGCAATGAACCTAGGCTCCGGGTCGGGTGACAACGACGTGATGGTCGACATCAACACCACGCCGCTCATCGACGTGATGCTGGTGCTGCTGATCATGCTGATCATCACCATCCCGATCCAGTTGCACAGCGTCAACCTGAACATGCCACAGGGCGCGCCCCCGGCCCAGCAGAGAGACCCGGTCGTCGTGACGATCGACATCGACTTCGACGGCACCATCCTGTGGAACGGCGAAGCACTGACCGACCGCACGGCACTCGAGGATCGCCTGCAGCGCGTGGCGGCCGAGCCCGATCAGGCCGAAGTGCACATCCGGCCGAACAAGCTGGTCGAATACAAGGCGGTCGCGACGGTGCTGGCTTCCGCCCAGCGGCTGGGCGTGACCAAGCTCGGCATGGTCGGCAACGAACAGTTCGTCAAGTAGGCCATGAAGCAACTACGATTCACCGCGCTCGCCGCGGCGTGTCTGATCGCCTTCGGTGCCGCGCAGGCGCAGGAGTCCGTTCGGCCCGACGTGGGCAAGCCGCTGCAGGCGGCGCAAGAGCTCATCAAGGCCGGCAAGTACAAGGACGCGCTGGCCAAGGTGCGCGATGCCGATGCGGTTAGCGGCAAGAACGCCAACGAGAGTTACCTCATCGAGCGCATGCGCATTGCCGCGGCTTCGGGCGCCGGCGACAACGACACCGCGGCCAGGTCCTTCGAGGCGCTGGCGGCCACCGGCAAGGTGGCGCCGGCCGACAAGGCACGCATGGCCGAGTCGATCTCGGGCGGCTACTACCGCGCGAAGGACTATGCCAAGGCCATGCAGTGGGGCCAGCGCTACTTCAAGGAGGGCGGCACGAGCGGCTCGATGCGCACCTTGCTGATTCAGAGCCAGTACCTCAGTGGCGACTACGCCGGCGCGGCACGCGAGCTCACCGGCGAGATCCAGGCGGCCGAGAAGGCCGGCACACCGCCGGCACAGGATCGGCTGAACCTGCTGCTGAACGCGGCGTCGCAGCTGAAGGATCCGGGCGCGACGGTCTTCGCGCTCGAGCGCCTGGTCACCTACTACCCGAAGAAGGAGTACTGGGTCGACCTGCTCAGCCGCATGCAGCGCAAGCCCGGCTTCAGCGACCGGCTGGTGCTCGACACCTACCGGCTCAGCCTGGCCACCGGCAGCATGAGCTCCGCCAGCGACTTCATGGAGATGAGCCAGCTCGCACTGCAGGCCGGCCACGAACTCGAGGCCAAGCAGGTGGTCGACAAGGGCTTCGCCACCGGCGTGCTCGGTACCGGCGCCGAGGCCGATCGCCACAAGCGTCTGCGTGACCTGGTCATGAAGCGGATCGACGAGGCGAAGGCGGCCCGTGCGGCGGCGGAGAGCGAGGCCAATGCGGCGAAGGACGGCAATGCGCTCGTCAGCCTGGGCTTCTCGACCGCGCTGGGCGGCGACAGTGCGAAGGGCCTGCAGATGATGCAGCAGGGCATTGCCAAGGGCAGTCTGAAGAGGCCGGAGGACGCCAAGCTGCACCTCGGTGTCGCGCAGGTCCTGGCCGGCGATGCGAAGGCGCAGGCGACCTTGCGCGGCGTGGGCGGCACTGACGGCACAGCCGACCTGGCCCGGCTGTGGAGCCTCTACGCTCGCCGCAAAGGCTGAGCCGGCAGTTCGATGAGCGAAGTCGGTGGCGGGGGCAAGGCCCGCCACCGGTCGGTCACTTCGGCGCGAGCCGGATCGCGCCGTCCAGGCGGATCACTTCGCCGTTGAGCATGTCGTTGACGATGATCTGGTGCACCAGCTTCGCGTAGTCCGCGGGCGTGCCCAGGCGGCTCGGGAAGGGCACGCCGGCGGCCAGCGCGTCCTGTACCTCCTGAGGCATCGAGAACAGCATCGGCGTGCCGAAGATGCCCGGCGCGATGGTCATGTTGCGGATGCCGTTGCGGGCCAGGTCCCGCGCGATCGGCAGCGTCATGCCGACCACGCCTCCCTTCGAGGCGGAGTACGCTGCCTGCCCGATCTGGCCGTCGTAGGCCGCGACGCTGGCAGTGGAGATCAGCACGCCGCGTTCACCGGTCGGCTCGGGCTCGTTCTTCGACATCGCCGCGGCGGCCAGGCGGATCATGTTGAAGCTGCCGACCAGGTTGACGGTGATGACCTTGGCGAACAGCGACAACGCGTGCGCGCCTTCCTTGCCGACAGTCTTTGCCGCGGGGGCGATGCCGGCGCAGTTGACCAGCCCGACGAGCTTGCCGAGCTTGAGCGCCGTGTCGACGGCCGCCTGGCCATCGGCTTCCTGGCTGACGTCGCACTTCACGAACGCGCCGCCGAGTTCCTTCGCGATGGCTTCGCCGCGTTCGGCCTGCAGGTCGGCGATGACCACCTTGCCGCCGTTTGCCGCGAGCATGCGTGCCGTGCCTTCACCGAGGCCCGAGGCGCCGCCGGTGACGATGAAGACCTTGCCTGCGATGTCCATTTGGCGCTCCTTCAGGACAGGGCGGCGAGGGCGCGCGAGGTGATTTCGTCGACGCTGCCGGTGCCGTCGATCTTGCGGTAACGCGGCGCGCCGGCATCGCCGGTGGCGGCCCACCTGGAGTAGTAGTCGACCAGCGGACGCGTCTGGCTCTGGTAGACCTCGAGGCGCTTGCGCACCGTCTCTTCCTTGTCGTCGTCGCGCTGGATCAGGTCTTCGCCGGTCGCGTCGTCCTTGCCGGCCACCTTGGGCGGGTTGAACTTGACGTGGTAGGTGCGGCCGGAGGCCACGTGCACCCGCCGGCCGCTCATGCGCTCGATGATGGCGCTGTCGGGCACGTCGATCTCGAGCACGAGGTCGAGCTTGACGCCGGCGTTCTTCATCGCGTCGGCCTGCGGGATGGTGCGCGGGAAACCGTCGAACAGGAAGCCCTTGGCGCAGTCGGGCTGGGCGATGCGTTCCTTGACGAGGCCGATGATGATGTCGTCGCTGACGAGTGCGCCCGAGTCCATCACGCGCTTGGCGGCCAGACCCATCTCGGTGCCCGCTTTCACGGCAGCACGCAGCATGTCGCCGGTGGAGATCTGCGGGATCCCGAACTGCTTGCAGATGAACGCCGCCTGGGTGCCCTTGCCGGCGCCGGGTGCGCCCAACAGGATGAGTCTCATGGGTCTGCCTCGTTTGTCTTTATGGTGCGTGGCGGCGACGTCGTGGAGCCCTCGTCGCGCCGGGTCGCAACGAGAATACCATGCGCGTCCCTGCGTGAAACTGACGCTTCCCCGCAGGGGCCGAGGCCCGTGAATCGGCTCAGGCGTTGAACAGCGCGCGTACGCGGGCGAGGTCTTCCGGCGTGTCGACGCCGGGCCCCGGCGCGTGCGCGCTGACGTGCACGGCGATGCGCTCGCCATGCCAGAGCACACGCAGCTGTTCGAGCGATTCGATGCGCTCCAGCGGTGCCGGCTCGAGCTGCGGAAAGCGCCTCAGGAAGCCCGCGCGGTAGGCGTACAGGCCGACGTGGCGCAGCGGTGCAGGCACGGGCAGCGCGGTCGAACCGGAGGCCCGGCCATCACGCCACCAGGGGATGGGCGCACGCGAGAAGTAGAGTGCTCGGCCGGCCGCATCGAGCACCACCTTCACCACGTTCGGGTTGTCGAACTCGGCCGGCGAAGCGATGGCGTGGGCCGCCGTGCTCATGACGCAGTCGCCACGCTGCGCCAGCAGGGCGGCGCAGGCATCGACGAGGGCCGGGTCGATCAATGGCTCGTCGCCCTGCACGTTGACGACCATGTCGTCGCCGTCGAGCGAGAGCAGGGCGCAGGCTTCGGCCAGGCGGTCGCTGCCGGTCGCATGATCGGTCCGGGTGAGCACCGCGCGCACGCCGTGCGCGGCGCAGGCCGCAACGATGTCGGCATGGTCCGCGGCGACAACCACGGCCGCGGCCGAAGACTGCCCGGCGCGCTGCGCGACGCGCACGATCATCGGCAGCCCGGCGATGTCGGCCAGCGGCTTGTTCGGCAGGCGCGTCGACGCGAGCCGCGCCGGCACGAGCACGGTGAAGCTCACGGGGCGGTCGGGGTGTCGCTCAGCGCGCGCGCTTCGCTCTCCAGCATCACCGGGATGCCGTCGCGCACCGGGAAGGCCAGATGGTCGGCGTGGCAGACGAGTTCGTGGCGCTCGTCGGTCGGTGGGCGGCGATGTTCGAGCGGGCCCTTGCACAGGGGGCAGACCAGCAGATCGAGCAAGCGGGTTTCCATGGCGATCAACGACGGGTCAGGGGTGGAGGAGCAGATCGTCTCGGCAGCAACGCCAGCACGGCGCGTTCGAAGTCCGCATCGAATCCGAAGTCTAACGCCGCGACCCACAGGCGCACGTCTGCGGCGCGCTGCGGGGTGATCTTCACCGCGTCCTTTTCGGTCATCACGATGTCGGTGGTGCCGGGCGGCCAGTCGAAGCGCACGTAGTCGTGGTGATCGGGCAGCGGGAGCTCCACGATGTCGAGCCCGGCCTCGCGCAGCATGGAAAAGAAGCGCTGCGGCCGGGCGATGCCGGCAGCTGCGAGCACGGGGCGGCCGCGCAGGCCCGCCATCGACTCGGGTGTCGACTTGCGGCCTTGCCACCAGTCCGCGATCGACACGAGCCCGCCCAGCCTGCGCTGCGCCAGGTGGCCCGGCAGCAGCGTGCTGGGGCGCGTCGCGTTGTAGAGCACTGCCGTGCGTGCGGGCACCTGGTCGGGAACCGGTTCGCGCAGCGGGCCGGCCGGCAGCAGCCAGCCGTTGCCGGCGCCGCGCTCGTCGAACACCACCACCTGCGCGTCGCGAGCCAGACGCAGGTGCTGCAAGCCATCGTCGCAGACCACGATGTCCACTTCGGGATGGCGTTGTCGCAAGGCGCGGGCCGCAGCCACCCGGTCACGCCCGACGAACACCGGCGCGCCGCCGCGCAGGCGCAGCAGCAGGGGCTCGTCGCCTGCCGATGCGGCCGGTGTGTCGGGCACGACCTCGAGCACGTGATCGGCGCTGCGGCCATGCCCGCGCGAGACGATGCCGGGCTGCCAGCCTTCGCGGCGCAGCAAGGCGATCAGCGCGAGCACGGTGGGGGTCTTGCCGGCACCACCTGCCACGAGGTTGCCGACCACCAGCACCGGCACGTCGATGTGCTGTGCCTTCAGGATGCCGCGGCCATAGAGCCAATGCCGCGCGGCCGTGAGCGCGCCGAACATCAGGGCCAGCGGAAGCAGGGAGGTCGCGAGCGGCCCGCGCGTGAGCCAGGCCCGCTGCAGCCGCGTGGCGAAACCCGATGAAGACGTGGCCAAGGCCGCAGCCGCGCCTCAGCGCGCTTCGCCGCCTGAAGTCTGCGTCGCGAAGGTCAGGCGCGGCAGGCCGGCGCGGCGGGCCGCGTCCATCACGTTGACCACGCTCTGGTGCGCCGCGGTCGCATCGGCCGAGACGATCACGATCAGGTCGTTGGATCCGGCGGCCACCGCGGAGAGCTCGGCGGCCAGTCGCTCGACGCTGCGTCCCTCGACCGGTTTGCGGTTGACGACGTAGCGCCCGTCGGCGCTGACGACGACGATGATCTCGCGCGGCCGCTCGCGCAGCTTCTCGGCATCGGCGATCGGCAACGTGACCTGCAGTTCAGTGAACTTCGAGTAGGTGGTCGAGAGCATCAGGAAGATGAGCACGACCAGCAGCACGTCGATGAACGGAATCAGGTTGATCTCCGGTTCTTCGATTCGCCCCTTGCGGAAGTTCAACGACATGGCGGCCTCAGTTGCTCGCGCGGGCCATGGAGAAGCGCAACAGGTGAGGCACCAGCCGGTTCGCCGCCTGTTCCATGTCGAGCGTGTACTGGTCGACCAGACCGCGGAAGTAGCGGTAGAACATCAGCGCCGGGATCGCCACGATCAGACCGAACGCGGTGTTGTACAGCGCCACCGAGATGCCATGCGCAAGCATCGCCGGGTTGCTGCCGGTGGTGGGCGACTGCGAGCCGAAGATCTCGATCATGCCGATCACCGTGCCGAGCAGCCCGAGGTAGGGCGCGGCCGAGGCGATCGTGCCCAGCGTGTTCAGGTAGCGCTCCATGCGGTGCACGGCGGCACGCCCGGCGGATTCGAGCGTGCCGCGCAGCGCTTCCTCCGTGATGCGCGGGTCGGCGATCACGGCCCGCACGCCGCCAGCCAGCACGCGGCCGAGGATGGAGTTGTCGGCCAGCTTGTTCACCACGTCCGGGGAGGGCAGGTTGGCACGCGTGACGGACAGCACTTCGTCGAGCAGACGCGGCGGAATCACGCGCGCCGCCCGCAGACTGGAAAGGCGCTCGACCACCACGGCCAGGGCGACGATGGAACAGATGATGAGGGGCCAGATCGGCCAGCCAGCGGCTTGTATGATCGAAAACAAGCGAGCCCTTTCGAAGGCAAGAACCGTGTTTTTCGGGACGGGCGATTATGGACCAAGCCTTGCGCCACGCAGTGCGTCCATGTGTGCCGATACGCAGTGGCGGGAGTCTGGTGCGCACCACCTGCGAGCAATCCACCGCTGATGTGGATAACTTTGTGGGCAACCCGCGCCGGCCGGCTGCAAAGCCGCACGAAATCACGCATCAGCCTAGATTGCTGAAAACTTAAGCATCGTAAACTCGTTTAAAATCAACAACTTGCATGAAAGTAACAGGGCAATGACAAGCATAGTGCTGCGCCAGGCCTTGTGCCTTCACGTTGTGGAGTTCTCGGCCCGCGCCAGTGCTGGGTTTGCGCGTGATTGAACCGGCTGCCGAGGCGGGCTCCCGGCTGGTCTGGAGCGTTGCCGGCCTCGTTCAGGCGGTGGCCGACACGCTGGCAGCTCGCTTCCCGGTCTGCGTGGTGCGCGGCGAGTTGTCGGCGTTCATGCGCGCGGCCAGTGGGCACTGCTACTTCAGCCTGAAGGACGCGGAGGGCGCCGCGGCCTTGCTGCGCTGCGCGATGTTCCGCCGTGCAGCCAACCTGCTGGATTTCGCCCCGGCCGACGGCCAACTGGTGGAGATTCGCGGCAGGCTGGCGGTGTACGAGCCGCGCGGGGAGTTGCAGTTCGTCGTCGAGGGCATGCAGCGCGCCGGCGCCGGCGCGCTGTATGAGCAGTTCCTGCGCCTGAAGGCGCGGCTCGAGGCGCAAGGCCTGTTCGATGCGCAGCGCAAGCGGCCCATCGCGGCGTTCCCGCGCCGCATCGGCGTGGTCACCTCGCTCGGCGCCGCGGCCCTGCACGACGTGCTGACTGCGCTGGCACGACGCAGCCCGCAGGTCGAAGTCGTCGTCTACCCGAGCCTGGTGCAGGGGGCCGAGGCACCGGCTGCGCTGGCGCTGGCCCTGGCCACGGCATCGCAGCGCGCCGAGGTCGACACGCTGCTGCTGTGCCGCGGCGGCGGCTCCCTCGAGGATCTGTGGGCCTTCAACGACGAGCGCGTGGTGCGCGCCGTCGCCGCCTGCTCGATGCCGGTGGTCTGCGGCGTGGGCCATGAAACCGACGTGACGCTGGCCGACCTGGCTGCCGACCTGCGCGCACCGACGCCCACGGCCGCCGCCGAGTTGGCCGCGCCACCCCTGGCGGCCTGCCTCGAATCGCTGGCGGTGCTGCAGCGTCGTGCGAGCCAGCGCCTGCATGGCGCGCTGGACACGCAGGCGCAGCGGCTGGACAGCCTGTCGCTGCGCCTGGCGCGCCCGCTCGAGGCGGTGCGGGCGCGGCGGCAGCAGCTCGCACTGCTTGGGCAGCGCCTGAGCAGTGCCGGCCGGCGCCTGCACGAGCGCCGCGGCATGCAGCTCGAGCAACTGGCCCGGCGCCAGGTGCGCGCCGCTGCCGTCGACGCGCAGGCCCGGTCGCGGCAGGTGGACAGCCTGGAGGCACGGCTGAACGCGCTCGATCCGCAACACGTTCTGGCGCGAGGCTATGCGTGGCTCACCGGGCCGGGCGGCGTGGTGGTGCAGTCGGTGGGCCAGATCGAGGTGGGCGCGCCGCTGCAGGCGACCCTGGCCGACGGACGAGCCGACCTCAGCGTCACAGCGGTCACCCCGACTCGCCACGGCTGAATCGGCAAGCCTCCCGGCAGGGCCTTGCGACGCTGCCTACAATGAGGTCGATCCGCCACACAACACGAGAGGACTCGCATGGAACACACCCTGCCGCCGTTGCCCTATGCCATCGACGCCTTGGCGCCCCACCTGAGCAAGGAAACGCTGGAGTTTCACCACGGCAAGCACCACAACGCCTACGTCGTGAACCTGAACAACCTGCAGAAGGGCACCGAGTTCGAGAGCCTGTCGCTCGAGGACATCGTCAAGAAGTCGTCCGGCGGCGTCTACAACAACGCGGCGCAGATCTGGAACCATACCTTCTTCTGGAACTGCATGAAGCCCGCCGGCGGCGGTGAGCCCAAGGGTGCACTGGCCACGGCCATCAACGCCAAGTGGGGCAGCTATGCGGCCTTCAAGGAAGCCTTCGCCAAGAGCGCGGTCGGCAACTTCGGCTCGGGCTGGACCTGGCTGGTCAAGAAGGCCGACGGCAGCGTCGACATCGTCAACATGGGCGCCGCCGGCACCCCGCTGACGACCGGTGACAAGGCCTTGCTGACCATCGACGTGTGGGAGCACGCCTACTACATCGATTACCGCAATCTGCGCCCCAAGTTCGTCGAGACCTTCCTGACCTCGCTGGTCAACTGGGAATTCGCGGAGAAGAACTTCGCCTGACGCGTCGCGCGGCAAGTGAAGAGGCCGGTCGATGACCGGCCTTTTTCATGGGTGCGTCGCGCGTCAGTTGCCGAACGGCGCGCCGGTGATCTTCGCGCCGGGCTTGATCGCGCGCTTGTCGAACCAGCCCTTGTTCATCTCCAGCACGAAGCGCACCGGCTTCTTCGAGCAGTGCGAGTCCAGCGTCTGCGGCTGCATCTCGTCGATGTTGACGATGCTGCCGTCTTCGGCCAGGAAGGCGATCGACAGCGGCAGCAGCGTGTTCTTCATCCAGAAGCACTGCTGGCCGGGTTCCTCGAAGACGAACAGCATGCCCTCGTTGGGCGGCATGGTCGGCCGGTGCATCAGGCCGATCGCGCGCTGGTCGGGCGTGCGCGCCACCTCGGCCGTGATGACGTGGAAACCCGCCGTGAGGCGCGTGGTCGACAGGCGCTGCGGCGCGTCCTGTGCCGTGGCGAGACCCACGAAGCACAGGGCGATGGCGGCGATGAGCCGATGGGGCTTGATGTATGTCATGCGCGAACTAGCATAGCAAGCCTAGATTATGGCGGTGGCCCCCTCAATGACTTCCAGCGTCGCATCCGCTGCGAGCGCAAATGATCTGCGCGCGCTCGACGACCCCCTGAACCAGTCCGCCTTCACGACCTGGACGCAGGGCAAGGGCGGCGAGCGCGAAGCCACCTCGCAGTTCCGCCTCTCGGGGTTGTATTGCGCCGCCTGCGCCGGGTTGATCGAAACGGCGCTGCAAGGCGTCGACGGCGTGCTGGAGGCGCGCGTGCATTCGGCCACCTCTCTTGCCCTGGTGCGCTGGGATCCGCGCCGCACACGCGCCTCGGCGCTGGTCGAGGCGGTGCAGCGTGCCGGCTACGGCGCCGTGCCCGATGCCGCGGCGAGCGCGCGGACCCTGCGCGAAGCCGAGCAGCGCAAGGCGTTGTGGCGCATGTTCGTGGCCGGCTTCTGCATGATGCAGGTGATGATGTATGCCACGCCGGCCTATGTGGCAGCGCCGGGCGACATCACGCCCGACATGCAGCGGCTGCTGCAATGGGCCAGCTGGGTGCTGAGCCTGCCGGTGATGCTGTTTTCCGCCGGGCCGTTCTTCTCGGGCGCGTGGCGCAGCCTGCGTCAGCGGCGCCTGGGCATGGACGTGCCGGTGGCGCTGGGCATCGCCGTCACCTTCATCGCGAGTTCGGGTGCCACCTTCGACCCGGGCGGCCACTTCGGCCACGAGGTGTACTTCGACTCGCTGACGATGTTCGTCTTCTTCCTGCTTGGCGGGCGTTATCTCGAGCTGCGTGCGCGACATCGTGTCGCGCTGGCGCTCGAAGCGGGCACGGCGCGGCTGCCCGACAGCGTGCAACGCGTGCGGGACGACGGCTCGACCGACGTGGTGGCAGTGGCACGGCTGGCCGCCGGCGATCGCGTGCGGGTGCCGGCCGGGCAGGCCTTCCCGGCCGACGGCGTGCTGCTCGAGGGGCGCACGCTGGCCGACGAAGCCCTGCTGACAGGCGAATCCGCCCCCGTGCCCAAGCAGGACGGCGACGAGGTCGTGGCTGGCAGCCTCAACCTGCGCTCGCCGGTGCTGATGCAGGTTCTGCGCCTGGGCGAAGACACCCGCCAGGCCGGCATCGTGGCGCTGATGCGCAGCGCGCTGACGCAACGTCCGCGCCTGGTTCAGCAGGCGGAGCGACTGGCCGGCCCGTTCCTGTGGACCGTGCTGGCGCTGGCCGCCGGTGCGGCAGCGGTCTGGTCGATCGTCGATCCGTCGCGGGCAGTGTGGGTCGCCGTGTCGGTGCTCATCGTCACCTGCCCGTGCGCACTGTCGCTGGCGGCGCCCTCGGCGCTGCTGGCTGCCACCGGCGCGCTGGCGCGCCGCGGTGTGTTGCTGCAGCGGATCGAGGCTCTCGAGGGCCTGGCCGGCGTCGACACGGTCGTGTTCGACAAGACCGGGACTCTGACCCGTGACCAGCTCGAACTCGTGCAGGTGCGGGCGCTGCGCGAGGGCGACGATGCGCAGGCACTGCTCTCATCCGCAGCGGCGCTGGCATCGCTGTCCAGCCATCCGGCGTCGCGGGCGTTGGTGCAAGCGGCAGCTGCCACGCCCTCGGCTGCCGGCTGGAGCGAAGTCGAGGAGCACCCGGGACAAGGCCTCCAGGCCCGCGCCGCAGACGGCATCGTGTGGCGCCTCGGGCGGCAGAGTTGGGTCGCGTCGCCCGCGTCGACCGGCGACACCGATGATGAGGCGTTGTGGTTCGGCCAGGCCGGCCGGGTGCTTGCTGCCTTCGAACTGCATGAGCAACTGCGCGACGATGCCCAGGCCACCATCGAGCGGCTGGGCCGCGAAGGCCTGCACGTCGCGCTGCTGTCGGGCGATGCCCCCGGCCGTGCGCAGGCGCTTGCGCGCCGGCTGGGCATCACCGACGTTCGCGGCGGCGCCACGCCGGCCGACAAGCTGGCGGCCGTGGCCGCCTGGCAGGCCGAGGGCCGGCGCGTGGCCATGGTCGGCGACGGCCTCAACGATGCGCCGGTGCTGGCCCGTTCCGACGTCTCGATCGCCTTCGCGCATGGGTCGGCCGTGGCACGCAGCGGCGCGGATGTCGTGCTGCTCGGCGAGCGCCTCGCCGATGTCGCGATCGCCCGCGTGCAGGCGAAACGCACCTTGCGCGTCATCCGCCAGAACCTGACCTGGGCGGCTGTCTACAACGCGGCCTGCGTGCCCCTGGCGCTGATGGGCTGGCTGCCGCCCTGGGCCGCGGGCATCGGCATGGCCTCGAGTTCGCTCCTGGTGGTGCTCAATGCCTTGCGCGTGTCGCGCATCGAGGCTGACGAGGGCTGAGCGGCATGGACATCCTCTACATGCTCATTCCGTTGTCGGTGGTTCTGGTGTTCGCCGTGATCGGCATCTTCGCCTGGGCGCTGCATGGCGGGCAGTTCGACGACCTGGAGCGCGAAGGCGAGCGAATCCTGGGTGCCGATGAGACAGCAGCCTTCCCGCCTTCGGGAAAGGTTGATAGCGATCAAGGCCGTCAATGACCCTGCGCGAAACAATGATTTCAGTAGTTACATGACAACCGAACAAGGAGCGATCCGATGGTCAACAACTCGTTGACGGCCGCCAAGAACGGGCCGGTGTACGACGACGGCGTGGTGAGAGCGTTCTCGCTCGCCGCGGTGCTATGGGGGGTGGTGGGAATGCTGGTGGGCGTGATCATCGCCGCGCAGCTCACCTGGCCCGAACTCAACCTGGGGATCTCGTTCCTCAGCTATGGCCGTCTGCGGCCGCTGCACACCAACGCGGTGATCTTTGCGTTCGGCGGTTGCGCACTCTTCGCGTCGAGCTACTACGTGGTTCAGCGCACCTCGCAGGTGGCGCTGTTCGCCGGCAAGCTGGCGTGGTTCACCTTCTGGGGCTGGCAACTGGTCATCGTGGCGGCCGCGGTGTCCTTGCCGCTGGGCTTCACGCAGGGCAAGGAGTACGCTGAACTCGAGTGGCCGATCGACCTGCTGATCGCCGTGGTGTGGGTGTCCTATGCCATCGTGTTCTTCGGCACCATCGGCGTGCGCAAGGTTCGCCACATCTACGTGGCGAACTGGTTCTTCGGCGCCTTCATCCTCACCATCGCGCTGCTGCACATCGTCAACAGCGCGGCCATCCCGGTCAGCCTGACCAAGAGCTACTCGGCCTACGCGGGCGTGCAGGACGCGATGGTGCAGTGGTGGTACGGCCACAACGCGGTGGGCTTCTTCCTGACGGCCGGCTTCCTGGGGATGATGTACTACTTCATCCCGAAGCAGGCCGAGCGCCCGGTGTACTCGTATCGCCTGTCGATCGTGCACTTCTGGGCGCTGATCTTCACCTACATGTGGGCGGGCCCGCACCACCTGCACTACACCGCGCTGCCCGACTGGACTCAGAGCGTGGGCATGCTGTTCTCGCTGGTGCTGCTGGCGCCGTCGTGGGGCGGCATGATCAACGGCATCATGACGCTGTCGGGCGCCTGGCACAAACTGCGTGACGACCCGATCCTGAAGTTCCTGATCGTCTCGCTGTCGTTCTACGGCATGTCGACCTTCGAAGGCCCGATGATGTCGATCAAGACGGTGAACGCGCTGTCGCACTACACCGACTGGACGGTCGGCCACGTGCACAGCGGCGCGCTCGGCTGGGTGGGCCTGGTGTCGATGGGCACGCTCTACTACCTGATCCCGCGCATGTTCGGCCGCAAGCAGATGTACAGCGTGCGTGCCATCGAGCTGCACTTCTGGATCGCCACCATCGGCATCGTGCTGTACATCGCCGCGATGTGGATTGCCGGCGTGATGCAGGGCCTGATGTGGCGCGCGATCAACCCTGACGGCACGCTGGTCTACAGCTTCGTCGAAAGCGTGAAGGCGACGTTCCCGTTCTACGTGATCCGTCTGCTCGGTGGGGTGCTGTACCTCAGCGGCATGCTGATCATGGCCTGGAACGTGATCAAGACCGCCACCAGCGGCAAGTACGAGCCGGTGCCGATTCCGGCCGTGGCTGCCCACGCCTGACCCCAAGGAGCACCGAACATGGCCAACAACGAAGCCACCGGTCTCTCGCACGAGAAGATCGAGACCAACAACTTCCTGATGATCCTGCTGATCCTGCTGGTGGTCGCAGTGGGCGGCATCGTCGAGATCGTCCCGCTGTTCTTCCAGAAGTCCACCACGGAGGCGGCGCCGGGCCTCAAACCCTACACGCCGCTGCAGCTGGCCGGGCGTGACGTGTACATCCGCGAGGGCTGCTACAACTGCCACTCGCAGATGATCCGCCCGTTCCGCGCGGAAACGCTGCGCTACGGTGACTACTCCAAGGCGGGCGAGTTCGTCTACGACCACCCGTTCCAGTGGGGC
>Ga0208460_10001433_pt1 | contig 14407 bp, 10 predicted proteins | sample AD_STIC10_MetaG_FD_184436 | JGI IMG/M metagenome (GOLD analysis project Ga0208460, IMG submission 184436) | Active sludge microbial communities of municipal wastewater-treating anaerobic digesters from USA - AD_STIC10_MetaG (SPAdes) (version 2) | ecosystem: Engineered > Bioreactor > Anaerobic >... | reverse complement strand
GCGGCTATCCATAACTTACGCTCCTTACTGTCGCGTAAGTCTTCCGTCGGCGTTATCCCGCGTCGTACCGCTGCGCGGTACTTCTGGGATAAATTCGCACTTATAACTTACGCTCCTTACTGTCGCGTAAGTCTTCCATCGGCGTTATCCCGCGTCGTACCGCTGCGCGGTACTTCTGGGATAAATTCGCACTTATAACTTACGCTCCTTACAGTCGCGTAAGTCTTCCATCGGCGTTATCCCGCGTCGTACCGCTGCGCGGTACTTCTGGGATAAATTCGCACTTATAACTTACGCTCCTTACAGTCGCGTAAGTTATGTGCTCATTTACCACCGGTAATGACTGAAGGCCTTGTTGGACTCAGCCATTTTATGCGTATCTTCCCGCTTCTTAATGGAAGAGCCGGTTTTGTTATAAGCATCCAGCAACTCGTTTGCGAGCTTTTTCTCCATCGGCTGGCCTTTCTTCTGACTCGCGAAAGTCCGAACCCAGCGCATGGCGAGAGAATGCCCCCGCTCCATATTGACTTCCACCGGAACTTGATAAGTCGCGCCTCCGACCCTCCTGGATTTCGTTTCCAAAAGCGGTCGGGCGTTGTCCAACGCCTGTTTGAAAACTTCCAGGGAATTTTTTCCCGTTTTCTGCGCCAGAGTATCGAGCGCATTGTAAACAATGCTCTGCGCAACGGATTTCTTCCCGCGTTCCATCACCACATTGATAAATTTCGCAAGTAAATAGTCCCGGTACTTCGGATCCGGTAAAATTTGACGCTTGGGTGCCCGTCTTCTTCTCATTGATCCTTCCTCACTTTTTCTTTGCGTCTGCGGAAGCGTCCGCCTTAGGCTTCGCGCCGCCTTCTTTGGGGGTTTTGGTGCCGTACTTGGACCGGGATTTATTTCTCCCCTGCACACCCGCCGAATCCAGCCTTCCCCGTACAATATGATAACGAACTCCCGGCAAATCCTTCACACGACCGCCGCGAATCACCACAATCGAATGCTCCTGGAGATTATGCCCTTCTCCCGGGATGTAAGCCGTCACTTCATATCCCGTCGTAAGTTTCACGCGCGCAACTTTCCGCAGCGCGGAATTCGGTTTCTTCGGAGTCTGAGTTCTTACGATCAAGCAAACGCCTCTCCGCTGAGGAGATCCCTTCAAAGCCGGAGACTTGCTCCGCTGTTTCAGTTTTCTCCGCCCCAAGCGGATCAATTGATTAATTGTCGGTGCCATGCGTATACCTTTCTGCCTTTTCGGTTTTACTTATCCCCATTCTCTTCTTTTTCCGCGACGGCGGTTGCCGATCCCAGAGCCTCCGGTTGAATCACCGGCGATTCTTCGCGGATCAGATCCACTTTCCGGTTCGTGAAAAACCCGGTTCCGGCCGGAATCAAATGCCCCATGATCACATTTTCCTTCAATCCGCGCAGATAATCCCGTTTCCCGGAAGCCGCCGCATCCGTCAAAATCCGGGTGGTCTCCTGAAAGCTTGCCGCGGAGATCCAACTTTCGGTGCTGAGAGAGGCCTTTGTGATCCCGAGAAGAATCGGAGTTGCTTTGGCCGGCTGTTTCCCCTTTTTCAAGGCTTTCTCGTTTTCCGCCTGAAATTGAATCCGGTCCACATGAGACCCGACGAGAAACTCGGTATCACCGGCATCTTCAACACGGACTTTCCGCAGCATCGAACGCACGATTACCTCGACATGCTTGTCGTTGATTTTCACTCCCTGGAGGCGATACACTTCCTGAACCTCGTTGACGAGATAATTCTGAAGCTGCCTCTCTCCGCTGACCCGGAGAATATCCTGCGGAACCACCGGACCGTCTACCAACTGCTGCCCGGCAACGACACGGTCGCCCTTATATACGTTCAGGTGTTTACCGTGAGGGATCAAATAATCCTTGGTCATCCCCGTCGCGCTTTTCACGATAATTTTCCGTTGCCCTTTCACCACTTCGCCGAATTCAACGATCCCGTCAATTTCGCTGATGATAGCGGGATTCTTGGGTTTTCTTGCCTCAAACAATTCGGCAACCCGGGGCAGTCCTCCCGTAATATCGCGCGTTTTCGCGACCTTACGGGGCGTCTTCGCGATCAGGTTTCCGCCCGTCACATACTGGCCTTCTTTTACCAAAATATGCGCTCCCGCGGGAATCGGATAAAAAGCGATGATCTCCTCGTTTTCGCCGGTGATCAGGATCTGCGGGTGCAAATCCTCTTTGTGCTCAATGATCACCCGTTCCGTCAATCCGGTCGTCGCATCAAGCTCTTCCTGCATCGTCACGCCTTCTTTAATATCCTCGTAACGGACCTTCCCGCTCACTTCCGTCAAAATAGGAACCGTATAGGGATCCCATTTCACAAAAATAACTTCCTTTTCGACTCGATCGCCGTCCTTAAAGTGCACCACGGCTCCCGACGGAATAGTGTAGCGTTCCAATTCGCGGCCGCTGTCGTCATGGATGGTAATTTGCCCGTTCCGGTTCAGCACGACAATCTCGTTTTGTTTGGTCGTTGCCGTCTTGACGTTGTGATAACGGATCAAACCGCCGTTCTTGGTCTTGAAATAAGACTGTTCTACCACGCGGGAAGCGGTTCCTCCGATGTGAAACGTTCTCATCGTAAGCTGCGTTCCCGGCTCTCCGATCGATTGTGCCGCAATAATCCCGACGGCCGTTCCCAATTCGACCGGCTTCCCGGTGGAAAGGTCACGCCCGTAACATTTCGCGCACACCCCGTGTTTGGACTCGCAAGTCAGCACGGACCGGATACGAATTTTTTCGATCCCCGCAGCCTCGATTTTGTCGGCGCGGACTTCGTTGATCTCCTGCCCCGCTTCGACAATCAACTGGTCGGTGATAATGTCCACCACATTATCGAGCGCCGTCCGGCCGATAATCTTGTCTTTCAGGCTCACCACGACTTCCTCCCCTTCGTAAAGAGGTTCGATGAAAATCCCGGCCAGCGTTCCGCAATCTTCTTCGTACACAATCGTGTCTTGCACCACGTCAACCAAACGGCGCGTCAAGTATCCGGAATCCGCGGTCTTAAGAGCGGTATCGGCGAGTCCTTTCCGCGCTCCATGCGTCGAAATAAAATATTCCAACACGCTCAATCCTTCGCGGAAATTCGAGGTAATCGGGTTCTCGATAATTTCTCCGCTGGGCTTTGCCATCAGTCCCCGCATACCGGCCAACTGACGGATCTGCTGCTTTGAACCACGCGCGCCGGAATCCGCCATCATAAAAATCGGGTTAAAGGATTCCAAATCATCAAACATGCGGTCACTGACCATATCCGTGGTATGCGTCCAGATATCAATGACTTTGTTGTAGCGTTCGCCTTCGGTGATCAACCCGTTCTGATACTGTTCTTCGATTGCTTTCACTTCGCTCCGCGCCTCTTTGAGCATTTCTTCCTTCGCCACCGGGATTTTTAGGTTATCAATGGCGATTGATATCCCCGCGCGAGTCGCTTCTTCGAATCCAAGTTCTTTCAACCGATCCAACAGCTGCACGATTTCGTAATGCCCAAACCGGCGATAACAGTCGGCGACAATCTTCGACAGGCGGGATTTGTTCACCACGTCATTCACAAACGGATACCCCTTGGGGAGAACCCGGTTAAACAAAACGCGACCAATAGTCGTATCGACAATTTCGCCGGTTTCAAGACGAAGCCGGCATTTCGTATGAAGCTCCACTTCATGGTCCCCATACGCCACAATCACTTCCTCAACATCTGAAAAAGCGATTCCCTCTCCCTTGAGCCCGTCCCTGGATTTTGTCATGTAATAAATCCCGAGGACGATGTCCTGAGTCGGCGTTGCGATAGGGTTTCCGCTGGCAGGCGAGAAAATATTGTTAGCGGCCAGCATCAGCACCCGCGCTTCCATCTGCGCTTCCACCGATAAGGGGACATGAACCGCCATCTGATCTCCGTCAAAGTCGGCATTGAACGCAGTGCAAACCAACGGATGAATCCGAATAGCCTTCCCTTCGATCAACTGCGGCTCAAAAGCCTGGATGCCGAGCCGGTGAAGCGTCGGAGCGCGGTTCAGCATGATCGGATGCTCCGAAATAACCTCTTCCAAAATATCCCAAACTTCGGGACGCGCACGTTCCACCATCTTCTTGGCAGACTTGATCGTATGAACGTGGCCGCGCTCTTTCAATTTCCGGATAATAAAAGGTTCGAAAAGTTCGAGCGCCATCTTTTTCGGGAGTCCGCACTGATGAAGTTTCAATTCGGGACCGACCACAATCACGGCCCGGCCCGAATAATCGACGCGCTTACCCAAAAGATTCTGCCGGAATCTTCCTTGCTTGCCCTTTAACATATCGGCAATCGACTTCAGAGGACGGTTCCCAGTTCCGAGAACCGGCCTACCTCTCCGGCCATTATCAAATAAAGCATCCACCGCTTCCTGAAGCATCCGTTTTTCGTTCCGGATAATAATGTCCGGCGCCTTCAAATCAAGTAGCTTTTTCAGACGGTTATTCCGGTTAATCACGCGCCGATAAAGATCGTTCAGATCCGAAGTGGCAAACCGCCCGCCGTCCAAAGCAACCAAAGGTCTGAGGTCGGGAGGAATAACCGGAATCACTTCTAAAATCATCCACTCGGGCTTATTGCCGGATTTGCAAAACGAATCGACAATTTTCAGCATTTTAATGGCGCGGGCTTTCCCCTGCTTGGACTTCGAGGACTTCACCTGGCGCTGGTATTTCTTGGCCAATTTATCAAGGTCCAATTCACGGAGAAGCTCCCGGATAGCTTCACCGCCCATTTTTGCGACAAAACCGGCCGGGCCATACTGTTCAACCGTCTTCTGATAATCCTCTTCCGTCAAAAGAGATTTCTGCTTAAGCGGCGTATCTTTCGGGTCCACAACGATGTATTCTTCATAATAAAGGACTTTTTCCAGGGCACGGACGCTCAGATCCAACAAAGTGCCGATTCGGGAAGGCATGCTCTTGAAAAACCAGATATGAGAAACAGGCGCAACGAGTTCTATATGTCCCATGTGTTCGCGTCGGACCTTCGACTGAGTCACCTCCACGCCGCAGCGGTCGCAAACCACGCCTTTGTACTTAATCCTCTTATACTTTCCGCAGCTGCATTCCCAATCCCGGACCGGACCAAAAATTTTCTCGCAGAAAAGGCCCTCTTTTTCCGGCTTGAGCGTTCGGTAATTGATCGTCTCAGGCTTTCTCACCTGCCCGTGAGACCATGAACGGATAGTCTCCGGCGCCGCGATTTTAATCGCCACTGAATCAAACCGGTTAATCTCAAAATCCATGGATGGCATGAGCCTTTTCCTCCTCTTGATCCTTGAAAATTATTCTGTCTGGTCTTTAAACGCGGCCAACAGCTTATCTTTGTCTTTGCCTTCCCGCTTGCCTTCCCGGCCTTCCGTCCCTTTCATGCTTTTGGGGTTTCGCTCCAAAAGCACATCCATCGCAAGACTCTGAAGCTCTTTCACAAGAACGTTAAAAGACTCGGGAGTCCCGGGCTGAAGGGAATGCTCTCCTTTTACAATCGCCTCATAGATGCGGGTTCTCCCCTGAACGTCATCGCTCTTCACGGTCAGGAGTTCCTGAAGCACATATGCCGCACCGTAAGCTTCAAGGGCCCAGACTTCCATTTCCCCAAACCGCTGTCCCCCGAACTGAGCTTTTCCTCCAAGAGGCTGCTGTGTCACCAGCGAATAAGGTCCGATCGAGCGGGCATGAATCTTGTCATCCGCAAGATGGGCCAGTTTCAGAATGTACAGATACCCCACGGTAACTTTTTGATCAAAAGCCTCGCCCGTTCTTCCGTCATAAAGAGTGATTTTACCGTCATCCGGGAGTTTGGCTTTCTGTAGCATCTCTTTGATTTCGGATTCCGTGGACCCGCTGAAAACCGGCGTCTCAACCGAAAGACCGAGCACTTTGGCCGCCCAACCCAAATGGGTCTCAAGAATCTGCCCGGCATTCATACGGGAAGGAACTCCCAGCGGATTCAACACGATTTCCACCGGCGTACCGTCCGGCAGAAAAGGCATGTCTTCTTCGGGAACGATCTTGGCAATGACTCCTTTGTTTCCATGACGGCCCGCCATCTTGTCCCCGACCGAAAGTTTTCTTTTAGTCGCCACATAAGCGATCACTTTCTTGTTCACGCCGGGCGGAAGTTCATCTCCTTTTTTCACGCGGTCAATTTCACGGGCCCGTTCTCCGACCAATTCGTCAATTTCATCCCCCCACACCCGGGTAATTTTCCGGACGCTGTCCTCCAACTCGGGGTCATCGTCAATCCGGATGGAATCCCAATCGCATTTCTCGAGTTTCTTGAAATCCTTTTTCTCGACCACGCTCCCGGCCTTCATCAAAACATCGCCCAAAACCTCATCCACCAGATCTTCGGCCAGCTTCTTTCCCAAAATCAGCGCGGAAATCCGGTTGAAGCGTTCCCGCCGCAGGGAATCGATCCGCCCCTGATAGCGCTCCTTAATTTCGTCGATTTCCTGAAGTTCCTGGCGTTTCTCTTCCCGTGTTTTCGCTTTGGCTTCCTTCCGGGCAAAAACCTTTACGTCAACCACAATACCTTCCACCCCGGGAGGTACCGTCAGAGACGCGTCCCGGACATCGCCGGCTTTTTCTCCGAAAATCGCCCTGAGCAGTTTTTCTTCGGGCGTGAGTTCCGTCTCCGATTTCGGCGTAATCTTCCCGACCAGGATATCTCCGGGCTTGACTTCGGCACCGATGCGGACAACCCCTTCTTCGTCTAAATCTTTCAGAGCGTCTTCCGAAATATTGGGGATATCGCGGGTAATTTCTTCCATCCCCAGCTTAGTGTCGCGAGCTTCGATCTCGAATTCCTCAATATGAATCGAAGTGTAAACGTCCTCCCGCACGAGCTTCTGGCTGACGACGATCGCGTCTTCAAAGTTGTATCCGCGCCACGGCATGAAGGCCACCAAAACGTTCCGCCCGAGAGAAAGTTCCCCTCCGCGGGTTGCGGCGCCGTCGGCAATAACCTGTCCCCGTTTAATTTTATCGCCCGACTGAACAAGGGGCCTTTGATTGACCGAAGTCCCCGCGTTGGATCTTTCGAATTTCTTGAGTTTGTAGACGATATCATCGATCACAATTTCTTTCGAATCCACCGACTTGACGGTCCCGCGGGCTTTGGAAACCACGGTCGCGCCGGAATCCCTGGCCGTCTGATATTCAATCCCGGTTGCCACCAAAGGCGCCTCCGTCTCCAGCAAAGGAACCGCCTGCCGCTGCATGTTCGATCCCATCAGAGCTCGGTTAGCGTCGTCATGTTCCAAAAACGGCACCAAAGCTGCCGCAATACTGACCAGCTGTTTCGGTGAAACATCCATATAATCCACGCGATCCGGTGTCACCTTCGGAAAGTCTCCCCCGTAACGGCAGAGGATCCGGTCTTCGAGAAAATGTCCGCGTTTATCGACAACCGTGCTGGCCTGCGCGATATAATAATTGTCTTCTTTGTCCGCAGTCAGATAGTCGATGCGTTCCGTCACGCGCCCTTTCTCAACTTTACGATACGGCGTTTCGACAAACCCGAATTCATTGACTCGCGCAAACGTGCTCAAAGACGCGATCAATCCGATATTCGGCCCTTCCGGCGTCTCAATCGGGCATATCCGCCCGTAATGGGACGGGTGCACGTCGCGGACTTCGAATCCCGCGCGCTCCCGGGAAAGACCGCCGGGTCCCAAAGCGCTCAAGCGCCTCTTATGCGTAAGCTCCGCCAGAGGATTGGTCTGGTCCATAAATTGAGAAAGCTGGCTCCGACCGAAGAAATCTTTGATAACCGTCGAAACCAGTTTCGGATTGATCAGATTATGCGGCATCGCGGCGTCCAAATCATACACAGACATCCGTTCCAACGCGGCCCGCTTCATCCTCGCCAACCCGATCCGGATCTGATTCTGAAGCAGTTCCCCGACACAGCGGACCCTGCGATTCCCCAAATGGTCAATATCATCCACTTTAATTTCGCCGTTTTTCAATTTTAGAAGTGCCTGCAATGCCCTTGCAACGTCTTCCCGCGTTAAAACGGTCTTCTCGGAAGAAATTTCGCTTCCTAATTTCCGATTGATCATATACCGCCCGACCTGGCCCAAATCGTAGCGCTGCTGATCGAAAAAGAGCCGAAAAACAAGGTCCTGGGCGCTTTCCTTCGTCGGAGGATCGCCGGGACGGACTCTTTTGTAAATTGCGATCTGCGCCTCGGCCGTTGTCCGGTAAGGATCTCTCTCAAAAGTATTCGCGATAGAAATATCGTCGGAGGTAACTTTGGCAAGCCGGACCTGCTTGATTCCGCTCGCAATCAACGACTCAATCAGGCTTTTAGTCAGAAGGATTCCGCCTTTCGCCAGAAGTTCCTGATTCTCGGAGGAAACCACATCTTCCGCCAATATCCGTCCTTCCAGCTTGGAAAATGCGGCCCGATTCAAATCATCAACCTTTTCGACTTCATAAATCGCGCTGACGATATCCAAATTCGTGGTGTATCCCAACGCGCGAAGAAGCGTCGTCACCAACACTTTCCGCCGGCGGTCCAAGTACGCGTAGACGATATCATTGATGTCCGATTCCAGTTCGATCCATGCGCCGCGGTAAGGGATAATCCTCACGCTGTAAATTTTCTTTCCGGCGGGATGAACGGTTTCCTCAAAAGAAATTCCCGGAGAACGGTGCAATTGGCTGACAATGACCCGCTCGGCCCCGTTGATAATAAAGGTGCCCGTCTCGGTCATCAGAGGAAGCTCGCCCATATACACGTCCTGCTCCTTGGCTTCCCCCTGTCTGACAAAACGAAGCTTGATCTTCAAAGGTGCGCCAAACGTCATCCCCCGTTTGCGGCATTCCGGAACGGAATACTTCGGTTTTCCCAAGCTGTAGCTGACGTACTCAAGCTTTGAAGCTCCGTCAAAACTTTCGATGGGAAAACATTCCTGAAAAGCGGCCTCTAACCCGAAATCTTTTTTCCGTCTTTTCGGACGGTCGCTCTGCAAGAATTGCTCATACGATTGGATCTGGACCTCCACCAGATTGGGGATCTCAATGCAATCGAGAAGCTTGGCAAACGAGTGTCTTTCATTCAGCCCAGCCATAAGATCAGTGCGCCTCCTTTATAAAGGTCATCGCCCGACTCAATTTCGCCTCAACAATTACTTAATCTCGGCTTTTGCGCCGGCGGCTTCCAAAGCCTTCTTTATCTTCTCCGCTTCGTCTTTCGGAACGCCCTGTTTCACGGGCTTCGGAGCGCCTTCAACGAGATCCTTCGCTTCTTTCAGCCCCAGATTCGTAATCGTGCGAATTTCCTTAATCACCTGAATTTTCTGAGCGCCCGCATCGGTCAGGATCACGTCAAAAGCCGTTTTTTCTTCGGCCGCCGCCGCTCCTCCGGCCGCTCCGCCCGCAACCCCTCCGCCGGGCACCGCAACCGCAACCGCCGCCTGAGCCGAAACACCGTATTTCTCTTCCAGATGTTTCACCAAGCCCGCCAATTCGAGTACGCTCAAACCGTCAATTTCATCGGCAATCTTCTTTTGTTTTTCATTCAACGCTACCGCTTCTGTTTCTGGCATTGCAAATTCCTCCTTAAATGAGGACCGAACCTGCGACGGACAAGAGCGAAGCTCTGACCGTCATCAAATTCCCCGTCCGAATTTATCCCCGCAAGACGCGACCAAGCGACTTACGCGGGATTACCTTAAAATTCCTTTTATTTCCTGTTTCTCTTCGCAATCTAAAACCAATCCGATCTAAAAACCCGGGAGACCTACGCGTCGCTCCCCTTCTTCTTGCCAACCTCGTTGAGAACGCAAACCAACGAACTCAACGTTCCTCTCAACGTCAACACAAAACCCGTAATAGGGGCCTTGATCCCGCCCACCACTTTGGCGATCAATTCGATCCTCGACGGCAGCTTCGAAAGCTCCTTGATAAAATTCGCGTCGCAAATCTTGCTGTCCGCGACTGCCCCGACCAATTCAAGCGCCTGCTGCTTGTCTTTGGCAAAATCGATCAGGATTTTCGCAACAATTTGAGGATCTTTTTCCACCGCGACCAAAACAACCGCGCCGGTCAGCATTCCGTTCAATTTCGGCAAGTTCGCCGCAGCAAAAGCCTTCTCCAAAAGAGTCTTCTTCGCGACAAAACAACTTTTTGAAGCCTTGCCCAGCAACCGCCGGAGGCTCGCAAAATCATTGACCGAAAGACTCTGAAAACGGGCAAAAAACAGATACGGGCACCCTTCAAGCTTTCCCGAAACTTCCTTGAGCATCAATTCTTTTTCTAAACTTGGCATTGTCGAATCCGCTTATGGTTTAAAGTTAAAAAATCCCCGAAAATTATTTAAGCAGCGAGGCCAGCTGCAGTTTCATCCCCGGCCCCTGCGTGATTGAAATCGAAAGTCCCTGAATGTAATCCCCTTTCGCGGAAGCGGGTTTCATGTCCGAAACCGCCCGGACTACCGCTTTCGCGTTCTCAATCAAAGCGTCTTTGGTGAACGACAACTTTCCGCATCCGACATGCAATCCGCCGGTTTTGTCGCTCCGGATCTCAATCTTCCCTTTCTTGAGCTCCCGTACCGTTTTCCCGACATCCGTCGCAACGGTACCCGTTTTCGGTGAAGGCATCAACCCCTTCGGCCCTAAAATCCTTCCGAGCTTACTGACTTCCCGCATCATGTCCGGGTGAGACACCACCACGTCAAACTCAAGCCACCCGCCCTGTACTTTCTGAACCAATTCTTCGGCCCCCACGAAATCGGCGCCGGCCTCCGAAGCGTCTTTGGCCCCTTCACCCTTGCAAAAGCAGATAATCTTCACTTTCTTCCCGCTTCCGTTCGGAAGACTCACGCTGCCGCGAATCATCCCGTCGGGTTGCTTGGTATCCACTCCCAGCTGAAAATTGAGGTCCATGGTTTCGTCAAATTTCCCGGCCGGAAAATTCTTTAAAACCTCGACCGCTTCATCGATGGAATAAACGCGCTTTTTATCAACCTGCTTTTCCCGTTCGCGATATCTTTTACTTCTGACTACGATTGCCATACCGAATCCCCGTTCATATTCACTGATTAAACATTTTCGACAATTTCGATTCCCATACTCCGCGCCGTCCCCATCACCGTCCGCATGGCGCTTTCCATCTTGGTCGTGTTCAGATCGGACATTTTCTCCTTCGCGATCGCCTCGACATCCTTCAACGTCACCTTGCCGATTTTCAGACGATTCGGCTCTCCCGAAGCTTTCGCCAAGCCCGCGGCTCTTTTCAAAAGCACCGAAACCGGCGGCGACTTGATGATAAACGTGAAAGACTTATCCTCGAAAACGGTAATGACAACCGGAAGAATCGTGCCGGGGTTGCCTTTCGTCCGCTCGTTGAATTCCTTGCAAAACTGCATGATGTTAACACCGTGTTGGCCGAGCGCGGGACCGATCGGAGGCGCGGGATTAGCCTGCGCGCCCGGGACCTGAAGCTTAATTTGAACTAAAACTTTTTTAGCCATAATCTGTGATTCCCCTAATGAGTTCCTTTATATTTTCTCGACTTGCCAATATTCAAGTTCGACCGGTGTCGCGCGGCCAAAAATCGTAACCGTAACTCTCAGCTTTCCCTTATTGGGATTGACCTCATCAATTACGCCGTTCAGATTCGCGAACGCGCCTTCCTTGACCCGAACATTTTCACCGAGGACAAAATCAACTTTGGGCTTCGGTTTGGCCGTCTTTTCTTCCTGCTGCCTCAGAATCACTTCGACATCCGCCTCGCTTAACGGCAACGGACGCCTGCCGGACCCTACAAAGCCCGAAATCCCCGGCGTATTCTTGACCAAATACCAGCTTTCATCCGTCAGGACCATTTCGACGAGGATGTAACCGGGAAAAAATTTCCTTTCGGAAATCTTTTTCTTCCCTTCCTTGACTTCGCTGACTTTTTCCGTCGGAATTAATACCTGCCCGAACATTTCCTTCATGCCGGCCGATTCCGAACGAGCCTCAAGGCTTCCCTTGACTCTCTGTTCAAGACCCGTTTGCGTATGAACCACGTACCATTTGAAATTAGACATAATTACCCGACCAAAATCCTCAAAAAGAATGAAAGGCAGAAATCAACGGCCCCGATGAACGCGGCTAAAATAAACGTCGTCACAATCACCACCATTGTCGAGCCGAGAAGTTCTGCACGGCTCGGCCAAACGACCTTGTTGAGCTCTTCCTTAACTTCCTGAAAAAAACCTTTTATTTTATTTGCCATTTTTTATCCCGACAATCCGCTCCCCCCGCAAATCCTTTCAACAGGCCAGGAGGGATTCGAACCCCCAACATGCGGTTTTGGAGACCGCCGCTCTAGCCAATTCGAGCTACTGGCCTAAACGGGGAGACTTCCCTAAAAACAAAAACCTGAGAAAAAGCTGTCCGACTTAAATATTTGTTACTTCGTTTCCTTATGCGGCGTATGCTTTCTGCAGAACTTACAATATTTGCGGCGCTCCAGACGTTCCGTCGTCTTTTTCTTGTTCTTCCGCGTCATGTAATTTCTTTCCTTGCATTCCGTACAAGCAAGCGTAATCAAATCCCGCATTTTTAAACTCTCTCCGGCTGTATGAGTTCTCTAATCTTATTCAACCACTTCGCTGACGACTCCCGCTCCGACCGTCTTGCCGCCCTCGCGAATCGCGAACCGCAATTCCTTCTCCATCGCGATCGGCGCGATCAGCTCCGCCTCAACCGTCACGCTGTCTCCGGGCATCACCATCTCCACGCCCTTCGGCAGCGTCACCACTCCCGTCACGTCCGTCGTCCGAAAATAAAACTGAGGTCGATACCCCGTGAAAAACGGCGTGTGCCTCCCGCCTTCCTCCTTCGACAAAATATACACCTGCGCCTTGAACTTCTTGTGCGGCGTCACGGACCCGGGCTTCGCGATCACCATCCCGCGCTCCAAATCCTTCTTCTCCACTCCCCTCAGCAGCAAGCCCACGTTCTCTCCCGCCTGCGCCGTGTCCAGCAACTTCCGGAACATCTCGATCCCCGTGATCACCGTCTTGAACGGCTTCTCCCTCAATCCCACAATCTCCACTTCCTCGCCGTTCTTTGCCTCTCCGCGCTCCACTCTCCCCGTCCCGACCGTCCCGCGTCCGGAAATCGAAAACACGTCCTCCACAGACATCAAAAACGGCTTGTCGATCACACGCACCGGCGTCGGCACGTACTTGTCGATCGCGGCCATCAGCGCCTCGATCGAAGGAACTCCGATCTCACTCGTGTCCCCTTCCAATGCCTTCAGCGCGCTCCCGCGAATCACCGGCACTTCATCCCCGGGAAATTCGTACTTCTTCAGCAAATCTCGGACCTCCAACTCCACCAGGTCCAGCAACTCTTTGTCTTCCGCCTTGTCCACCTTGTTCAAAAACACCACGATATACGGCACGCCAACCTGTCTCGCCAAGAGAATGTGCTCCCGCGTCTGCGGCATCGGACCGTCCACCGCCGACACCACCAGGATCGCTCCGTCCATCTGCGCCGCTCCCGTGATCATGTTCTTCACATAATCCGCGTGCCCGGGGCAGTCCACGTGCGCGTAATGCCGGTTCGGCGTCGAATACTCCACGTGCGAAATCGCGATCGTCAGAATCTTCGTCGGATCCCGTCTCCCCTGCGATTCACTCGCCTTCGCCACCTGATCGTAGGAAACATACTGCGCCATCCCCTTGTCGCTCATCACTTTCGTGAGCGCGGCCGTCAAGGTCGTTTTCCCGTGATCCACGTGTCCGATCGTCCCAATGTTCACATGCGGCTTTACGCGTTCAAATTTTTCCTTGGCCATGTCCTAGCCCTCCGTATTTTTAGAAAGCAACATCATTTCCAAATATTCCGTCGATGATTTCCAGCTGCCGATCGGAATCGAACCGACGACCTCTTCCTTACCAAGGAAGTGCTCTACCGACTGAGCTACAGCAGCAAAGCCGATTTTCGGTCTTCCAAAAACCGGGAAAAGACTTTTGGGTCTTTCAGCAGGAAACTAAATTTCAAAATGGGGAAAATCCACCCGCTCGAAGAAATTCCTCGTTTTTACAACGAAGGGAAAACCTCTTGTTAGGATTTTACCGATTTAAAACGCTAAGAAAAAAAGGACAGTTCTCCCCTACTTGAAATAGGTAGTATTCTATTGATATGCGGAAATGTGTCAAATAAAAATTTGAATTTTTTATTATACGCAGTATCAAGCATTCACAGCGGTCGCAACTTCATAGTTGCGACACTCCACACCAAACTTGACGTTTGGTGCTTCGGGAGTGCCCGCCTCCGGGCTATCAATAACTTCAGCAAAATCAAGCATTCACAGCGGGAGGAGGGAATCGAACCCTCATACCAA
>Ga0208460_10001432_pt1 | contig 14408 bp, 12 predicted proteins | sample AD_STIC10_MetaG_FD_184436 | JGI IMG/M metagenome (GOLD analysis project Ga0208460, IMG submission 184436) | Active sludge microbial communities of municipal wastewater-treating anaerobic digesters from USA - AD_STIC10_MetaG (SPAdes) (version 2) | ecosystem: Engineered > Bioreactor > Anaerobic >... | reverse complement strand
ATAGTTGGTGATACAATATCTACAAATTTATTATATGGATAACCATTATTTACTAACCCTGTTGTGTCATGATACCAAGTATTATTAAAATCCCAATCTACATAAGTAGTATTTTCACTAGTATCATATGGATATATCATCTCTAATGTTGTTCTAGGACTACCTCTTCCATCATCATCTGATTGATTTGATGTTTGAGAGTTGTAGTAGGATGATGTGATTGTACGACCTTCATTATATCCTACCAATCCACCGACGTCACCACCTGTTCCACTTACACTGCCCGTGGAATATGAGTTTGATATTGTTCCATAATTTGCTCCCGCTAATCCACCAATAGCCCAGTCACCACCAGTTACATTTACGGTAGAATATGAGTTTGTAATAATGCCCCTATAATTCTCACCCACTAATCCACCAACTGCTTCGCCTGTTTCATGGGTTACTATAACACCAGTTACATAAGAATCTGATATGGTACCCTCATGACAACCAACTAATCCACCTATGGCATAAGCCCAATTATTATATGTTGATTTTATATTGATATTTTCTAAACCAATGTTTGTAATATTTGACCCCAGCTCTGTGCCATAAAAAAAACCAATACAACCCCTAGACGAACTGTTTATATAAAGGTTTGATATTTTATGTGAATTACCATTAAATATGGCAAAAAAAACATCATTGCCATTAACTATAGGAATCCAACCACTAGAACTCGTCATTGCTGTTTTAAATTCTTCAACTGATGAATATCCATCTGGAATTGTAGTATCATAACTATTTATATCATTAAAATCCAAGTCTCTCGTCAAAGAATAACCCACAAACAAATTATTTCTTACATTATATAATTCTTGAATACTGTCAATATCATAAAACTCTAATAATGATTCGGATGTGTATTTCATTACAGATCCCTTACCATTGGCCCAACCTTGATATGCAACATATGGTGTTCCTGATGGATCAATAGCGATTGATATGCTCTCTACAGATCCCACAGAGAAACCAGCACCTCCAACATTTTCCCAAGAAGAACCATTGTACTTCATTACAGTTGCTTTAGCACTGGTACCAAAGTCTCTATATGCAACATATGGTGTTCCTGACGGGTCAATTGCAAGAGAAATGTACTCTAATGCTCCAGCAGAGAAACCAGCACCTCCAACTGCTTCCCAAAAAGAACCATTGTATTTCATTACTGTTGCTTTGTTACCATTTCCACCATCTTGATATGCAACATATGGTGTTGTACTGGCACTTGGAAATACAAGAGAGGTGTAATTTGCTGTTCCAGCAGAGAATCCAGCACTTCCAACGTTTTCCCACGAAGAACCATTGTATTTCATTACTGTTGCTTTACCACTATTTCCTTCGTCTCTATATACAACATATGGTGTTGTACTGGCACTTGGAAATACAAGAGAAGTATAGCTAACTGTTCCAGCAGAAAAACCAACACTCCCAACATTTTCCCAAGAAGAACCATTGTATTTCATTACTGTTGCTTTGTTACCATTTCCACCATCTTGATATGCAACATATGGTGTTGTACTGGCACTTGGAAATACAAGAGAGGTGAACAGTGCTATTCCATCAGAAAAACCAGCGCTTCCAACATTTTCCCAAGAAGAACCATTGTATTTCATTACTGTTGCTTTACCACTATTTCCTCCGTCTCTATATGCAACATATGGTGTTCCTGATGAGTCAAAAGCGATTGATGTGTAGGCCGCTTCTCCGGCAGAGAAACCAGCGCTTCCAACTGTTTCCCAAGAAGAACCATTGTATTTCATTACTGTTGCTTTATTACTATTTCCACCATCTCTATATGCAACATATGGTGTTCCTGATGAGTCAATTGCAATGTAGGGTTCCTGCACCTGTCCCACAGAAATCGCAGTTCGATTCAAATATTGCCAAGATTCTCCTTCTGCTTTTGTAGTATTTATACAAATAAAAAATCCTGTCAGGGAAAACAGAAAAATAATAATTTTATTTATTTTTTTCATAATAATATAATTAAATTTATTATAATATCATTATATCACAAATTATATGGGGGGGGGGAATAAAAAAATTCAAACTAAGTTGAGTTTTATATTTTTTATAAATCAAAGATTAATTTAGCCACTCTCTACCTTGTCTTACAAGTAATTTACTGGCTAAACCGGGGCTTTTCATAATAGTGCGTACAATAAATTCCATTCTAGCCCCCTGAGAGCCCTTTACTAATATTAAGCTATCGCGCTCTAGAATTGACTTCAAATATTTTATTAGCTCATCTTTTGTTTCAAAATGATATGAGTTTTTAAATAAATTTTTTTGTAGATAATTATAAATATGTTTTGTATCTTTTCCAATTGTTAAAACATAATCAATGTCGTTTTTATCAAAAATATATTTTCCTATTTCTTCGTGTAGTTTTTCGCTTTCTTCTCCTAACTCCAACATATCTCCTAAAACAGCTATTTTTTTCCCGGAAATTAAAGATTTCATATCTAATAATAAATCAATTGCTACTTTCACTGCATCCGGATTTGAATTATAGGTATCGTCAATTATATAAGAATCTTTTATTCCATTTATAAGTCTTGTTCTTCCATGTGGAGAAATATAGTGTTTTGCAAAAATAGAAATTTCAACCAAATTCATTCCGTAAATAAGCCCAATAGTTGTGGCTGTTAAAAATGCATAAACCTGTGCCAATCCCAAGGAATCTGGAATAAAAACAGGGACAACATTTCCTCCGTACCTTATTTTAAAATTCATACCCAAAACTCCTTCTTTTTTTACAATTTGTAAATCTGTTGCCCACACATCTGATTCATTTTTTATACCAAATGTAATAGTTTTACATTTTAATTCATTTTTAAGCGATGCGACTTTTTCATCATCATTGTTTAAAACAGCATAAGAATCTTTTGACATTTTACTAAAAATTTTTCTTTTTTCATTTAAAACACCCTCTATTGATTTAAAAAATTCAACGTGAACTTTTGAAACTTTAGTTAATACTCCAATATTAACTGGAATAAAATCTACAAGATATTCGATATCTCCAGGATGGTCAGCCCCCATTTCAATAATTAATTTTGTTGGGTATTTTTTGTCTCTAAAAATCAAAAGATTGATTGCTCTTATAAAAACCAAAATCCATCCAAAAATTGACTTATTGGGTGATTTTGTAAAACCAATAATTGTAAGAGGAACTCCTATTTCATTATTTAAATTACCACTAGTCCTTCGAACTTTAAATTTTTTTGATAAAATCTGACCTATTGCCTCTTTTGCAGAAGTTTTTCCAACAGATCCAGTAATAGCAATAATTTCTGATTTATATTTTTTTAAAATCAGTTTACTTAAAATTCTCAAAATATGTTTTAAAATTTTTGCCATATTATCTTTCTGGAGCTAATTTATAATAATCAATTATAAATTCAGCAATTTTTTTAAATGTCCTAGCTGATGTTGACTCAGCCCATTCTCTCTGAGGAGAATCATATTTTACAATAATTGTAAATCTTGGATCTCTTGATGGACCATATCCAGCAAAAGTATGTATTGTTCTATTTTTTAAATAAGCACCCCCTTCTGCAACCTGAGCCGTTCCGGTTTTACCAGCCACATAGTAATTATCAATTTTTGCTGATTTACTATGTCCATTTTCTACTACTGATACTAACATAGCTGAAATTTTCTTTGAAGTGCCCTCTGAAATTACTTTTTTTTGCATAAGTGTTGGGGTTTCTTCTTGAGTTCCGTTGGAGTGAACAATTCTTTTTATTAATCTGGGTTTATATAAATACCCACCGTTTGCTAAACTAGAGTATGCCATAGCTAATTGAATTGGTGTTGCTGTAATTCCCTGACCAAAAGAAGCTGTTGTCAAAAATATTTTTCCCTTTTTATCTAAATTTGAAAAATTTCCAGCAACCTCGGTATTTAATTCTATTCCCGTCTTTTTTCCAAATCCAAAGTTCCTAGAATAATTTAAAAACCTTTCTCTTCCAACCAAGTCACCAACAAATGCAGATCCCGTATTTAATGATTTATCTAAAACTTCTATCATTGTTTGAACGCCATTAGATTTCCCATCAGAATTTTTAATTGTATAACCATCAATCTTTAAAGCTCCTGTATCAGTATATTTGCTTTCTGGATCAACGAGCCCCAAATCAAGACCCATGGACATTGTAATTGCTTTAAATACAGATCCGGGTTCATATGCAGTAAATATTATATCATTTACATAAGATTTTGGATCTGATTTTGCATAATTATTTGGGTCAAATCCTGGATAATTACACATTGCTAATATATCACCATTTTTAGGATTAACAACTATCACGCTTCCAGAAACAGCCGAAAATTCTTTTACTCCTTCTTTTATCACCTCACAAGAAAAATGTTGTATGGACTGATCAATTGTTAAATACAAATCACTTCCATCATGAACATCTTGCATTTCTAAATCACCAATTGTTATAAAATTGCCATATGCATCTTTTTCTCCCCTTAAAGTTGCTTCACTACCCCTTAATATATCCTCCCAATATCCCTCAAGTCCATAATTTCCAACTAATTTATCATTTCTATAACCAACAAAACCTGTTAATTGGCCACCCAGTTCTCCATCAGGATAAAATCTATATGTTTCTTTTATAAAATCAAGCCCATTAATATTTAAACTTTTTATTTTTTCAATTTCAACATCTGTTAATTTATTCTTTATTGGCTCATAAATATCATCTTTCTTTGATAATCTCTGAAAAATTACATCTCTATCTAAATTTAATATTTCTGATAAAATCTCACTTGTTGATGAGGCATTTTGTATTAGTTTAGGAACTGCATACAAAAGCAAATAAGTTTTATTCATTGCTAGCGGATATTTTGTTTGATCCTCGCTTGTTAAAAATATTTCACCTCTTTTTGCCTGCAAACCTTGAGTAAATTCATGTTGTGCTTTTGCTTTTTCTAAATAATTATTTTTTTCTATTACTTGCAAATAAAAAAGTCGCGCTATTATAATTGCAAATAAAATTGCCGATATTATTAAAAGAAATTTTGGACGATTTATATTATCAGCGTCTACAATTTTGGCGCGATTTAAATAATGCATAATAATTAATAACTACTTTAGAGAAAGCGAACTACTTTCAAGTTTAATATAATCAAACCCGGCAGACGCTACCATTCCTAAATCTTTTTCAGATTTTAACTTAATTTTATCAATTGATTGCAATTCAGCTGATTTTAAATTTAAATCCTTATTCACACTTTTCAATTCCGCAAGTTCTGAACTTAATTTTCCAAGTACAAATCCCTCTGAAGCAGCTCCTGTAAATTGAATAAAGTGTACAAACACGAGTGAAACAGCAGATAGTGCTAAAAATAAATTTGAATAAAAAATAATTTTATTAATACTTGCTGTTTTGCCTCGATAACCCAAAGATTTTTTGATTTTTGTTTTTGTCATATATATATTATAATTTTTCAATTATTCTTAATTTTGCACTTCGCGAAGCAGGATTTTCTATAATTTCTTTTTCGCTTGGAATTATAACCTTATGATTTATAATTTTTATTCTTGCTCTGTGGTCACAGACACATTTTGGAAAATTTTTCGGACATATACAATCACAAGCCTCGTCTTTAAAAATTTGTTTAACAATTCTATCTTCTAGTGAATGAAATGTGATAACAGTTAATCTTCCACCCGTTTCTAAAATTTCAATCGCATCTCTCAAAAAATTTCTTATATTGTCAAATTCTTTATTTATATAAATTCTAAGTGCTTGAAAAACCTTTGTTGCTGGATGAATTTTTGATTTTTTACTATAAAATTTTTTGTAAACTTTTTCTATTAATTCAGCTAATTCTTTACTTGTTTTTATTTTTGAATTATTTCTATAATTTACTATTTCTCTTGCAATTTGTGAGCTCAATTTTTCCTCGCCAAATTCTTTAAAAATTTTCTCTAATTTTTCCTGTGAATATGAATTTATAATTTCTTGAGCATCTTCTTCATCACTATTTTCATCAAATTTCATGGAAAAATTATCATTTAGAAAGGAAAATCCGCGACTTGTATCTTGCAACTGATATAGTGACAAACCAAGATCAAGTAATATACCATGAATCTGTATATTTGGATACTGTTCATGAATTATTTTTTTTAAATTTGTATAATTTTGTTTTATTAAAATCGCACGACTTCCAAACTTATTTAATTTCTTTCTTGCTAATTTGATAGCATTATCATCCAAATCTACTCCTATCAAAATTCCATTTGGAGAAATTTTTTCTAAAATTTTTTCCGAATGACCACCACCACCCAAAGTTGCATCAATAACATTATAGTTTTCTTTTAAATCCAATCCCTTAATAACTTCATCTAATAAAACTGGAATATGATTTTTCATAATTTTATATTCCAAGATCACCTAATTCATTTGCTATATTTGTTGATTCTTTTTCAATTGAGTTTCTATAAACATTCCATAAATTTTCATCCCAAATTTCTAATCTATTATAAACACCGGCCACGACTGTTTTCTTTTTTAAGTTAGAATAATTTCTTAAATATTCTGGCAAAATAATTCTTCCCTGGGAATCTAATTTCACATCCATGGCTCCTGCAAGCATTAATCTTGCAAAAGCACGTGACTTTGATTGTGAAATTGGTAACTTTGACAATTTTTCGGCCAACTCATTCCATGCTTTTTTTGTGAAAACAAAAAGGCAGTTATCTAATCCTTTTGTGACAACTGCACCTAGTTTAAAATCAGTTCTAAATTTTACAGGAACTGCTAATCTTCCTTTTTCATCAATTGTGTGATTGTATTCACCTATAAACATTGATTTATATGATAAAAGTTAGTAATAATTATTACTCATTAGTAAATTGTCCATAAAAACGGGAGGTGTATAACTCTGAGTTATCCCCACAGTTATCCACAATTCACCACTATATTTATATTATACTCCACACAAGCTTCATATTCAACCACCTTAATTGTGGATAACTCAACCTCGCAGGTTGGTAAGTTTTCAAAACAATGCTAAAATTAACTCATTATGCGAATAAATAAATTTTTATCACAGGCGGGACTTGGATCTCGTAGAAAAGTAGAAGAACTTATTAAAAGTGGTTTAATTTTGATAAACGGAAAAATTTGTAATGATTTATCAAAACAAATCAATGAAAATGATATTGTAAAATATCAAAACAAAGAATTAAAAATTGAAAGTGAAAAAATAACAATCATGCTAAATAAACCCATTGGATATTTAGTTACAAAACATGATGACCGCGGAAGAAAAACTATTTATGATTTATTGCCTCACGAATATAAAAATCTAAATTATGTAGGGCGACTTGATTATAATTCAAGCGGACTTTTAATTCTTACAAATGATGGGGATTTAAATCAAAAAATTACAAAGCCCCTAAATAAAATTCCTAAAACTTATGAAGTTATAACTAGTAGAAATTTAACAGAGAAAGAATTTAAAAAACTTGAATCTGGAATAGTCATAGAAGGCCACAAAACACTTCCAGCGAAGATTTCAAACATAAGTGGCAATAAATTCACAATTACAATTTATGAGGGCAAAAAACGCCAAATTAGACTTATGGTGATTCATGTAGGAGCAAAAGTCATAGAGTTGAAAAGAATACAGATTGGAGGATTGAAACTTGGAAAATTAGACATTGGTAAATATGAATTACTAAATCAAAAACAAATATCGCCGTTGACAAAAATACAATAAAAACATAAAGTATAAATAAATTTTAACACGATTTAGGAGGAAAAATGAATCATGTGCGTGATGGACTGATAGAGGCGATTATTGGAGAAGAATGCTTTGTAATATTGAAACCCGGGAATCACTCTACATTATCCAGCATAATGAACACTTTCGTAAATGCTAGATTGACACCAAAAACACCACTAATTGAATTTAATTTCACAAAAGAAATGTTGGTAGAGTTTTATCCGAACATAGCCAAAAAGAATTTCTTTGAAACTGAATTTGTTCCTTATATGACAAGTGGATCTTGTTATCTTGCTATATTTAAAGGATTTAATATAGCAAAGGATCTATTAGCATTAATAGGTCCGGAGACAAACCCACATAAAAATGCTCCGCACACAATAAGACGTAGATTTGGGCAAAGTATAATGAAAAATTGCATACATTGCCCGAGAACAGAAGAGGAAAAAAAAATTCAACACAATGTATTAAAAAAATATGGAGTAATTTAAATAAAAAGAGGTGGACTTTTGTCCCCTCTTATTTTTTTTGAGTTATATTTGCTTCTTTATAATAAAATGGCTTTACAAATTCGTGTTCTGCTTTAAAATCTGAGAGTTTTAACATATCTTCTTGGGTAATAATTTCTTTTTCAGAAAAACCAATAACTGGAATTTTCAATGCATATGAAAGCGTATTTGCAAGAACAACCCCGAGCCTAACTGATGTAAATGAACCAGGACCAGTATTTACAATAACACGCTTGAGATTTTTTAATTTTAGTCTTTTTGATTTTAAAAATTTATCTAGAAGTTCTAATAGATTTTCTGATTGTTTGGAGTCAACTTTTTTATCTAATAAAAAAATATCCCGCTCTTTTATGAGGGCAAGTTTTATAAATTCTCTTTGAGTTGTATCAATATATAAAATCATTCTGATTCTTTTGAAATTTTATCTATAATTACAATTTTTTTATTTTTCAAAATATTATATAAAAACCTATCTGTCATACCACGCCTATATTCAAATTCTTTCTGATCCATAAGAGTATAATTTAAATCAACCATCAATTCATTAGACATTTGATTTACAATTTTCTCTATTGTCAATTTAGGAATTTTACCAACAATTAAAAGATCTGTAAGTGTTTCGCTTTTTAGATCAACAAAATATCCAGTTAAAGCCAAGTATTTTGCACCTATCAGATGTTTTAATCTTCTTACGTACTCTTTTTCAAGAAGAACTCTTGCTTTTATTATTACATTCCTTAATTCTTCAAAAAGAACAAAATTTTGATTTATACAATAATATTTTTTATTATTTTTTTCTTCATATTTTAGAAGCCCCACTTTTTCAAGATTTTCTAATTCTCTTCTTACTGAATTTATTCTTTCATTTAATTCTCTTGTGATTTCTCTAACAAAAAATTTAGAATTCTGTTTGGCAAAAAACAATCTTAAGATTTTTACCCTTGTTTTTGAACCAAATAACTGATCAAGCATAATTCAATTTATTAATTATAAATGATGAACTTTGAATAATTTAAAAAATTTATTAATTTAAAATTTATTAGAAATTCGAAATTCTTCATTCCCAAATTTATTTATTTATAGTATAATATTTTTATACAATATTCAAGAATATTATGAAATATATACTAAAAACTAGTAAGTTATCTTTAAATCCACATAATAACCAAAATAAATCAATAATTTATACTGGTTCTCCAAATAAAGATCAGAAAAGCAGGGGAAAACTCATTGTAATGCTTGATTTTCCTGATAAAACAGAAAATGCAAAAGAGCTTGGAAATTTATTGGTCCAAAAAATTCATAAATTATATTATGAATCAAATTTAATAGACCAGGAAACGATTTTAGAAGAAATTATCAAAGAAACAAATGAAAATCTTCCACTTTTAACAGAGATAGACAGGGATTGGCTCAAAAAATTTAATGCTTTAATAGCAATAATTTACAGACAAGATGTATACTTTTCTCCTGTGGGAAATATTTCTGCATGGGTAAATTCTCGGGAAGGAAAAATAGTAAACATTTTTGATTATGTTAACTCTGATATAGAAAGAGCTACAATTGATAACATATTTACAAACATTTTAAGCGGAAATTTAGACCCAGAACAATCACTCATTTTTACTACAAATACTATTTTTGATTATATTTCTGAAAATAAGATAGATACAATAATGAAAGAAAATGATCCTCAAGGAGTTGTAATAAAATTAAAAGAATTACTATTTCAAATAAAAGACAAAAGTTTTTGCCTTGCTAGTATAAAACTTTCTCCATACGAAGAAAACGACAAACATCAAGAAAACACAAGAGAAAAGATTTTAGTATCTGAGTCGGCAAAAGAATCAATAGACAATTTTCTTAATATTCAACAAAAAACTAAAGACATATTGACAAAAGGTAAAACAAAATTAGAAGAAGATGAAATACAAAAAAAATCACCAAAAGAGTTAAAATCAAAGTCAAAAAAGTCTAATCAAAAATCATTTGACGATTTATTAGAAGAAAGCGCCCAACAATATGGAGAATTTAATATTTCAGAAAACATAAAAGAAAAATTACAAGAAGAAAAATTAATAAATCCTAATGAAAATTTATATTCAAAAAAAACACAAAAACCACAAAAAAAAATAGATATAATTAAAATATCAAACAATATTTTGAAAATTATAATCTCTCCATTTATAAAAACAATAAGTGTAATTTCAAAAATAAAACTACCTAAAAAAAACAAAAATGGAAATATGCAGATATCAAGAAAACAAGATGGTCCAATAAGTGTTTTTAAGTCTCCTAGAAAGAAAAATAAATTAATTTTAATTTTAGCAATAATAATACTTGCGGGATTTATAATTAGCTTAATATTAACAAATAAAAAACGTGAATCTGTCGTTGAAAATGAACAATACAATAAAATATTATCTGAAATAAATGACAAAAAAATGGAATATGATCTAGCGAATATCTACAAAGATGAAAACCAGGCAAAAGAAAAGCTAAAAGAGATATCAGATCTTATTAATTCTCTACCACAAAAAACAAAAAAACAACAAGAACAATATAATACTATATTAAATAGTGTGACAGAAATTTTAAATAAAGTGAGAAAAATGGAGACAATTACAGGTCCAGAAATTCTAGCGGAATTAAATTTCAACACAAATAAAATTATAAAACAAGGAAATCAATTAATAGCTTTGGGATCAAATTCATCACAGATATTAAAAATAGACATAAATTCAAAATCACAAACAAATATTGGAAAAGATGGTTTATATACAAACATAAACACTTTTGCAAAAAATGGAGATTATGTTATTGGACTTGACATAAAAGATTTAATAAAGATAAATCCAACAAATTCTGAAATCACAAAAGAATCAATTGCATATCATCCAAACTATAAATCTAGTAATGACGCTGAATTTTATGCTGAAAATTTATATATTTTAGATTCTCAGTCAAATCAAATTTATAAACACATTGGAAATAATGGAAAGCTAGACAAGGGTGATACGTGGATAAAAGATGGTAGCTCTGTATCAAATTCAAATTGCATAACAATTGATACAAATATTTATATAGGAAATAATGATGGATCAATACTAAAAATGTATTCTGGTAAAAAACTTCCATTTGAATTAAAAGACCTGGATCCAAAAATTTCAAAAATTGATAAAATTTATACAGATAAAACAATAAAAGAGATCTATTTATTAGAATCACAGAACAAAAGAATTATAATAATTGATAAAGACGGAAGCTTATTAAAGCAATATTATTTACCAACACTCAAACAAATAAATGATTTTGTTGTTGATGGGTCGACAAAAAAATTATATATTTCCTCTGAAAACAAAATAGTTGTTATAAATATTTCTTTATAGAAACAAGCTTTTTATTATTTCAATTAATTCATAAATAAAAAATACAGAACATAAATAATTCTGTATTTTTTATATTCTCAATTTAATAATGAGAAATTATTTCAATGTTACTTTTCCACCAGCTTCTTCAATTTTCTTCTTTGCTTCTTCTGCTTTTGCTTTATCAGCGCCCTCAATTACCATTTTTGGAGCTTGATCGGCAATATCTTTTGCTTCTTTAAGTCCAAGTTGTGTAATTTCTCTAATTGCTTTTATAACGCTAATTTTATTTGCTCCTGAGTCTGTTAACTCAACATCAAATGATGTTTTTTCTTCTACTGCTTCTGCTGGAGCAGCTCCCGGCATTGCACCCATCATTACCGGAGCAGCACTACTTACTCCGAATTTTTCTTCCAAAATTTTTACAAGTTCTGAAAGATCTAATACGGACATTTTTTCAATTTCTTCTACAATTCCTTTAAATTTTGCTGGAATTGTAATTTCTTTTTTTTCTTCTGACATATTGTTATAACTTTCGGCTTTCAACAATCAGCTTTTAAAGCTTTTAGCTGTAAGCTCTTATTATTAATTAATTATTTGGTTTCTTTTATTGCATTTAAAACATTTACCAAGCCCCTCATATTTCCAGATAAAACATTTACTAGTCCTGTAATTGGATTTTTCATAGTTCCTAGTAATTTTGCAAGTAACTCTTCTTTTGATAAAAGTTTTGATAATTCCATTACTTGTTCGCGACTCAAAAAATTTCCCTCAAGCCACGCTCCGTGAATTTGAAGTCCATCATTTGCTTTTGCAAATTTTGCTAAAATTTTTGTAGCAATAATCTCATCTTTGCTATATGCAAGAGATAAATTTCCCTTAAATGATTCTAAAATTTTATCATCTACGTCATCTCCTTTTGCTAATTTAAGAATTGTTTTTTTAATAACCTTATAAAAAACATCATTTTTTCTAAGCTCATCTCTTAATTCTTCTAATTTTTTTACAGAAAGATTATTGTAAGAAGTCATAACGACAAGTTTAGAATCATGAATATTCTCTTGTGCCTGTTTCAATGCTTCTTGTTTTTGTAATTTTGTCTTTGGCATATTATTAGCTGTCAGCTTTCAAATTTCAGCCTTCAGCAGTATATTAATAATTTATTAATAAAATAAAAATCTGTGTTTCCACAGAAATAATAGCTAAATAAGCTTTTTATCCTCGGCGAGTAATTAAGCTATTTTAATTTAGCGCTCGCTGTCTGTGGAATATACTAAAAGTATAGCAAATAAGAAAAATTTGTCAATGACTTAAAAATCTAAACCTACTCAATCACACCTCCCTCTGTATAATCAGAAAACAATGATTCATCTAAATCATATACTAACTTATTCCAATTATCTCCATATAACTCTATTGCCTTAGCTTCTGTTTTAATCCAACGTATTAGACCATTATCATCATCTACTAGATATACTTTAGGAACAGATGGTATTTTAAATAGTGTTCCTTTCTTAAATAATACATTCTTACCTAGTTTATACATTGAAAAATCAATATCTTCTTTGTTATCTACAAAACTAAAGTCTTTACCAAAGTATGAATACCATATAGCTTCACTTGGATAGCTATGTCTTGTATTATCTTTACTTATGAAATATACAGTTGAAATATTATTTGTTTTAATAAATGAACCATTTGTAAAGTAGCTATCTCCTGATGTTTGATTGTTGTTATTATTTCCTTCTTGTTCTTGATTGTTTTGATTCTGATTATTCATTGATTCTAAAATGTATGTTGGTATTGAAGCAGGTGGAAGATTAATGACATTAACAGTTCTTGTTGAAGTACTAGTATTTCCAGCAGTATCAGATACTACATAAGTAACATAATATGTTCCTACGGTATTAGTATCTACAGTATTAGTTACTACTATACTACTTGTTATATCTCCATCTACTGCATCTGATGCTGTAGCACCACTATCTGTATATGATTCATTTATAAATGTATATACTGGATTAGAACCTAGAATAGTTATAGTTGGTGATACAATATCTACAAATTTATTATATGGATAACCATTATTTACTATTGCTGTAGTATCATGATACCAAGTATTATCAAAATCCCAATCTACATAAGTAGTATTTTCACTAGTATCATATGGATATGTCATCTCTAATGTTGTTCTAGGACTACCTCTTCCATCATCATCTGATTGGCCTGATGTTTCACTGTTGTAGTAGGAAGATGTGATGGTACCACTATTATCTCCTACTAAACCACCTATGTCACTACCCGTTCCACTTACACTGCCCGTGGAGTAAGAGTTTGATATTGTTCCGCCATTATTTATACCAACTAATCCACCAATACCCCAATCACCACCTGTTACATTTACGGTGGAATATGAGTTTGAAATTTCTCCATCATAATTTTCACCCACTAATCCACCAACTACTTCGCCTGTTTCATGAGTTACTATAACACCAGTTACATAAGAATTTGATATACTACCCTCATGACAACCAACTAATCCACCTATACCATAAGCCCAATTATTGTATGTTGATGTTATATTGATATTTTCTAAACCAATGTTTGTAATATTTGACCCCCACGCTATGCCAGAAAAAAAACCAATACAATCCCTAGATGAGCTGTTTATATAAAGATTTGATATTTTATGTGAATTACCATTAAATATACCAAAAAGAAAATCATTGCCATTACGTAT
>Ga0208460_10001417_pt1 | contig 14540 bp, 15 predicted proteins | sample AD_STIC10_MetaG_FD_184436 | JGI IMG/M metagenome (GOLD analysis project Ga0208460, IMG submission 184436) | Active sludge microbial communities of municipal wastewater-treating anaerobic digesters from USA - AD_STIC10_MetaG (SPAdes) (version 2) | ecosystem: Engineered > Bioreactor > Anaerobic >... | reverse complement strand
GCGCAAGGTGCTTTCAGCGCAGCGCCGGTCGCGATGCCAAGCAGAGCCGCCTGGAAACCAGCGGTCGCCGAAAGCACCTTGCGCAGCATCCGATCAGCCCGGCCATGATCGAGGCCATCAAATGCCGAGTTGGCGACGATCACAGCCGCGGTCCAGCCAGACGCAGCAGCCCCGCCTGCACACAGGGCGGCCAGGGAGTGCAGAAGTGAGATCAGGTCCATGTCCGCTTTCCGTGGCAAATCAGGCGGCATCCTGAAGGGATTCGCGCGCGCCTGTCGCCCATACCTGTAACCACGGCAAAAAGCCCGAAATGGCTGGCTTCGGGGGATTGCCAGCCTCCCGGCCCGGGTCGAGAAGTGCGTCAGGACACTCAATCGGGGACTTTCATGAGCTTCAGGGCAATCGCCGCCGTGGCCGGACTTGGCCTTCTTGCGGGAGCCTGCAACCAGCCGGCGCCGCCTGCGCCGGCCGAGCCAACGCCGGTCGCCGACCAGCCCGCGACGCCGGCAGCGCCCGACGCGTTCGCTTACGCCGTCAATTACGAGTGCGAAGGCGGCGGCGCGGTTGACGTCGTTTTCAACAGCGGCAATGGCAGCGATGTTCTGGCGCGGCTTGATGGCGGCGCTGCTGAAACGCTTCCCGGCAACCCCGACAGCCAGACCGGCATGGAATACAAGAACGCAACCACCACACTCCAGACGGATGGGTCTTCAGTGACCTGGAAGTCGGGCGCAACCACGAAGACCTGCATGATCAAGACACGCGAACTGCCTGCCCCGACCGTTGCCGGCGTTGTCCGCACCCTGACGGCCACGGATGCCGGCGCCAGCGTGGACGTGAAAGTCGGCGACAAGATTTCGGTCGCCCTGGTTGGCGTGCCGACAGCTGGCTATGTCTGGGGCGCGGCATCACCGCCGGCCTTCATCAAGGCGACGGACGGCCCGGGCGGCGCAACATCGACCGCGCAGTTCACGCCGGGTTTTGCCGGCGGCAGCCATTGGGAAGTTGTGGTGATTGAAGCGATCGCAGCCGGCGAAGGTGAAATTACGCTGGCCCAGCGTCGCCCGTGGGAAACCACTGCGGAGCCGGACGCCAACACGTTCAAGTTCAAGCTGAAGGCGAGCTGACCGCATCGATCGCGCCGGCATCCGCCCGCGCGATCAGCAGGTCTTCGGACAGACGCAGGCTGACAAGCTTGCGTCTGGTGTCGAGGTCCGCCCGGAAGGAAGCAACGCGAGCCTGCCCGCCTGCATCCAGATCGATGTTAAGCCACCGCGTGCGGCCCTGCGCATCGCATTCAATTTCGGAAATTTCGCCCACCCGAAGGCCCGTCAGGTCCATCACCTGATAACCTGCGATTCCGGAAACCTTCAGCGCCGACATGCGAACAGGTTCTTCCGAGACGCCTGCCGCCATTCCGCCGGTCGCAAGGATAGCGCCCGAAACCAGCGCGCCCCACGCCATATGTGACCGATTGAATGTCATGGCTCGCGAACTCCAGTATCGCGCTAACCCAGTGATCGCGTCAGAAACGGAGAGGTTTGTCCGGGGTTCCTTTCGGCGCGCATCTGGCCGTAGATTTCGCATGCTTCCAGGAGGATCGATGTCGCGGCGCCACAGCCGGACCACGTGGATCGCTTTTGCGCTCGCTGTTTCGGCATGCGAACCACGCGCGGAGCGTCCTGCCAAGGCGGATATCCTTGCTGCACGGCAAGCCGCCCTGTCTTTCGATCAGCGCATGAAACGCGAGATCATCGACCGGATCATGCGCGAGGAAGACCCGGTCGCAGTTTATCTGGCCTATGCCGACCACGTTCCCGGATGGGGCAAGGAAATCAGCGACGCTGCCCTCCCGGATTTCAGCCGCACGGCGCTGGGAACCCGGAACCCCGCCAACGCACCCGACGACTGGGAACGCCGGCAGATGGAGCTGTTCAACTTCATGGCCGACAGCGGCCAAGACCCGGAGGCATTCGAGGCGGCGGAAATCGTGCAGGAAGGCCCGGAAAAAGTATTCCGCTGGCTGAGGCCCGTGGTTATGAGCGAGGCGTGCCTCGCCTGTCACGGCGAGGAGCTAGACAGCAGGATCAAGCTGCTACTCGGCCAGGAATACCCGCTCGACGAGGCATCGGGGTATTCGGAAGGCCAGCTGGGCGGCGCCTATTCCGTTCGCAGGGTGCTGGAGGTCGATGGTAAACCGCCACCGCCTTACGTCCCGCAACCCCTGCCCCCGCGGCTTGCCGCAGACGCCCGCCAACCGGGCGATGCCCCGTTGGTGCAACCGGCGCCGTAGATCAGGACACGCTCCGTCCGAGCGCGGCCAGCGCCTGCCCCGCTGCAATGACGCCGGTGTCGTCAGCGCCGTGGGCAGTCGAGAAGCTCTCCGGTGAACAGGCCTCGCCCGCAAAGAAGATCCGGTTGTCGACAGGCGCCGCCAGTGCAGCGCGGTCAGCGTGGTGACCCGGAATGGCGTAGGAGTAGGAGCCTCGCGCGAACTCATCCTTGCGCCATTGCGACAGGCGAACGGGCTTGATGCGCGATGAAAAGCTGGAGCCCAGCAAGCCGTTGAGTTCGGACTCCGCGAAATCGACAAAGGCGCGGCGGCCCTCGCCTTCCAGATCATCCGCAAGCCTTCCGCCGAAATACGCCTCGATCATGGGCCGGCCGAATGGCCGCATGTGATACGCGGCTGTGCCAACCTCTCGCGCATGACCGAAGACGCGACTGTCCGCTTCGAACTCCTCCGCGCCTTCCAGCGACAAGTAGAGCTTGTTAGCAAGGCCGAGCGGCAGCGATGACGCCGCCTCTACCTTCGCCGGCAAGGCTGGAACGAAGCGAAGCCTCTCCTCCGCCAGCAGCGCGCTGGACACGGTGACGATCACCCTGCGCGCAGTGATAATGCCACTTGCTGTATGCACTGCGATCAACTCGCCGGAATGGTCGATGTACGAGACCGGACAATAGGCCATTACTCTCAGACCAGCGCCGGCCGATGCGATGACTGCGCCATACCCATCGGTCACGCGCCAGTTCACTTCGGTGTCCCGATACCGTGCGAAATCATGGATCGATACACGGTCGAGTTCGGCGCCGTTGATGTAGGTGCTGACCGCGTTGATCAGGGTGTTCCACCGGCCACCCGGCTTCAGCAACGAGGAAGCGGCGCGATCCGGCTCATCCCTTGCGGCGTGAAGCCGGTCGTAGAAATCTACTATGGCCCGGCCGAACTGCTCCTGCTCATCGAGCGGCAGGTCGATGGTCGTCGAAGGACGCGTCCATGGTGGCGGCGTCCGGTCAATTGTCCGCCCCTGAGCGGCGGCAATGTCTGTCCACGGGTTTTCATCGGCGGAGTGCAACCAGCCGCACCCCATGTCGATATGGCTGCCATCTTCGATGGTCCACGCCCGGCCACCCAGGCGCGAGCGCGCCTCGACGATCAGATAGTCGACACCGGCCGCCGCGAGACGAAGCCCTGCGCCGATCCCCGCCGCGCCACCGCCGATAACGAGAACATCAACTGTGCTGGTCATGCCGGGGAAGTTAGGCCTTCGCGCCCTTCTTGCCAGCGCCATAGACCGGCGTGGCCGTCGCCGACGCCTCGTCCAGCGGCCAGCGCGCGCGCGCGGGAGTGTCGAGCGGATCGGTGAAGCCGCGCGCAAGACGTTCCGCGCCCGCAAGCGCGATCATTGCGCCATTGTCCGTGCACCAACGCAGCGGCGGCGCAAAGAAACTGAACCCCGCGCGATGCGCCTGGGCTTCCAACCGCGCACGCAGCGTCTTGTTCGCAGCGACACCGCCAGCGACGACGAATGTGCGCCGGTCGGTCAGCTCCGCGACCATGTCCATCGCACGCGCCGACTTGCGGGCGAGAATGTCGGCCACGGCCGCCTGGAAGCTGGCGCAGATGTCAGCGCGGCGTTGCAGCGTCAGGGGCTGCTCTTCAGCGGCGCGGCGTACCGCCGTCTTCAAGCCTGAAAAGCTCATGTCGAGGCCCGGCCGGTCGAGCAGCGGCCGTGGCAGGTCCACCGCCTCCGGGTCGCCCTGCAGCGCCTCATGCTCGACGGAGGGGCCGCCGGCGCCCCGTAGGCCAAGCAGCTTGGCCGTCTTGTCGAACGCTTCGCCAGCGGCGTCGTCGATCGTCGAGCCCAGGCGCCGGTACTTGCCGACGCCCTCCACGAACACGAACTGGCAATGCCCGCCCGACACGAGCAGCAGCAGGTAGGGAAACGGCACATCTTCCGCGAGGCGCGGGCTGAGGGCGTGCCCTTCCAGATGGTTCACGGCGATCAGCGGCAGGCCGCGCGCCAGCGAAATCGCCTTGGCCGTGGACAGCCCGGTCATCACCCCGCCGATCAGTCCTGGCCCGGCCGTGGCCGCGATGCCCGACAGACCTTCCCAGCCGATGCCGGCATCCTTCATCGCCAGCTTCACAAGCGAATCCAGCCGCTCCACATGCGCGCGAGCGGCGATTTCAGGCACCACGCCGCCATAGAGGGCGTGCTCTTCCGTCTGGCTGGCGACGTGTTCGGACAGAACTTCAGCCCGGCCATCCGTGAGGCGCACGACCGCAGCCGCGGTTTCGTCGCAGCTGGTCTCGATACCCAGGACGGTGACTGTGCCTTGCATCATTGCGGCGGCGCTTGTACGCCGCGAACCAGAGTTACGCAAAGAGACGCATGTCAGAAGCGAAAACAGTCCGTATCGGCACGCGCGGCTCCCCCCTCGCCCTCGCGCAGGCCCACTATTTTGCAGACCGCATCAAGACTGCGGCTGGCGGCGGGATCGAGACCTCGATCCACACATTCACGACCACGGGCGACAAGATACTCGACAAGCCGCTGCAGGATGCCGGCGGCAAGGGCCTGTTCACCAAGGAGCTCGATCGCGCGCAGGAGCTGGGCGAGATCGACGTCGCTGTTCATTCCCTGAAGGACGTCACGGTCACGCTGGCCGAACATCTGACGCTGGCCGCCTTCATGCCGCGCGAAGACCCGCGCGATTGCCTGATCGGCCCCGCTGCATCGATCGCTGAACTTCCGCAGGGCGCTGTTGTCGGTACGTCGAGCCTGCGCCGGAAATCGCAGCTGCTCGCCTGCCGGCCCGACCTCAAGGCCGTGACCTTCCGGGGCAATGTGCAGACCCGCCTGCGCAAGCTGGCCGAAGGGGAAGCGCAGGCGACAATCCTCGCCGCCGCCGGGCTTCGCCGGCTTGGCATGATCGACAAGGCTGCCGGCATTCTATCGATCGACGAGATGCTACCGGCCGGCGGCCAGGGAATCATCGGCGTGACGCTGCATGTCGATGCGCCGCAATGGCTGAAAGACGCCGTGGCGAAGACGGACGACATGAATGCACGTCTCGCAGCGATCGCCGAGCGCGCCTTCCTGCGCAAGCTTGATGGATCATGCCGCACGCCGATCGCGGCGCATTTCCGCCTGACCGAAGACGGCGCCGAAATGGCGGGTGAAGTCCTGACGGACGAAGGCGACCAGCGCTGGCGCGCGGAAGGTTTCATCGAAGGCCAGCCGACGGAGTTCGACGCCGAAGTGCTCGGCAACGCACTGGCCGAGGATGTCGCCGCCGAACGCGCTTATGATCTGGGCGAAGCGCCAGCCTATGGCCCCGAGGACGAAGTGTGAGCGCGCCGCGCGTTCTCGTCACCCGCAGCGAGCCGGGCGCATCCGAAACCGCCGAACGTCTCGCCGCCCTCGGCTACACCCCCATCATCGAACCCGTCTTCGCCATCGAACCGATCGCCGCGGCAATCCCGGATTTCGACGTGCTCGCCTTCACCAGCGCCAACGGCGCGCGGGAGTTCGTGAAACTGTCACCCCGTCGCGACGCGCCCGTTTTCTGCGTTGGCGCCCGTACGGCGGCTGCGGCGCGAGAAGCCGGCTTCACACAGGTGATATCGGCAGACGCGGATGTCGAAGCGCTGGGCGTGCTGATCAGCGACAAGGCGCCAAAAGGCAGTCGCGTGCTTCACGCAGGAAACGAGGAAGCGCGGGGCGATTTGACCGGGCGACTGCGCAGCGCGGGCTATTCGGCCGAGTTCGTCGCCATTTTCCGGGCCATCCAGGCTCCTGCTCCCGGTCCGGTCCTGTCGGATCATCTTGCTGGAAAGACCGGCTTTGAAGCCGTTCTGGTTCATTCGCCCCGCGCCGCCGCCATTCTGGCGGGCTTTGCCGCCCGATCAGCCGCCACATTTGACGTCGCTGCGATCTCTGCCGCCGCCGTGGCGCCGCTGGCTTCTCTCGCTGGCCGGACCGAGATCGCGGCCCGCCCCGACGAACAATCGCTTCTTTCCGCCCTCGCCCGGCTTGTTTCCGGTTGAGAAAAAGCCCGGCGCTCGCCTATGCTCTCATCGGGGAACGGGCATGCGAACGCCATGAGGATGGTGGTCGATGACGAAGCGACCTGTCCGGAACGAACCTGAACCAATCGATGCCGAGTTTGAACCGGCAAACGGCCCCGATCCCGGCGGGCCGAAACGCATCGGCGCGCGCCCATTCCGCAGCCGCTCCGCTACGCTGCAGGAAATGCTGATCGCCAGCATTCTCGCCTCCGTTCTCGGCGCGGTAGTCGCCATCATCGTCAGCAACGCCAGCTCAGGCGCGCCAACCGGCACGCTCGCGCGCGAAATCGACAATCTTGTGCGCGGGCAGACGGAGCTGGCGGTTCGCGCGGATCGCGCCGCAGCGGATGTGGTCTCGCTCCGCTCCCGGCTGGACGCGCAGGGCGAACGCCTCGACCAGCAGAACGCGGCCGAAGCGCTGCTGCGCAATGATCTGGTCGCGCTGACGGCCCAGCTTTCCGCCATCAGCGGCGCAGGCGATGGCGCAGCTCCGGCTGATTCAGTCGCGGCAAAGTCCCCGCTCGGCATCCTGCTCGGCCGCATCAACCGGCTCGAGGGCATTGTCGTCGATGACAAGACGGCGCCCGGAACCACGCGTGAGGTCCAGCGCGCCATTGCGGATCTTTCGGGTCAGGTCGCTGCGCTCGACCTTGCCAACAACACGCTCGTTACAGCGTTCGACCGCCGCGAAGCGGCGCTGGCGGCGCTTGAGGCCGGCATGCGAACGATGGCGGAAGACCTCACCGCTATGCGCGGAGGCAAGCCATCACCCGCCAGACAGGCAGCAAGTGTCGCGCAGGTTGCCGCCGCCCCGCCCCCGATCCTCGCCGCGACGGCGCGCTCCCAGGCGATCCGCGCCCTGTCAGCGCTTGAAGCGGCAGCACGTGGCAGCCGGCCGTTTGCCCGCGAGCATCAGGCGCTCGCGGCCCTGCTGCCTGACGAGACGGATCTGGTGAACATGGCGGACTCGGCGCGAACAGGCGTGCCGACGCTGCCGCAACTACGGTCCGATTTCGCGGCGTCAGCGGATCGCGCCACCCGGATCGCCACAGACGAGAGCGATGATGGCTGGAACTGGCTGCGAACCGCATTCATCGGCGTGGTCGAATTCGAACCGAGCCCCGCTGTCGCCACCAATCGCGACATCATCCGCAATGCACGCCGGCAGCTTGATCTTGGCGATGTGCGCGGCGCGGTTGAAGCGGTGACAGGCATATCGGGCAACGCAGGCGCGGCCTTTGCTGCATGGCAAACGCAAGCAGAAAAGCGCGCCCTGCTGGACCAGAGCCTGCGCGGTCTCAACGTTCGCCTGCTTGAAACCGCCGTCGCGAGCGGCAGCGCTGGTTAGACCACGCGCGCGAAATCACGGTTACATACGGTGATGTCATCACGTTGCCGGTTATGTGTCCGGCCTCGCGCTTGCCGCCCATGATCTGCCTGTCTAGCTCGACGGTAAGCCCGGACGGGGCAGCAGACATCCTGGGAGGACCATTTGAAAAGCCACACCGCGCTCGCCGCGATCTGCACCATCGCATTGCTCTCCACCGCATCGGTTACCACGGCCGCTTTTGCGCAAACGCCCGGCACCACGGCGCAGGCCGACGCCGGCCTCAAGACCGCAGTCGCCAACAAGGACCGGGCTGAAGCACACAAGGTTCGCGATGCACATCGCCATCCGGCCGAGACGCTCGCCTTCTTCGGCATCAAGCCGAACATGACGGTGATCGAGATTGCACCGGGCTCGGGCTATTACGCAGAGATCCTGTCGCCCTACCTGAAATCCGGCGGCGGCAGATACATCGCGACCGGCAGCGCCATGGCCAGCCTCTCCGACCAGGCCAAGTGGGGCGTGCAAAGCTACGTTCCATTCAACGCGACTTCCGGCCCGCTTGCGCCCGCGGGCTCGGCCGACATGGTCGTGACGTTCCGCAACATCCACAACTGGATGTGGCAGGCCAACATGCTGGACAAGGCCATGGCTGATTTCGCCGCCGCACTGAAGCCGGGCGGCGTCCTCGGCGTCGAGGAACACCGCGCCGATCCGCGTTCCGAAAAGGTCGAGGGAACCCGCTCGGCAACGGATGGCTATGTTTCCAAGGCGTCGATCGTCGCAGCTGCGCAGAGGGCCGGGCTGGTGCTGGAAGCAGAATCCGAGATCAACGCAAACCCGAAGGACAGCAAGGACCACCCGTTCGGCGTCTGGACCCTGCCGCCCAACTCCTGGACCTCGCCCCGCAACCAGGGCGAGACCCCGGCGGGCTTCGATGCAGCCAAATACAAGGCGATGGGCGAAAGCGACCGCCACACCCTGCGTTTCCGCAAACCGGCCTGATCCCGTCCGACCACTTTGACCGGAAACGACAAAAATCGGCCGCAGCCCCCGCGCTGCGGCCGAACTTGCTTTCTTTACCCCTCCCGGGTTATAGCCCCCGCCTCTGGTGGAAACGCCGGGCGCTGCCTTAGCTCAGCTGGTAGAGCACCGCATTCGTAATTAGCGGGTCACCGCGAAATTCACGAGGTCGCTCAATGAGTTGGACGAAGGGCGCTTGAACTAGTAGTGGATTAGTAGGGTCTTCGCTGCCTTAGCTCAGCTGGTAGAGCACCGCATTCGTAATGCGGGGGTCAGGTGTTCAAGTCACCTAGGCAGCACCATCTTTTCAAACACTTAGCTCAACGCTTACACGTCGCGATATGCACCCGGAAGCACATCGGAAGCACCGCGAGCCAAAATCACTCACAGCAAAGGCGAACGACGCGCCGTGTTGGACGGCGTGACAGGGCGTTTCCGAAAATCGATTGAAGGGTCTTAGGTGCCCATCGCGGCGGATGCCGCATCCTGCGAAGTGGACTGCCGGCGGCGATCGGCAGCGAAGGCTTCGAGGTCAGCCGGGTCGTAACGAATGGCGCGGTCTGTCGCTCGGATGAAGCGTGGACCGCGACCCAGGCATCTCATCTTGTCGAGCGTCGACTTCGACAGTCCAAGGCGCAAAGCCGCTTCGCGAACATCGAGTAGGCGCCGTGGTTCGGCCATCGACGCGACAACGGCGTTCAGGATTTTCTGCGGCCGACCCCGACCACGCGACGCGCCGAGGATGTAGTTGAGAAGGGGATCGACCTCATCCTTCGCCGGTTGCTCGCTCGGTTGCGTAGAAGCTGGCAAGCGCATTGGTTCGGGGACAGCCGCGGGTCGCGCTTCGACCATGACGGGGGACGGTCGAGAAAACAGATCTAGCTGCGTCGAACCCCGTAGCTTAGCTGCAGCCTTCGCTCGTTTGCCCTTCATCACGCACTCCACGCCGCTTCAATTGGGCGGACCGTGGAAAGAACTCAACTGCTTGAAACCGGGGCGCGTGTTTGCGGTGGATGCACCGTGGAAAATTCTAGTTTGGCGCGAAGGCACAGCCTGTCAAACGGCCGGCAAACGATTCAGATCCGCCACTCGTTCGGGTTCCACGCTTGGGCAGCAGTTCGCCCAAAACAGTCGTTCGCATGATCCCGCTATCGTCAAATAGCGCGCGCAGTTGGCGTGATAGCCAATCTTCGCGGCGATCCTGCGAGGCAATTCGAGCACACGAAGAGCGCTCCTTGTGACAAGAGGCCAACTTTCGGAGTTCGAACAATCAAATTGCTTACAGGCCGGATTCTTCCATGAGCAGTGCTTGCACACGCGCTCGATATCTTTCGACGGCGACAAATGCTGCTTCTCCAAGCTTCTGGAGACGCTTCCTGTCCAGGTTTGCGGGAGTACGGATCCGACGAGAACCGTCCTCGATCAGACGACCGGTGGCTACGAGAGTGGCTACCTTTCTGCGAACGGTCTCGCGCGGCAAGCCGGTCCGCTCTGCCAACAGACTGCGTGAGATTGAGCCACGATACTCTTCAGGCGGATTGCTCATTTTACGCGCGGCAGGCGGCGTCGATTGAGACAGTATGAGTGGATGCATGGTCGCCTCAGCCGCACAAACCATGATGAGGACGCTTTCAAGATCAAGGCTGCCGTCGCCCCGAACGATGTGCGTTAAATCGAGATACAGTTCGAGCAACCCAAAAAACTTGGGACGAACCCCCGCCGGCAGCGGTGTCTCGACTTTTCGGCTTCTCGGCATCCGTATCAACCAGCTTTCGGCATCCGGATTCTCTGCCAGTACGGTCACGGGAGCGACTGAGTCTCCGGCGGCTATCAAGTTGCTTACAACCTTTTGCAATTGCAACCAAGCAAAGCGATTGGAGCTGATTTTGGGGGCCGTCCTTGTCAGGTCGGCAAGACCTTATGACCGTCGTCGCAGTTCGAAACCTGCGATAGGGTCGACTAGGCCGGGGTGGACTGACACTCGCCTACATCTGCTTCTGACCACGCCCGCTGCGAAGGGCAGAAATTCGCCTTCAGCAGACAGCGAGATCCTGTAACTCCGGCTTCCGCGCCCAGTCGCTTGGGCTCTAACCTGGGGTAGCCCGCCGCCAGCGCCAGGCAGTCCAGGTGACGAGAAGTGTGACGACAATCTCGAAAGCGGCCACCATCTGGTAGAAGGGTCGAGAGCCAACAAAGGTGAGCCCTTCGATGACGGTGTAGGCAACTCCTAAGACGATGTTGCTCCAACGGCTCAGGACCGTTGGAAGAAATACAGACAAGAAGATCATCATAGCCGGAATGGCCAGCACTAGAGCAACCATCACCAGCACGGTATCGTTCGCGGCACCAAGCGGGCCGATTATTCCCGCCGACATCTCCTCAATCGTGCCGGGCAGATACAAGCTGAAATAGTCATTATAAATGTAGAGGCCCATGAGCGCCGCCCACAGAAGAGCCAGCCTGATGGATGTAGGCGTCTGCACAAACTCAAACTCGCTCTTGCGATCCTGACTCACAACTTTTCCTGCTTGAAGCTCCACTCAACAACGCACTAGCACGACCACTGCTTACTTGTTGGAGCGCGGAACGCCAGTGTCCGCTATCGGCCAACCCCAGCCCGTGAACGTGAGTCCCGTCAGACCCACGACATGCATGTCGAGACGAGTTCCTGGAATCCTGCTCGGCAGGCAGCACGAACTCGCTCCTGGCTATCTAGCCATGGATAACCTGCCCCCCAAGGGAGACCCGCTAGCAGAACCCTAGCTTGGTCAGTGCGGTTGCCCGGTCCGTCCCTTACGAACCGGCCTCATGCAGCGGATCGGCACCCGTAGCCAATATAGCATACCAGCTGAACGGCCGAAATTGACAGGTACTTGGTTCCACGCCCACAAGTTGACCGAAGGCCATCAGACAGGTCGTTCGCCGTGTTCGACTTTCCAAATGGGGCTAGGGACCAAGATGCTCATTCGTTGGATCGCGCACGCCTGCATCGGCCTAGCGCTTTTCTGCGGCGGCCTGTCTTCGTCGCTGTCATGGGCGCAGACCGAAACTGAGCAAGCTGTACGGGACTATGTCAACGTCACGCTACCGACCATTGCGCGCCTCAAGCCCTTCATAAACAAATCAGCGCCCGAACGCGCAAAGGCGTTTGCGACGACGGGACTCACCGACACCACCTGCGATGCCTCCGTCTCAGCAGCCATCCGAGCGCGCGAACACTTCGCCGAAGGCGCCGGCAATCTGTGCGGAGCCATGATCGCGTGGATGCAAAATGAGGACATCTACACATGCAGCCGTGTGAAATTCTCCGGAATCGACTTTGCCCATACGGAGCCGGCCGATGCGACGATCGCAAAGCTGCACAAGTCGCAAGACATCCTGTCCACCAGACTGCAACTTCAGAGGGCCGCAGACTGCTCAACCAAGACGGTTACGTACTGGGGTCCCAAACTACTCGGTCTTCTCGACGAGCTGTCGGCAAGCGTCTCCAACGCGGGCGAACTAAAAGCGTCGTCGGCAGGCGCGGCCGTGCCCACGCAGAAGGCGTTCGAGCACACCGTCTTCCTATGCCATCTCGCCTATAATGCTGATGAAAGCACGAAGTCGGCTGTCACCGATGCTGCGGACGACGCCTGCTACGCGATGAACTACATTCTCGACCACAAAACGCTCGACGCCTGCCGCACGCTGGACAGCGCTATCACGAAAGCTGTTTCGATGGGCGCCAGCGATCCGCTTGCCTCCGAAGCGAAGGGTCTTGCCAGCAGGTTGTCCAAGAGATTCGGCGGTCTCGACTGCGGCACGACAATCGCCGCCGCCAAGGTCGCCGAAGATGAGGCAAATGCGAAGCAACAAGCCACTACCACGCCGGCGCCGGCACCAGTGAGCAACCCCTACGCTAAACGCAACGCGATCGTCGGAGAGATCAACGGTGAGACGCAATCAGTGAATAACAGCTTTGAAGTTGCCGAGCGCTGATTCGATCGCGGCGACGACTACGAAGCCTGCGGCTACTACCAAAAAGCGCTAACTGGCCTACGTCGGCTGGAAACCCTGTACGCGGACCTGAACCGCGAGACGGGCGATTCTGATTACAGCGCCAAGTCCAGTGAGATGAGGGCCGAGCAGAACAGCTTGCTGGAAAACTACGGTGACATGTGCATCGACGCAGAACGACGGCTGTACTGAGACTCGTCTGCCCGGCGTCAGAAGCTGTCGGAAATTTCAAAACGGAAGCACTTTGGATCATCGCGGCCCTCGAGGTTGCGATGATGAGACAGGTTTCCAAGCAACGGTTGGCCGAGAGGCACATGAAGAAAATTCCGCTGCGGGCGCGTCGGAAGTTGCCCTCCGAGGAGAATATCCGGTTCGTCTTGTCGCTCGGACCAAAACCAGTCTCTTGCGATCGTACCTCCATCACCCCGCCCTCAACATCAGAGACTGGCAGGCGGAACGCGGCAGTCGCTCAGAGTAGCTAGAACCCTCCCCGCCGGTACAGGCCAACTGGCACTGCCCAGATCCTCTGGTAGCCCGCCTTGGATGGCCGCTAACAAAATTGTCGCCAGCGCTAGTCGTCGTCGCTTCCTTCTCCTTCGCCGTCGGACTCTCCATCCCGATGGCATTCCACGCAGTTCTCGATGTTACGAATGCCTTCCTCAAGGTGCTCAGCACGAACCCGGCCAGGCTCGTGCTCATGACAGGAGAAGCAGGTGTAGGTACTGAAATTGCCATTGGCATGGCAGGTCGCACACGTCGCCTTGTGCGGTCCGACCAGTGGGAAAAACCGGGCGTGATCGAATGTGGCGGGCTTCCAGCCGTCCTGACTGTGACATGTGGCGCAGTTCGCCGTCTCGTCAGCATGAAGGTCATCTGCTGGCGGCACATGGCAACTTCCGCACTGCATCCGCATCGTGTCGTTCAGGAGTGCGTGTGAGAATGAAGGCTGGCGCGCGTTCGTGTTAGCCCCTGGATGTTCGGTGTGGCACGACAAGCAGGTCCGCGTTGTCAGCGCTTGATGAAAGGCTGGCCGCGTCTTGGAGTCCGCAATCACCGCCCCGATTGTTGTCCTTACCCCGATGTCGGCGACAGCGTGGCAAGAGATGCACTTGTCAACGGCGGCCCCACGAAACGGCGCATGACAGGACGAGCAGTTTTCGACCAGCGTTGCGTGCGCCGGCGTCAGAGAGCCCGGACTGATCATCAAATGGGGATAGATTAATACAAGGGCGATCAAGGCGAGAAGATTCGCGACCACGATAGCCCAGACCCAAGCGCGCTTCACCTCCACCCCCAGTGCCAAAAAACGGCGATGATGTGAGCCAATGCAAGCACGCCGAACGCGAGCGCTATCGGGAAATGAACGGCCCGCCATTGCTTGACGACATCAAATGTCAGGGTGTCCCAGTATGTGCTGTCTTCCAGTTCTTCGGCCGAGAGCCCCTGCTGACGCATCGCTTCACGCGCTTGCTCGATTCGGCGCCGCGCCCGTTGAAGCAGGAATTTTCCGGTCAGGCCGCTCCCGACATTGATCAGCATGGCCCATACCGCCAGCCATGCCAGGATGGCGTTGAAGTGGATCCCGGCATGCACCAGTACGAGGAGCGATCCCGCCCAAGCCATGCGCTCATGCAAGCGCAACAGGTCCACAGGCTTGCCTGTCTGGATCAACTTGCGCTTACGAAGCGAGTAACCGAACGACCCCAGAATGAGCAGCACACCAGGAATGCCGAGATAACGGCCGACCCAGACGGCATTGAGCATGTGAAGAAGCGCATCGAACAGAAGCGCCAGCGCAACGAGGGCGAGCAGCGCCGCCAGAAACGGCAGAACTTCGCG
>Ga0208460_10001404_pt1 | contig 14630 bp, 8 predicted proteins | sample AD_STIC10_MetaG_FD_184436 | JGI IMG/M metagenome (GOLD analysis project Ga0208460, IMG submission 184436) | Active sludge microbial communities of municipal wastewater-treating anaerobic digesters from USA - AD_STIC10_MetaG (SPAdes) (version 2) | ecosystem: Engineered > Bioreactor > Anaerobic >... | reverse complement strand
TGCTCGTTTTGTTTATCGCTTCATGGAAGTTGTTTGCACAGGAGATTGACATTGCCTTTCGTATTGAAGAGAAAGATTTGATTCCTGAAGGCATTGCTTTTGATCCGAAGTCCAGGAGTTTCTTCGTCAGCAGCATTCATAAAAACAAAATCATAAGGATCGATAAAGATCAACGAGTAACAGATTTTATCGGAAGTGGTCAGGAGGGAATAGGTCAGGTGTTGGGTATGAAGGCACACCATGGAAAGCTGTGGGTATGCAGTAACACCGGAGAGGGCAACCCTAAAGGCAAATCCATGGTGCACGCGTTTGATATTGCCAGTGGTGTGATGTCGAAAAAATGGATTCTTCAATCATCCGGAGAAATACACTTATTTAATGACCTGGTGATTGGTAAGAACGGGGATGTTTTTATTTCAGATTCAGATTATGGCGCAATTTACTATGTAAACACCTCGGTGAAAAATCCTGAATTGCTTATTAAAGACGAGCGGCTTAATTACGCCAATGGAATTACACTGACACCCAATGATGAAGTGATTGTAAATACATTCAAAGGATTTTTCAAAATCAATACGATAACAAGAGAGTTCAAAGGGCTTCCTTTTCCAAACTATTATGTGATTGGCATTGATGGATTAAGTTTTTACAAGCAATCCCTGATTGGAATTCAGAATATCACGTACCCGGTCTGCATAAATCAATACAATCTGAATTCTTCATTCGATAAAATTGAAAATGCGCGCGTACTTGTGTCCAATCATCCGCTCTTTGATATTCCAACCACTGGGGTAGTTGTTGATGATTGGTTTTATTTTATCGCTAATAGCCAGATGAGCAACCTTGACCAGGATGAAATAAAAGATCCGTCAAAGCTTAAAGAGGTCTTGATTATGAAGATAAAGCTGAATTAGAACATTGGTTCGAAAAATCAGTATCTTCGAGAATCATGAAATTATTCATACTTACTCTTCTATTTGTCTCAGCTCTCTGCACACATGCTCAGGAGAGTGTACTTAAAAACACGAGAAGCTTTCTAGGAACTCTTTCTCCTGAACTCAAGTCACGTGCCCAGTATCCATTTGATGATCCGGAACGTTTCACCTGGAACTTTGTACCCATCAAACGAAATGGGTTAACCTTTTATGATTTTTCCGAAAAGCAACGGGAGGCGGCAATGACATTATTAAAATCCTCATTGAGTGAACAAGGTTATCAAAAAGCAACTGCCATTATTGCACTTGAAGACATTTTGAAAGTGGTTGAAAAGCGCGCCCTTGATGATCATTATCGCGATCCAATGAATTATCATTTCACCGTCTTTGGAACCCCTGATGTGAGTAAGCCATGGGCGTGGCGTTTCGAAGGACATCATCTTTCCTTAAATTTTACACTCCTTAATGGCACTATTGTTTCTTCAACCCCTTCGTTTTTTGGAGCAAATCCAGGAATTGTAAAGGAGGGCGAAAGCAAAGGACTGCAGGTTTTGAAACAGGAAACCAATCTTGGATTTGAATTGGTGAATGCATTTTCCTCTGATCAACTCAAGATCGCCCTGATTTCCGAAACTGCGCCTGCGGAAATCATTACCGGAAACATCCGAAAAGCTGTACCGCTTACTCCGGACGGGTTAAGCTTTAAAAACATGAACGTTACTCAGCAGAAAATCATGTTACAACTACTTGACGTCTATATCCAAAATTATGTTTTCGGTTTTAGCAGCAAGCTGATGGAGAAAATCAAAAAAGCCGGAATTGAAAATCTTTCCTTTGCATGGGCCGGAAGCCTAAAGCCAGGAATTGGTCATTACTATCGCATTCAGGGCCCGATGTTGTTGATTGAATACGACAACACGCAGGGTAATGCAAACCATGTTCATACGATGGTGCGCGATCTCAATGATGATTTTGCCGAAGATATTCTCAGGGAGCATTATGCTAAAGAGCACAAACAATAAAATTGCTTAGTGTGTCTCTATTGAAATCAATTCATCATGTAGCCATTATCTGTTCCGATTACGAAGCTTCCAAGAAATTCTACACTGAAATTTTAGGCCTTGAGATCGTGGCTGAACACTATCGAGCCGAAAGACAATCATACAAATTGGATTTGAAATTGGGGGATCAATATGTGGTCGAATTATTCTCGTTCCCCAATCCGCCCAGGCGAACGAGCAGGCCCGAAGCAGCCGGCCTGCGTCACCTGGCATTTGCAGTAAGTAATCTTGATGAAGTGGTTCAACAGCTGAACGAAAAGGGAGTAACAACCGAATCTCTCCGGGTAGATGAATATACTGGTAAACGCTTTACTTTCTTTTCTGATCCTGATGGCCTGCCTTTGGAATTGTATGAGAGTTAGTTTCTGTTTACTCCGAAAGACTTAAAATCCCCTGCTCTTTTGATTCAAGTGCCGATTGCCCAACAAGATATTTATCTACAGCGCGGGCTGCCTCGCGCCCTTCGCTAATCGCCCACACTACCAGCGACTGGCCTCTGCGCATATCTCCTGCTGTAAAGATTCCCTCGACAGAAGTTTGATAGCGGGTAGCTTTTACATTACCCCGTTCGTCATACTCCACGCCCAGACTATCAAGCAAACCCTGATGCTGAGGGTTGAGAAAGCCCATTGCCAGTAAAGCAAGCTCGCACGGAATCACCCTTTCTGTTCCCGGTACTTCGGAAAAGGATGGAGCTTTGCCTGGCTCGGCTTTTTTCACCTCCACGTCTGCGATCTTAATACCTTTCAGGTTTCCCTGTTCATCTCCCAAAAATTCTTTTGTAATGATTGACCATTGACGTTCGCAGCCTTCCTCGTGCGAAGTAGAAGTTCGCAAAATCATGGGCCAGTTTGGCCAGGGCATTGATTCCGTTCTTTCCTTCGGTGGCTTGTTGAGAATTTCAATCTGCGTAACTGACTTTGCTCCGTGGCGATTAGATGTTCCCACGCAATCTGAACCCGTATCACCACCACCAATCACTACTACATTCTTACCGGTAGCCCAGATTTCTTCAACATTAACTTTCTTGCCAGCTACTCTACGATTCTGTTGGGTCAGAAAATCCATCGCAAAATGAACTCCTTTAAGATTTCTTCCGGGAATGGGTAGATCACGAGGAACTGTAGAGCCTCCGGAAAGAAGCACTGCATCAAAGTCTTCCTTCAATTGTTCAACCGAAAGATCAACACCCACATTAACCTTCACCTGAAACTTTACACCTTCTTCAATCATCAGATTGATTCTTCGATCAAGTACCTGCTTGTCTAATTTGAAGTCGGGGATTCCGTAACGAAGCAATCCTCCAATCTCATCGGCCCGTTCAAACACCGTTATATGATGTCCGGCATAGTTTAACTGAGCCGCAGCAGCAAGTCCGGCCGGACCAGAACCAACAATAGCAACTTTCTTATTTGTCCGAACTGTGGGAATCCTTGGTTTAGCATAACCATCCTGAAAAGCTTTTTCAATGATTGACTTTTCAATATACTCAATAGCAACCGCGGGCTTGTTAATTCCAAGTACACACGATGCTTCACATGGGGCCGGGCAAATGCGACCCGTGAACTCCGGAAAGTTATTGGTTGAAATCAGAATTTCATATGCCAATTTCCAGTTCTCCTGATACACGGCATCATTGAATTCGGGGATGATATTTCCAAGCGGGCATCCGCTGTGACAAAACGGAATGCCACAATCCATACAACGCGCTGCCTGTTTTTGCGTGATCGATTCATCAATGAGAGAATCAACCTCATTGTAATCATTGATGCGTTTTTTTGGATCGCGCTTTTTAGGAAGCTCCCTGTCCTGCTCTAAAAATCCGGTTGGTTTTCCCATTTCCTTTTTCTGTTGTCCTTTTCCGTGGTCTGTGTCCTCACAGACCAAAATGAATATTTTTGTCTGTGAGGACACAGACCATGTTTTTAGAATTTTTAATTTGATGAATATTTAAACTCGGTATTGCCCAATGAAGATTTCAACGCTTCACTTTTCTTTTCCGCTTTCTTCTTCTCTAAAACAGCTTTGTAATCAATTGGCATTACTTTGATAAACTGCTTAAAAGCTGTAGGCCAGTAACTAAGTACATGGGCCGCCAGGTTGCTATTGGTAAATTGCTTATGCGATTCAATCATTGAGTGAAGCAACTGCTCATCTTCTGTATCAAGCGTATCAAGCAGCACCATTTCCATGTTGCAATTCTTTACAAAGGTTTTGTTCACATCCCACACGTAAGCGACCCCGCCACTCATTCCAGCGGCAAAGTTTCTACCGGTGTCACCAAGCACAACTACAATTCCACCGGTCATATACTCACACCCGTGATCACCCACACCTTCTACCACTACTTTCACTCCAGAATTACGCACCGCAAATCGCTCACCGGCCATGCCACCAATAAACGCCTCTCCGGAAGTAGCTCCAAAGAAAGCAACGTTGCCCGCAATACTATTTTTTGAAGAATTGAAGGTTGCTTTAGGTGAGGGATAAAGAATCAGTTTGCCGCCAGAAAGTCCTTTGCCAAAATAATCATTCGCATCGCCTTCCAACTCAAAGGTTACGCCTCCTGTTACAAAGGCGCCAAAGCTTTGTCCGGCAGTGCCGTTGAATTTTAAATGAATGGTGTCCTCAGGCAAACCAGGACCTAAGTAAATTTTAGAAATCTCATTGGACAACATGGTGCCTACGGCCCGATCCTGATTGGTAATTTTGAATTCACCAATTACCGGTGTTGCATTCTTAAGCGCAGGTTGGGCCAACTCAATCAATTTTCTATCCAGTACATTGGCAATGCCGTGGTCTTGTTCTTCCTGTTTGAATAAAGCTGTATCCAAACTCATCGGCTCTTTAACCAGAAGGGGTGATAAATCAACATTTGAATATTTCCAGTGATCATCCAGATCGCGTACTTCAAGTCGATCGGCTTGCCCCACCATTTCATTCACGGTACGGAAGCCTAACTCGGCCATTATCTCGCGAAGCTCTTCTGCCAAAAAGGAAAAGAGATTTACAACATACTCTGGCTTACCTGTGAAGAGTGCCCGCAGTTCTTTGTTTTGTGTGGCAACACCTACAGGACATGTATTTAAATGACACTTACGCATCATAATACAACCCGTGGTAACCAATGCTGCGGTTGCCACGCCCCATTCTTCAGCGCCAAGCAAAGCTGCAATGGCTAAATCCCGACCCGTGCGAATCTGTCCATCTGTCTGCAGCACAACGCGACCACGAAGTTTATTTCTTACTAATGTCTGATGTGCTTCTGCCAAACCTAACTCCCAGGGCAACCCTGCGTGGCGAATAGAACTGATGGGAGAAGCTCCTGTGCCACCATCATGACCAGCAATTAAAATTACATCGGCATGTGCCTTGGCAACACCAGAAGCAATTGTACCTACCCCGGCTTCCGAAACCAGTTTCACACTGATCCGCGCTTCGCGATTGGCATTCTTTAAATCAAAGATCAGTTGTGCCAAATCTTCGATGGAATAGATATCGTGATGCGGTGGCGGAGAAATTAATCCAACCCCTGGCGTTGAATGCCGCACACGTCCGATCCAATCATCTACTTTATGACCGGGTAATTGTCCCCCTTCACCAGGCTTGGCACCCTGGGCCATTTTTATCTGAAGTTCTTTAGCATTGGTGAGATAATAGCTTGTTACTCCAAAGCGGCCCGAAGCCACCTGTTTGATAGCGGAGTTTTCCCAATCTCCATTTTCCTTTCGGGTGAACCGAGCCTCATCCTCGCCACCTTCACCACAATTGCTCTTTCCTCCAATTCGGTTCATAGCAATCGCCAGGGTACTATGTGCCTCATGAGAAATGGATCCAAACGACATGGCACCAGTAGCAAATCTCTTATAGATGCTCTCTTTCGATTCTACTTCACTTAATGGAATGGATTTACCCTTTTTGAATTTCAATAAACTTCGGAGTGTGATAGCCTTTTCACTTTGATCATTGATCAGTGAAGAGTATTTCTTGAAGGCTGCATAATCATTTGTCTTCGTTGAGTGCTGTAGTAAATGAATAGTTTGCGGATTGAATAAATGTGCTTCACCCCGTTGCTTCCATTGATACACACCCCCCACTTCCAATCTCGGTGCCGCATTGGCTGTGTTGGGAAATGCCAGTTTATGTTTCGCCAATGCCTCCTGGGCAATGTCATCCAATTTTAATCCACCAATGCGCGAAACGGTGCCAGAAAAATACTGATCAATTACTTCCTTGTGGATACCCAGTGCTTCGAAGATCTGCGCCCCGTGGTACGACTGCAACGTAGAGATACCCATCTTGCTCATGATCTTGAGCAATTCTCCCGTAACTGACTTCTTATAGTTTGCTATTGCTTTTTCCTCCGTTAGATCTTCTTTCAACACATTGCGCTTCTTCATATCGTGAATCGTTTGATACACGAGATAAGGATTAACTCCCGAGGCACCATAGCCAATCAGTGTAGCATAATGATGCGTTTCCCACACATCGCCAGCTTCTATCAGCAACCCAACTTTTCCGCGAAGTCCTTTTCGAATCAAATCATGATGCACTGCGGCAGTCGCCAGCAAGGAAGGAATTTGTGCATGACCGCTGTCAAAACTTCTATCCGATAAAATGATTATCGTAAATCCATCTTCAATCGCATCTGTTACATACTGACAAACTCGGTTTAACCCTTTCTCTAAGGAACCCGGTTGACCATCTGCTTTAAAGTAAGTATAAATGGTTTTCGTTTGCAGATGCCGGTGATCAATGTATCGGATCTTTTCCAGTTCATTATTGGAAAGCACTGGTGTTGGCAACTCAAGCGTAATGCAATGCTCTGGTGATTCTTCCAAAAGGTTGAGCGAACCGCCCACATGCGAAGCCAGCGACATCACCAATCGTTCGCGAATCGGATCAATCGGTGGATTGGTTACCTGCGCAAAGAGTTGTTTGAAGTAACTCGACAAATGCTGAGCCTGTTTCGAGAGTACCGCCAACGGAGTATCATTTCCCATAGAACCCAACGCTTCCTTTCCGGTCTCACACATTTGAGTTAAGATAACGCGCAGATCTTCGGAAGTATATCCAAAAGAAATTTGTCTCTTGAGGAATGTGATCGGATCATACTTATGGAAACTACCCCCAGGTTCAGGAAGATCCTGAAGCCGAACCTTATTATCCTTTAACCACTTTCCATAAGGCTGTCGGGTACAGATATCTTTTTTCAGTTCATCATCGCTAATAATGCGTCCTTGTTCTAAATCCACCACAAACATTTTACCAGGTTGCAGGCGGCCTTTGGTAATTACCCTGGCGGGATCCACATCCAGTACGCCTACTTCCGAGGCCATAATAACCAAATCGTCATCAGTAACCACAAAACGCGAAGGACGCAGTCCATTCCGGTCGAGCGTAGCTCCAACAATTTTTCCATCGGTAAACGTGATGGACGCTGGGCCATCCCATGGTTCCATCAGGTTGGCGTGGTATTCGTAAAAATCTTTTTTCTCCTGAGTCATGCTCTCATTGCCATCCCACGCCTCAGGAATCAGCATCATCATAACATGCGGTAACGACCTCCCGGCATGCACAAGCAGTTCGATCGTGTTATCGAGGTTAGAAGAGTCCGACTGCAGCGGATTGCAAATCGGCAAAATCATGTTCAGTTCTTCCCGACTAAAAAACTTAGAAGTAAAAAACGCTTCCTTAGATTTTAGCCAGTTGATATTTCCGCGCACTGTATTGATTTCACCATTGTGTGCAATGAAACGAAATGGTTGAGCCAACCTCCACGATGGGAATGTGTTGGTTGAAAAACGAGAGTGAATTACAGCCAATGCCGAAACTACATCCTCATGTTCAAGGTCTGCAAAGTAAGGACGCAGTTGACCCGAAGTCACCATGCCTTTATACGCAATGGTTTTATACGAGAGTGAAGCAAAATAAAATTGGTTGTCAACTCCCTTAACTGATTCGGTGATGATGTGCGTAGTGTATTTTCTTAGTATGAAAAGTTTTCGTTCAAAATCATCTGGATTGGAAATGTTGTCCGGACGCTTGATGAATACCTGTTCCATTACCGGCTCCGCCTTTAAAGCAGTTTCACCAAGGTCATGATTGTTGGTCGGTAACATCCGATAACCCACCAGGGTCATCTTCATTTTTTTTATCTGACGATTCAAAACCGTGCGGCATTCTTCGCGCACTTTCGCATCGCGCGGAAAAAACACGAGCCCCACACCATAACTTCCATAAGCTGGTAACTTGAATCCAAGCTTACTGCACTCGCTACTAAAAAATTCGTGTGGCACCTGAATCAGAATACCTGCTCCGTCTCCCGTATTGGGTTCGCAGCCACAAGCACCGCGATGTTCCATGCGCTCGAGCATAGTGAGCGCATCGCTTACTATCTGATGTGATTTACTCCCTTTGATATTCGCTATGAATCCAACCCCACATGAGTCTTTCTCAAAAGAAGGATGATATAATCCCTGCTGATCTGTGTCTTTCAATTCGTTTCTGGTTAAGCCAAAGAAAAGTGAACTCACAAGTTAACCCGATTACAAATCGGATGCGAGCAAAGCAGGAGGGAATCTTATAAATATTTTTCGAAACCAACTAACAGTTAGTAGCGAAAACGGTTGATGCGGTATGTTTTCTTAAGTCTTTGACTCAATCAAAAACATACTCTGCTTGTTTTGCTGGCCCATCCCTATGATTACCGTTACATCCGATTGTCCTCATCGTTCAGATTCAGGTGCTTGTGGCGCACGCAGGCCGTTGATTATCGCCTCCTCCAAAATAAATATCCAGTAAAAAACAGCACGACTGCGGAGACTGCAAACGCCCAGAGATTTAATTTTCTTGCTTCCGCATACATGGTATAATCTTTCAACAAAAATTTAATTGAAGGCGGATTCCATTGAAGGCGATTGCCCGAGACGGAATCGGCATTAGTACGAACAACCGTCCAGGGCATATTTATTACAAGTGTGTACTTGCCCTCGCTGGCATGGCTGATGAAATTGGTTTTTGCATCCATCTGACGGTATAGTTCAGCATAGCGATTTTCCATTTTATCAAAAGGAAAAGGAATTCCCAGGCTGTCCATGGTCTTATACATAAAATCATCTGGCAAATCCTGTTGTTTAACTAACAGTGCATAAAGACTTTCCTTGTGGTTATTCAGCGTATCTATCCATCGATTCTCTAATCCGCTTTCCTTAATCAATTTCACATCCAGATCATAATAAGCTTCATAAATGGCACGCAAGCCATACACGTCAAAAATCCTCTTATTCAATTCCGAAAGATAAAAACTGTCGGCTTTCGAAATAGTTTGTCCATCCGCTGGTAAGCGATCTATAAAAGCATAGTCCTCTCGCGCTATATAATCATCGGGTGGAAAAGCCATGCGGTTGATCGTCTTGTACGTATCGGCATAATACAAATAGGTATAAAACCATCTGAACTTCTTATCAAACGTACTGCTTACTCTGAAAAGTGTGTCGTTGGGGGTGGCCAGCTCTGTATTAGCCTCCTCAGGTGAGGTAAAGTTTTTCTTAAAGACAACACTCCACTTTTTGTTCGTTTCACTTCTATTGTTTGCTGAATCGATCATATGGGTCTTCATTTCCCATCCTCTCTCGCTACTTATGCCAAGAAAATTTTTGGTTGTGTCTTCGGTCTCGAGAACAATCGTTTTGTCTAACGATCCATCCTCGTTTACTGTAGTTTCCATTGATACATTGTGCCCGCAGGCGCTCAGACCCAAAATTAGGGCTACGAAAAGAAATGCATTTATTAATTTCATTTTTTACTGATTATAAGTTTTTACAGACCGAACTGATTTGTAATACGCATATTTTGAAATTGGCACCGGGTCCTTTTTCACTCTTTGCTTGCGATAATGATTTAGAAATACATTCATGTCTAAAACAGTGCCTGGGTTGACTTCGGTGTTGGTGATTTTAGTTACGGAGTCAACACGATCAATTGATTGTTGCTCATACAAAAAGAAAAGAACCAATAACAAAGAAGCTACACCGAATGCATAACGAATAAAAAAATTGTCGAGGTAGGAGACTAATTGATCTAATACACTCATCTCCTTTTCCTTTGCAATTGAATTCATTATGCGTTGTGTAAGCTGATGTGGATTTTTCACCTCAGCCTTTAGCAAGCCTGCTGTTTTTATGAGCATCCCCGCCTGCATTACCTGACCCGCTAATTTGTTGCAGGCTTCACAATCATTTCGATGTTTGTCAATTAATGCTTTTTCAGAATCAGTCAACTCCTCGTAGAGATAAATTCTAGCTTCAAACTCTTTACACTTCATAGGATGGTGATTTTATCCATTTGATAATACTTCTTTAATCGTGTGCCCACATGTTGCCGTGCGTAGTAAAGGTTGCCTTTCACATTCCCGGCCGACATCGATAAAATGTTGCATACTTCCTCCACAGGCAATCCCTCGAGATCACGTAAAATAAAAACGGCCTTTTGTTTTGGTGTCAGCTCTGCTGCTGCGTGCTGTATCTGTTCGTTCAATTCTTTGGCATTAAGTTCTTCATCAGCCGCATTCTGCGATTTCAGCATGTATTCAGTCTGTACATCTTTAAGATTTTTCTGCTGCCTGGCGTACGTTGATTTTAAATAGTCCAGACAGAGGTTCGTTATAATCCTGTAAAGCCATGTACTTAGTTTTACTTCAGAGCGGTATCTATGCATGTTTTTCCAAAGCCGGATAAAAGACTCCTGAACTATGTCCTCCGCTTCTTCGGCCTGGCCCAAAAACCGAAACGAAACAGAGTAAGCGAAAGACTGATAGTGATCCACAATAACCCGAAAGGCATCCGTGTTTCCTGCCATTGCTTTTCTTATAACCTCTTGCTCAACCTGTTCGGTCATGAAGTAATTTAACTCTTATACGACTAGAAAGCATTGCGGTCTAATAAAAAGTTAAAGTCTATAATGCGAGTCAGGCAACAAAAGAAAATCTTACCTTGCATCACTAAAATTTCTACCTCATGATCAAAGAATATATTCAGTCCAATCAACAACGTTTTTTAGACGAACTTTTTGAATTACTCCGCATTCCATCAGTAAGTGCTGACAGCCGGCATAAAGGCGAGGTGCGCAAAGCGGCCGAGTATGTGGTGAAGAAATTAAAAGATGCCGGTGCCGATATCGTAGAACTTTGCGAAACCGCAGGCCACCCAATCGTCTACGGTGAAAAAATGATTAATCCTTCGTTGCCCACAGTATTGGTATATGGCCATTATGATGTGCAACCGCCAGATCCCCTCAACCTATGGAACTCCCCTCCTTTTGAACCCGTGGTAAAAGACGGAAAGATTTTCGCGCGCGGCTCGTGCGATGATAAAGGTCAGTTTTATATGCACGTCAAAGCCTTTGAGGCGATGATGAAACTTAACCAGTTAACATGCAACATTAAGTTCATGATCGAGGGGGAGGAAGAAGTAGGCTCTGATAACCTCGGCACTTTTGTTAAGGAAAACAAAATCAAACTTAAGGCCGATGTAATTCTCATTTCTGATACTTCCATTATTTCTCTGGACACCCCATCCATAACGGTAGGCTTGCGCGGATTAAGTTATATGGAAGTAGAAGTGACTGGCCCAAATCGCGATTTGCACTCTGGTGTGTATGGTGGTGCTGTGGCGAACCCAGCTAATGTGTTGAGCAAGATGATTGCATCTCTTCATGATGAAAACGGCCGGGTTACTATCCCTGGTTTTTATGATAAGGTGGCCGAACTCTCTGCTGCCGATCGCACTGCACTTAACAAAGCTCCCTTTAACCTGGATGAGTATAAGAAAGAGTTAGACATCGAAGACGTTCGAGGCGAAAAAGGATATACTACGTTAGAGCAGACGGGCACCCGCCCAACGTTGGATGTAAACGGAATCTGGGGGGGCTATACTGGTGAGGGAGCGAAAACCGTGTTGCCTTCAAAAGCCTATGCAAAAATTTCCATGCGCCTGGTGCCAAATCAGAGTAATCATGAAATCACCGACTTGTTCACGAAGCATTTTCAGTCGATTGCTCCAAAGTCTGTAAAAGTTAAGGTAACCGCTTTACATGGTGGTGAACCGGCTATAACTCCAACCGATTCAAAAGCCTTTAAAGCGGCCAGCAAAGCATTTGAAGAAGTATGGGGCAAAACCCCAATACCAACACGGGATGGTGGAAGTATTCCCATCGTATCGCTCTTTAAAAAAGAATTGGGCCTGGATACTGTACTAATGGGTTTTGGCCTGGACAGCGATGCTATTCACTCTCCTAATGAACATTACGGCATTAAAAACTTTTTAATGGGCATCGAAACTATCGTTACTTTTTATAAGCACTATAGTGTAAACTAAAATTGCCATTAAATAAAAAAGTCGTTGCTTGATAAGCAACGACTTTTCTTTTTATCCACTACTCCTAATTGCCTTTCAGGAACTCATCGTATGATTTGATTACGATGGGTTCAAGTTTATTCTTTGTTCTCACTTCCGTGAATTTGGCAATATGTTTATCCTTGATCTTCTTAAACTCAGTCTTCGCAGCATTGAATCTACCTTCGAGTGCATCAAGATTATCCAATTCAGATTTTGAGGGTTTGAAATAACTTTGTGCCACTTTGCTATATAAATCTGCCATGTCCTCCCGCAGTTGAGGTTCGCCCATACCCACATAATTATCGCCTGTGGTTATAACCAATGTCTCTTTTAGTTTAGTCAAATCATTAATAAGCGGGGTCACTACCTTAGCTGAAGATGGGATTTTTGTTTTCTGAGCTTCTGCGGCACCCACAGTTTCGTCCAGTTCATAAACCATATAGGCCAGCTCTTGCGACATATTGAAAAGTTTAAGTGTAGTCTCTTCATTCAACTTACGATCGGCCAGCGGAATGGAAGACTTGGGATCATACTGTACAATCAGGTCTGTTGTGTAGGTCTCCTTTCCCTTTTCAATCACAACTTTGTACGTCCCTGCCGGAACACGCGGAGAAGTGAAGCCACCAAACGCAAATGTTTTACCGGTTGCCAGTTTGGGTGGCTTAGTAAGGTAGTTCCACTCAATGATATTTATGCCTTTAGATTTACCAGCATCAAGATCTGTTATTTTATTACCATTCTGATCCTGTATTTCGATGGCCATTTTACCGAGCAAATGTCTCTTTTTAAGATGATAGACAATTCTTGCACTGCGACTCGCATTAGCGCCAACAAATTGGGTTTCGGTGCTGGTGCTTCCAAATCCGTTTGACTCCGGAATGATTGCAGGTTTTGTTTTAAAGAAATGTAACTCCTTTGTTAAAGATTCCTCATTGAGTTGTCGTAACGGGCTAATATCATCAATGATAATCACACCCCGGCCGTGCGTACCCAGTACTAAATCACTCGTACGCTTTTGGAGATCAATAAAATGAACTGATACCGAAGGCATGTTATTCGTAAACTTCATCCAGCTTTTTCCACCATCGATAGTGATGTAAAGGCCAAACTCTGTTCCTAAGAATAATAGGTTCTCATTCTCATAATCCTCCTGAATGTTACGCACAAAACCTTTCACATCCGGACTAATGACAGACTTCCAGGTTGCACCAAAATCTGTGGTCTTATAAGCGTAAGCATTCTGATCGCCTCGTTGATATCCTGTGAACACTGCATACGCATTTCCCTTTCCAAACTGACTGGCTTCAATGTGCCAGCATGACGTGCTCTTTGGAAGCCCTGGGATATTAATAGTAACATTGGTCCAACGCTTGCCACCATCTTTGGTAACCTGAACATTCCCATCGTCTGTTCCAGCCCATACAACGTTTTCATCAAGCGGTGATTCCGCAATAGTAAAAATGGTACAATGATTTTCTGCTCCCGAATTATCGCGCGAAAGTCCTCCGGAATTTCCTTGTTCTGTTTTCAACTTATCGTTTGTTGTGAGATCCGGTGAGATTTTCTCCCACGTTTCACCCATGTCATCCGAACGATGCACAAACTGGCTACCCATATAGAAACGGTCAGGTTTATGCACACTAGTTGCCATCGGTGAATTCCAATTGAAACGAAGTTTAGGATCTCCTTTTACTGCCAAAGGTTGAATCGTTTTAGCCTGATCTTTTGCCGGATCGTAGCGCCAAACATTTTCTGCCCCCTGCATTTCTGAATAAATCAGTTTTTTGGTAGGATGTGGCAATACACGGTACCCATCGCCTACCCCTACACGTACCCAATCGCGAGACTCCACACCGCCCGGTGAGGAGGAGGGTCCATACCACGAACCGTTATCTTGCAATCCTCCATATACGTTATATGGCTCTTCGTTGTCGGTACTTACCTGATAGAATTGGGATACCGGAATGTTCTCCACCATCTCCATTGTAGTGCCCCCATCCCACGAGCGATAAACACCACCATCGGTGTCCGCATACATGCGATCTGAATTGTTGATATCAAAAACGATATCGTGAATATCTGAATGCATGAAGCCAAGGTTCTTGAATGTCTTTCCTCCATCGCGGGAAATAGAACCTGAAAGACCACCTTTCACAATCACTTCAGGATTTCTTGGATCAATAACGATTCTTGAAAAGTAGAATGGGCGCACTACAATTTCGAAATCGTTGTTGAGT
>Ga0208460_10001400_pt1 | contig 14664 bp, 9 predicted proteins | sample AD_STIC10_MetaG_FD_184436 | JGI IMG/M metagenome (GOLD analysis project Ga0208460, IMG submission 184436) | Active sludge microbial communities of municipal wastewater-treating anaerobic digesters from USA - AD_STIC10_MetaG (SPAdes) (version 2) | ecosystem: Engineered > Bioreactor > Anaerobic >... | reverse complement strand
CATCTGTGCCTGACTAACGAAATATTTGGATTCTGCGACTAATTTCACTCCAAGCGGTTTTTGGAGCGATCGATGGTGCGTTCGGAACATGAGCGATTAAGCTGTCATCCTGAAGAGGAAAGCCTTGGTGTCGTTGCTGATAACCTGTTCCTCGATGTGAGACACCGCATAATGACGGCCGACTTCGGGCCGGGCAGTTTCTTCGATTGTCGTGCGCTTGCCTCAGCGCGAGGAATGGACGAAAATGTTGTCGAGTCTGTTGCGAGGGCGTTGAAGTGTCACGGCTATGTGACGGAAATGGGCGGCGGCAAATATCTGGTGAAGGGATGGTCGGCAGATGACTTTATGGCTGCACTCAGCAAAATGCGTGAAAGCCAACGCAGCACAGCGCAGCAATATTCGCGTCAGATATCTGACGATCACGCTCGTCGTCTCGCTTCTTGCCTTGATTTCAGGGTGTCTGACAATCCTGGGGCCCACGATGTCGAGCGCTTTTTCATCCGTTGGTGGATGTTCTTTCATTGCACCTTGCACGCTTATGGCATGCAGTCGTTTCGGACGCTGACATTGACCATTACACCGCCATATCTGCGGCGCCGCCTGATCACCGGTCTGTCGCCTGAGCTACTCAATGCAACTTTCGCCGGCCTGCGCCAGCTGTCAGCTGCCTTTGATGGGAAGCAAGTTGCTGAGGCTGGCTCACTTGTCGATCAATATGTCGATGCTATATCCCCGATCCTCACGGATACGAACGAAGCCTATAATCGCTTTCGTGGCAGCGCTGAGATTGACTATGCTTTTGCGCCTATTTCCGGCAAACCTCTGTTCCGCGAACCTGGTGATCGGCGGCCTGACATCCATAGGGGTTATCGTGAGCCGCTCAATTGGGAGCAGTTTTTGGAAATGCGGCTTTAATGTCGCCGGCAGCCGCTACAGCTCTGCTTCAAATTCGCCGCTTAAAATCGTATCTTTGCATTCTTGTTACGACTCGGTTGACGTCGTTCGGATCTTCGGGATTAAGGCACCACATTTGATCAGTCGTTCACGAATGTCTGGTCGAAAAACAGTATTCTTGGGGTTGGTGTATTTCCATATCCATCGGTATTCTGGGTGCTTCACACCATATTTAGCGTCGCCGCGTTCAATTTCAGAAACCAACCGTTCGAGCTTCTCGCGTGCTGCAGATATGCTCGATTCTTTCGGAATCAATGCGCCGCATTTGATGAGCCTTTCACGCAGATCAGGCCTGTAACAAGAACGATATGGCGATACGACGCGTCTTAGTATGTCTCCCGTGCTACCGTGAGAGTCTGACAGGGATGGCATTTTCAATCGTCCAGCTTCAATGTCAGCAACAATTTGATCGGCCTTTTGGACTTTTGGACCTTCGAATATATCGGTCAGGTCTATTCGGTCGCGCTCCAGATGACCCGTGGCGTCTATGACGTCAAACAGCGCGATCTTTGTAGCTCGTACAATTTCACTGCCAACTGCATAACTTTCGATTGTTGGTGCTTTGACCACATGGTTACTTGAGAAATTAACTTCTTGTAGCAATTTTGCGGTGTCGGCCAAGGCTGCAGCAGTCATTGTTAGGTCTTCGTCGGAATAGACTTTCTGTAGCTGTCCCGTGAAGTGGTTCGCGAATTCCCGGTTGTGAGCTGCAGCGATACTGATGGCATCTACAGCGTAATAGTATATGCTGGTTGATTTCCTTGCGGAGCGTCTCACCAGTCGACCAATTTTTTGTACTGCAGCCCGATAATTATATGCATTCCACGCGCAGTCGAAGCCATAGGTCAGTTGTGGAAAATCAAATCCTTCGCGCAAGCGATAGACAACGCATGCAACTTTGATGATGCCCGATGGATTAGTTAGCGTCCGCGCTCGTGGTGTAATTTCCGGTGTAGGCGATGGTGTATTCCGGGGTGGGGCATGCCCCACCCCGGAATGCGGCGTCGCTGGTGGCCACCGGGTTCATCGTTATGGTGGAGTTTGCACACTTCAACCGTGACGAAGAGGAGTTCCCGATGACCGAGGACAGATTACTGATCGAAGAGCTTGCTGCGAAGGGCGGCCAACCGGATTTTTTGCGCACCATCGCCGAGAACGTGCTGCAGCTGATCATGGAGGCCGACGTTGATGGCCTGATCGGCGCGGGTCGCCACGAACGCAGCAGCGAGCGCGCGACCTGGCGCAACGGCTATCGCGACCGTTCGCTGGATACCCGGGTAGGCACGCTGAACCTGAAAATCCCCAAGCTGCGTGCTGGGTCCTACTTTCCGGGCTTCCTTGAGCCCCGCAAGATGGTCGAGAAAGCGCTGGTTGCGGTGATCCAGGAAGCGTGGATCGGCGGGGTCAGCACCCGGCGGGTCGATGAACTCGTCCAGGCCATGGGCATGACCGGCATCTCCAAGTCCACCGTCTCCAAGCTTTGCAAGGACATTGACGAGCGCGTCCATGCCTTTCTGAAACGCCCGCTCACCGGCGAATGGCCGTATCTCTGGCTCGATGCCACCTATCTCAAGGTACGCGAAGGCGGGCGGATCATCAGCGTTGCCGCAATAATCGCCATGGCCGTCAACACCGAGGGCCGGCGCGAGATCGTCGGCCTGCATATCGGCCCCTCGGAAGCGGAGGTCTTCTGGTCCGACTTCCTGAAGGACCTTGTTCGGCGCGGTCTTACCGGCGTGAAGCTGGTCATCTCCGATGCTCACGAGGGCCTCAAGGGCGCGATCACCCGCGTCATGGGCGCCACCTGGCAGCGCTGCCGGGTGCACTTCATGCGCAATGCCCTGTCCTATGTGCCCAAGGGCCAGAACACTGTCGTCGCCGCCGCGATCCGCCAGGTCTTCCTGCAGCCCGATCAGAAAAGCGCAACGCAGGTCTGGCGACAGGTCGCCGACCAGTTGCGCACCCGTTGGCCCAAGCTCGGCGCCTGCATGGACGAGGCCGAAACCGACGTGCTCGCCTACACCGGCTTTCCCACCCAGCACCGCACGAAGTTACACTCAACCAATCCGCTCGAGCGGCTCAACAAGGAGGTCAAGCGCCGCGCCGACGTCGTCGGAATCTTCCCGAACGAAGACAGCATCATCCGCCTCGTCGGGGCTGTGCTGATGGAGCAGAACGACGAGTGGCAGCTCCAGCACCGATACATGCAGATCGAAGGCATGGCCGAACTCAACCAACCCATGATCGAGGAGGAAAATCAGCCCCTACACATCACCGCCAAAGCCGCCTGACGATGGCCCACGGCCACAGCCGAAATTACACCACCTTGACGGACGCGACCTGCTCTGATAGCTATAGAAATAAGCAAAATTATTTTGCGGCACCTGAGGAGGGTATCTTGAGCAACAACGATCACAACAAACTAAACTTGGGCGATCAATCTGATTTTTGGGGCAAAACCTCAAGATTTGCTTTGATTGCATCCGCCCTTGGCTATATGGGCGCGCCTGGGATTGCATCGGCAAATGATGATATTCAGCAGGAGGCCCCTTCTGCGCAAGCGCAGAGCGAACCAGAGAGCGACCGAAATCTAATAATCGTCACCGCTACAAAGCGCGAACAGTCCATTGTTGAGACGCCGATTGCCGTTACAGTCGTAGATGCCGAAATGTTGGTGCGTACCGGCGTTTCAGACATTACAAATTTGGAGCGGGCCGCCGCTAGCTACCAGATGAACTCCTCGGATAGTACGACTGGCGGGCTGACGCTTCGTTTGCGCGGGATTGGAACCACCGGTAACAATATTGGTATTGAAAGTTCGGTCGGCGCATTTGTGGATGGGTTTTACATCCCGCGCCCAGGTGCGGTCCTTGGTGAATTGAATGATGTTCAGCAAGTTGAGGTCCTAAGGGGCCCGCAGGGTACGCTTTTTGGTCGCAACACTTCGGCAGGCGCTTTGGTCATAAAGACCAACAAGCCAAACCTTGATGATACAGAAGCATTCTTCGATGTTTCCGCCGGCAATTACGATCTGTTCAAGGTTCGCGGCGGGTTTAATGTTCCGGTTTCTGAAGGAAAAGTAGCTCTTCGGGTCTCTGGCTCGCATGCTGTGCGTGATGGATATGTTATTGGCCCGGACGGATATGATTCTAGCTCGATAGACCGATCTTCCGTTCGCGGACAGTTGCTATTTGACTTAGAAGATGCAGGCGTTTTGCGTCTATTTGCTGGTTATTCTCGAGGGGATGATCAATGTTGTTCGGCGGTGTGGTTGAATCACTCACCCTTTATTCAGGCTAACTCGGCACCATTTTCTGCATTTGGCGGAACAGCAGGGGCTGACTTTGTTGGTCGCCGAGCCCTAAAAGAAGGGTTGGCGAACGACAGCAACTATACCAACCCTTATAACGGTTGGAATGTTGGCGCCACGTATGATGTGGAATTGCCTTTCGCAAACCTCTCTTATCTAGGTTATTATGGCGAATCGAATGCTGATGGGTGTCGCGGCGATTACACTTCGCTTGAAATATACGCTGTTGGTCCCTGCCCCGAAGCTGAAGCTATCTTACCAAATGTGGACTTGGATGCGCTAAACGGCACCACGATTAAGTCGACATCGCATGAGCTCAGGCTTCAAGGGAATGCCTTTGAAGACAGTTTGGATTGGTTAATTGGGGCATACTATTCGCATGAGAAGATCGATCAACGTTATGCTTTGGTATTTTTGCGGGATATGCAGGCGGGCGTTAGCGTCGGTTCGTTTGGTCAGCCTGTATTCAATGAGCTAAATTTTGCTTCTAACGGCGTAGATGCAGCTGGCGACTATGCCGCGCCAAGGGCACAGCAAGATGGCAGTTCTTTTTCGGTCTTCACTCACAATGTGCTGGAGCTTACTGACGGGCTAAATCTGACGCTTGGTGCTCGATACAGCACTGAAAAGAAAGATGCCCAAGTCGGCCACCAAGTTCCCGGACAGCACAACGCCTGCGAGGCAACATTCAACAATTTGACAAGCTTAACTTCACCTAATTTTGGTCGGTACAATGGGACGAATGGTTTCTTTGGCGCAGGGGGACCCGCACGACTGGCATCAGTTGTTCAATCGAACTGTTGGATATTCAATTCCGGTCTATATGATCCTAGCGACCCAAATAATTTCTTCACCCAATTTGCAAATACGAACGCGGCAAATACATTTGTGACTTCATCCTTGAATCTAATCCCACAACCATTTGACAGAGATTTCAAGGATGACCAGCTCACCTATACTGCAAATTTAAGCTACGAAGTTGCAGGTCAAACCTTCGTCTATGGTGGATTTACGCATGGATTTAAGTCCGGTGGATTTAACCTTGATGTTTCCGCTGCGGTTGGCGGTGCAGATCCGCGATTCCGCTCAGAGAAAATTGATGCCTTTGAATTGGGTTTCAAATCCGTATTCCTGAACAACCGGGCCTGGGCAAATATTGCCTTGTTCTATTCTGATCTTTCGGATTTTCAGGTGCTGGAATTTGATGGCACAAGGTTTAGCACATTCAATGTCGATAAAGCGCGCTCCAAGGGTGTGGAATTTGAATCAGCCTATGCGTTGTCTGACGCATTATCCCTAAACCTGGCTGCCACTTATACAGACGCCAAATATCCCGATGATTGCACCACATTTGATCCGACAGATGCGAATTTCAACGGCTCTGTCACTGCATTGTGCGGTCAGCAATTCACGAATGCGCCAAAATTGGTTGTGATTGGTGGTGCCAATGTTGATACCGAGATTAACACAAGCGGCGCCTCGATGTTCGCAGGTTTCTCGGTTCGTTATGAATCAAAAAGGCGCACCAGTACTTTGCCTACTGAAAGACCTGCGACCTTTGGTCTGACGACCGAAGCTCAAGTACGGGACGCGGTGGCAGCCGCCATTGCGGCACCATTTGATATCCAGAAATCGAACGCGAAGTTGGATCTTCGCCTTGGTTTTAGAACTGCAAATGAGAAGTTCACCATTGAGGCTTGGGCTCGCAACTTTTTTGATGTGCGGACAAGGTTTTTGACATTCAATATTCCGCTTAGAGGATTCTCTGGCCAGCGAGCACGTGGTGCATTTGTCCAAGAGCCACGGACCTATGGACTGACCCTGCGCGGCAAGTTTTAGTAGAACTCTCCGCTCTACCAGATGCTGGGAATTTGGTGAGCAAAGACTAGCGATCAGGCGAAAGTCTGATCGCAACTTTTTTGACTGAGCAAGCAGCACATAGAAGAGGCATATCAAATGAAAATACACAGCAAACTGTATATCGGCGGCGAATGGGTTGATCCATTGAATCCGTCAATATTTGAGGTTGTGAATCCCCTCACCGAAACAGTTTGTGCAACCGTTGCTGGCGGTGGAGAAGATGATGTCGCTCGTGCGGTGGCAGCAGCCAGGGAGGCGTTCAAGGAGTTTTCCCAATCTAGCGTTGAAGATCGCAGGGCCATGTTGGAACGGATTGCGGCTGGAATCAAAGCTCGAGCTGACGAGTTTTCAGAAGCAATTAGCATGGAAATGGGAGCACCAACTTGGTGGTCAAGCAGGGCGCAAGTCCCGGCCGGCATTGCCCATTATTCAACCGCGGCCAAAGTTCTGGAGAGTTTTGAGTTTCAGAAGATTCAAGGCACTACAGCCATACGACGCGAACCCATTGGCGTTTGCGGGTTGATCACTCCGTGGAATTGGCCGTTGAACCAGGTTGCGTGCAAAGTTGCGCCGGCATTGGCAACAGGCTGTACGATCGTTCTGAAGCCGGCTGAACAAACATCCCTGGATTCACTGTTGCTGGCTGAGGTTATCCACGAAGCTGGTGTGCCTCCTGGTGTGTTCAATCTTGTCAATGGACCTGGTAGAGTAGTGGGTGCGTCCATAGCTGAGCATCCAGATGTTGATATGGTCAGCTTTACTGGGTCTACGATGGCCGGAGCCAACGTCTCAAAGGCAGCGGCGGATACGATCAAAAGAGTATCGCTCGAGCTTGGCGGCAAGTCAGCCAATATTGTTTTGCCAAGTGCCGATTTGAAGGATGCTGTTGGCAGGGCTGTTCAAGGGATTATGAGTAATGTGGGCCAGACTTGTACAGCGGGCACGCGCCTCCTGGTTCCGTCAGACAAAGTGGCAGAGGCCACTAGAATTGCAGTTGAGGTCGCCGAATCCATCCCGCTGGCGACAAGTTGGGATGCGCCGGCGCCGGCTATCGGCCCGATTGCGACGAAACGTCAGCATGCAGAAATTGTGCGGCTGATTTCAGAAGGTGTCAAAGAAGGCGCCAAGCTGGAAACCGGCGGCGCAGACAGGCCCGATGGTGTTAGGAGCGGCTATTTTATTGCGCCAACGATCTTTTCAAATGTCAGCAATGATATGACAATTGCACGAGAAGAGATATTCGGACCTGTGCTGAGCATCATTGCATACGACACGGTTGATAACGCGATCGAGATCGCCAATGATTCGCCCTATGGCTTGTCCGGCTATGTTCAGGGCGAACATCAAGAAGCTGTCGAAGTGGCTCGAAAGATGCGCACGGGCCAAGTTTTCGTGAACGCGGCCCATGCGGATTTCAACGCACCATTTGGCGGCTATAAGCAGTCAGGCAATGGCCGTGAATGGGGCGAGATTGGATTTGATGAATTTCTGGAATACAAATCTGTCCTCGGCTCAGAAATCAAAAATTAGATTGGAGATTGGCATGGCGACCGTTAATCCACCGTTAGAACCAATCTCGCAATCGCCAATTCCTACGCCACCGCTTCCTTGGCACACGCGCGTCTTTTACGGGATGGGCGCTATGGCCTTTGGTATCAAATCCAACGGCTTCGATTATTACCTCTTGGCGTTTTACAGCCAGGTTGTGGGCCTGGATCCCCGATTGGTTGGGCTGGCTCTGTTTATATCGCTGCTTTTTGATGCGGTAAGCGATCCATTGGTGGGTTATTGGTCGGATAATCTGCGCTCCAGATGGGGGCGCCGGCATCCTTTCATGTATGGAGCTGCGATTCCGGTTGCGCTGTGTTTTTTCTTAGTTTGGATGCCCCCCGAAAGCTTCTCTGACACAGAGACTTTTTGGTATCTGTTGTGTTTATCCGTCTTGATACGGACCGGCATCACATTTTTTGAAACGCCCAATATAGCTTTGGCGCCTGAATTGACTCAGGATTACAACGATAGAAGCAGGCTCATCAGCTACGCTCATTTCTTTGCCTGGTCGGGCGGCAATTTCATGAACATCGCCATGCTCTTCATTGTCTTTCCACTTTTCGTAACCGGCTCCATGTCCGAGGCAGTAAGCTCGCGGGCGCCTTACACTGCCTATGGCGTTATCGCTTCGGTGTTGATTTTTATCTCTATTATGGTGTCATCGGCGGGCACGCATTCAAGAATTCCAACGCTTTATAGCCCGCCCCAACAACGCAAACTTACAGTGCCCAAAATCTTCAAAGAGATTTTTGAAACGCTTGCCAATCGCTCGTTCGTATCGATTTTTGCCGCTTCGATGCTCGGCGCTATGGGTTTGGGTCTCAAAGCCTCTTTGCATCTGTATTTTGTTTCCTATTTCTGGGAATTCACGCCCGCGGAAACCGGCTATCTTTCTATCGGGATTTTCCTGTCGGCCTTTATCGGCTTTAAGATTGCGCCATTCGTTTCTGAGCGTATGGGCAAAAAGAACGGCGCGATCATTGTGGGGCTTGTGGCGTTTGTGGCGGCGCCAATTCCTATTTGTATGCGCCTGTTTGATATGCTCCCGGCTAACGGCGATCCGATCATATTCTGGTTTAACCTGATTTTTGGGATCGTTGATCTTGGCCTAATAATTTGTTTCAATATTTTGGTCGCCTCGATGCTTGCCGATTTGGCAGAGCAATCAGAACTGGAAACCGGGCGGCGCTCTGAAGGGATATTGGCCGCGGCCATAACTTTTGCGAAAAAGAGCGTTCAGGGCTTGGGTGTGTTGATGGCATCCTTCGTACTGACGCTTGCACAATTCCCAAAAGGGGTGAGCGTTGATGATGTCTCGGACCAGGCGATTTGGGATCTTGGCGCGTATTTCGTTCCAATCGTGACCGCGATCTATCTTGTTATGATTGGCGCCTTGACTAGTTACAAATTGAGCAAAGAGGACTTCGAAGAAAATTTGCGCAGACTTCAAGACAGAACAATAACCGAGCACCGACAATAGGCAGCATATTGTGCAGCCATAATAACTGGGTGCCATACGCCTCATTATCGCAGAAAGGTTTAGTGCGCTGTCAAGTGCAATAGAGTATGGTGCCAGATTTCCGCTTTCGTGTTGAGAGCTCTGGTATTGTCCTAAGTCTTTTTGGTATCCAATTCGAGAACATGCTCTTTCTGGATCGATTTCTTGTCGATTTTTCCAGATGCAATTCTGGCCAGAGGGGTCTCCGAAATCCGGACATATTTCGGGATCTTGAAATTGGCGAGCTTGCTTTTCAAACTTTCTTGCAATGCCGCAACATCTACCTGATTGTCAGCGTATATCGTGGCCGCAACTTCTTCGCCGAGCCTCTCATCAGGCACACCATAAACACACGCTTCAATGATAGACGGATAACCTGCCAAAGCTGACTCTACTTCGCTACAACCAATGTTTTCGCCACCGCGAATTATGATCTGTTTCAGTCGGTCGACGACATACAAGAAGCCCTCTTTATCAATATATGCGATATCTCCAGTTCGGAACCAACCATCTTCTAGAAAATCATCAATGGAGTCTGGGCGTTCCCAATATTTGTGAATAACTGAAGTGCCTCGGATCAATAATTCTCCGCGCTCTCCTGATGGAAGAAAATTTCCGCCATCATCAACCACCCCCAATTCAAGAACCGCGCTGACGCGACCGGAACTCGATGGCCTGCTCAGATAATCATCGCCTACGATAGATGTGCCGATGGAATTGGTCTCGGTCATACCCCAGGCGGTACCAGGCTTAGCATTTTTGAATGTGTCATCAAGGCCCTTGACCTGCGATTCAGCGCGCGCAGCACCGCCCCCGCCAACGGCCAACAAACTTCCGACATCATGACCAGTGTCTTGGGCAGCCAGCATGATATCTCCCGTCATGGCCGGAGTGCCGACAAAGCTGATTATTTTCTCGCGTTCAACCAGCTCAACCGCGCGCATGGGATCCCATTTGTACATGGCAACCACTTTTCGCTGTTTACGGTAACTGGCTAGTAAGACTGCCAATAAACCATTCACATGAAATAGCGGCATCCCTAATAGCGTCGAATCGGTATACGCTTTGCTGCCATTTTTTTTAGATTTCGTCCTGCCTTTCAAAACCGCCATGCAAGTTAAATCAAGTTCCCATGACAGTAATGAGGCGAGGATATTTCGATGGGTGGACACTGAACCTTTAGGATGACCTGTTGATCCAGATGTAAACAGAATTACGGCATCATCGTCCGGTCCCAGCTCAACCTCTGGCATATCGACTTTGCGACTTAGCAGAGGTTCGATCGGTTGGGCTCTCTCTTCAGGTTCGGATCGAACCGAGATGAGGTGCATTTCATTCAAGCGGTCATTTCCAATTATACGGTCAAGCCGCTCTTGATCAACAATTGCAACTTTTGTTCCGGTGTGATTCAGTCCGTATTCGAGCTCATCGGATTCCCACCAGGCGTTCAGCGCGACTACGATGCCCCCGATTGATGTGATCGCTGTAAATGCGATTGGCCATTCTGGATAATTGCGCATGCCAATGGCGACCCTATCTCCAGGCGAAATACCATATTTTTCGATCAATTCGGCAGCCAAGCTCGAGGCCCGCTGATACATTTCATTGAATGTGTATCGTTCTGTTTTATAAACGTAAAAAGTTTGGTCGCTGATCGATTCTTTGATCATTTGCGGCAAAGTGCTCGGGGCGTTTACAAACCATTTGCACACATTCCCATTGATCGTAATATCCTGAAGCTCGAATTGCTCACCTCGAGCAGTCAATTTCGAAATCGCATCAGTCCGATCCATCTCGGTTTCCTTCCAAAAATCCTATCGCTTTGGACATCGACTTTGCACAAATTCGGCACTTGATAGACAGAGCCGAATGAAACAAATCTTCGACCAATTCATCCAAGATTCGCATTGAGGGTCACAAACCTGTTCGGATCAGAAATAATCAATTCCAATATGCGGCTCGAAAAATGTTGCGCCATCCTACGAAAAACCAACGAAATATTTCGAAATAGAGCGTTTTCGTTCAACTGCGTTTTGCAAATAGAGAAGAGTCTTGTCCCGAATGGATCAAGCATCTTCCAAGATCATATGGGCGCCTTTTTCGCCAATCATGATCGATGGGGCATTTGTATTTCCGGAAACTATTTTTGGCATGATCGAGGCATCAATAACTCGCAAACTCTTGATTCCTCGCACCCTTAGCCTCTGATCGACAACAGCATTCGGATCGCTATCTGGGCCCATTTTACATGTACCAACGGGGTGATAAATCGTGTCGGCTCGGTTGCGGATGTCTTCTTTTAGCTCCTCGTCATCGTTGCTTGCGCCAGCGTAGAGCGCCTTTCCTCTATGTGCATCAAATGACGGAGCTTGCATGATTTGTTGAGCCTGTTTCACCCCAGCTAACATTGTATCAAGATCGCGCTCATCCTTTAAAAATGCCGGGTCAATCAAAGGTGGAGAATTCGGATTCGCATCTGCCAGTTTTACACTGCCAACGCTCTTCGGACGCAGGACACAAATGTGACAGGTGAAGCCGCCACGCCCATGTTTCTTCAGACCATGCTGGTCGACCATGCTAAAGGCAAAGTGCAGTTGAATGTCAGGAGAGGGTTCTTCAGGATTAGTGTAGTAAAAGGCCCCAGATTCGTTAAAATTTGTGGTCATCACACCGCGCTTGAAAATCAGATATTGAAGTTGATTCATAGCAACACGAAATACTGAGCGGGCATTTCTTCCTAAGCAATATTCGCTATCTGATTCATAGATTAAACTGTAGTCTAAATGATCAGTCAGATTTTCACCGACTCCAGGAAGTTCGAGGACCTGATCGATTTTGTGCTCTTCCAGTTTGGATTTTGGACCAATACCAGAAAGCAGTAATAATTGCGGGCTCTGAAACGCACCGCAAGATAGGATAACCTCTTTGTTCGCCCTGATTATCTGAGCCCGCCCATCGATTTTTGCTCTAACCGCTATTGCGCGTCCATTTTCGATCATTACTTTTTCCGCAATGGAGCGTTTGAAAATGGTGAGATTTTCTCGATTTTTCGCTGGCGTTAAGTAAGCATGAGCGGTTGAGCAACGCCGCCCATTGTCCTGAGTCAATTCATAAAATCCAATACCTTCTTGCGTCGCACCATTGAAGTCGTCATTGCGTGGGATCTGGCACTCCACGCCTGCTTGGATAAAGGTATCGTTCAGTGGATTGGGACTGCGAGGTGGAGATACGCTTAGCGGTCCACCAATGCCGTGAAATTCATTAGCGCCTTTTTGCCTGTTTTGTGCTTTTCTAAAAAAGGGCAGTACGTCTTCATAGGACCAACCCCTGTTCCCTAATGCTTGCCAGTTATCGTAGTCCTCTTTGGCCCCTCTGATATAGACCATAGCGTTGATGGACGAGGAGCCGCCCAAAACTTTTCCTCTAGGTTGGTAGCCAATTCGCCCATTCAATCCAGGTTGCGGTACCGTTTCAAAACTCCAATTGTGAGAGCCCTTGGGAACGGTAAAAGCAAAATTGAATGGAATCGAAATGAGTGGATTATTATGAGTTCCGCCTGCCTCAAGGAGTGCAACTGAGTACTCTCCATTTTCCGAGAGTCGGCTTGCTACTGTGCAGCCCGCTGAACCCCCGCCTACCACAACATAGTCAAACCTCTTCATTCCAAGTTTCCTATTTTAGCGCGAGGGCAAGGCCATCAGTCCAACAAAGAACATGGCATCTGCCACTATATAAAGCAGCTGAACTGGCTATCACTTAAAAATAGGCTAGAATGTCTGTGTAGATTTGGTCATTGACATTTTGCGGGTTTCTGTCGTCATTTTCGCTCAAATTTGTACCGATAACACTGTCGATCGAAGCGACTAGACAAAGTCAAATTGTTCGAATGAATTAGCTAAATTTACGCGTGTGTTTCTTACGCCATGCTCCAGGAGAGCACCCAGCCTGACGCTTAAATGCGCGACCAAAGCTGCCCGATTCTGAATAGCCCAGCGCATATGCTATCTGATCAATTGTCATGGTTGATGACAGCAGCATTTGACTGGCGCGTTCATGTATCACTTCCGACTGTATCTGCCGAAATGTGCAATCTTCCTCGTGCAACCTGCGGCGCAGCGTGCTGGTCGAATGTCCAAGGGCAGCACAGACAGCTGGTTCAGTGGACAATTTCTGATCCGACAGATTTAACAATAAGTCTCTGACCTTGTTGCTTACGGTGGAACGTCTTTTTTCCAACGTTGTTTCAAGTTCATTTTCCGACCGCATTCGCGTCCATCTATTCCTAAATTTCAATGGCTCGGCAAACACCGATCTTTCGAAAGATATCGAATATTGCTTGGCCCCAAACTGAATTCCCTGCCCAAAACATTTTTCAAATTCCTGAGCATCGACAGGCTTGGGTATCTTGAATGTGCAAGTGACAGGCATGACCGCCCGTCCAATCAATTCGTTCACCCATACCACCAATGCTGCCATGCCTCTGGTTGCAAGAAAATTCTGCGAATACTCGGGCAATCTATGGCCCAGAATAAGAAATTTTATCGTGTCACCGTGCCTGGCTACATCCACGTCATTTATCCAAAGAGAGATATTGTTGAATTTCCCTGCAATCTCCAACGCATGCAGAAGGTTTCGACAAGACATCATGGCAAAACCAAGAATGCCATAGCATGTTAGATGCTGCTGCAATCCAGACATTATACCAAGGGATGCGTCACCATCTCTCTCTACCAGATTCTGAATTGCCACTAGCTCTTGCCAGGCCTCGATTTCAAAATAGGGGTCGCTCAGGTCAGCTTCAGTCACTTGAGTGCCTTCAAGAATATGTGGTGTCGAAACCCCTCGTTTGTCGGCGACGTCAAGCAATAGCCTCAAGGCGGTGGCTTCTCTTTTTCTAGAAAAATGCTTAATTATCAAATTGTTATTGGTCTTCTGCATGGTTCCTGACTAACAAATTGATCGAAAATGTCAATAATTGAAGGCTGGCGGCAATGGGAGAATGCTGACGGATCGTCAATACTGCTTCGGAGTTTGGATCACCTAATCAAGGGAAAACGCAATGAGCGGCGAATCAGGTTACTACGGAAAGCGACGGAAATGGCACAGCTGGGGCTATGAGGATGAAGGTATTACGCCTGCAGAAGTCAAAGAGATGGCGGAAAGGGTGGCTCAACGGCTCAATATCGATGAGCCGGTTATTCTTCCAGATCCTACACTAGAAGAGCTTGTGCTCCGTGAGCCGCGGATCAAAATTCCGGCTTCTTTGCAGCCATTTTGTACAACCGACAAATGGGATCGCGTTTTCCATACCTATGGCAAGAGCTTTAAAGATCTAACCAAGATTTACCGCCGCGATTTTGACAATGCTCCTGACGTTGTGGCCTATCCAAAAGATGAGGCAGACATTGCTGCTGTGTTGGATTGGTGCGGCGACAAGGGCTACGCCGCTATTCCTTTTGGTGGCGACTCTAGTGTGACCGACGGATTTGGT
>Ga0208460_10001398_pt1 | contig 14680 bp, 10 predicted proteins | sample AD_STIC10_MetaG_FD_184436 | JGI IMG/M metagenome (GOLD analysis project Ga0208460, IMG submission 184436) | Active sludge microbial communities of municipal wastewater-treating anaerobic digesters from USA - AD_STIC10_MetaG (SPAdes) (version 2) | ecosystem: Engineered > Bioreactor > Anaerobic >... | reverse complement strand
TTTATAGAAAGAAGTGAGATATCTGACAGTATAAATCTTACCATAGAAGATTATCTTAATACATCTTTTGAAGCTTATCGTAGTTATATGATTGATACAGTAGGATTAATATCAAGAAAGAATAATGTTATGGATTCTATAATAGGTGTAGAAAATAAGTTAGTAAATAAAATAACTGGTAATGATAGAGATTATATTACATTTTTAAAAAACTATTATATATCTAATTTTTATGCCAAGATAGAAATATTTAAGTTATTACTTAATAATCCAGTAGAATATTTAGATATAAGAAATGCAGTAAAACGTTTTAACATGACTGCATCTCCTAAAAGAATACAAGATACATCTGAAAGCTTAAGTAAAAAATTAGTAAGTCTTCATTTATTAGATGATGCAGACGATTTATATTTAAATCCAGAAACAAGTGAAGTACAAGATATACCAAATCATCATCCAATAATAAGAACTTTAGTTGTAGATGATATTCGTGTTATACAAAGTAATTGGTTAGAACTTAGTGAAGTATTACTTGATAATGATCCTGAATTTCAAAATTTATTAAATAAATATAATAAAGATTTAGTAAATAATGAAAATATAGATGAGGATATAAATAATTTAATAAAGTATGTATCTGATACTAATGCAGGCAGTTATATTAATATGACTGAAACAGATGGATTTAGTCTGATAAGTTTAGATGGTGTAATAAGAATAATGTTAAGAGATGGTAGTCCTGATTTAGGAAAATATCTAGAATTATATTTTTATGAAATGTCTAACTTAATGAAATGGAGAATAGAAAATGAAGCTGATTCAGATAAAAAAGCAGATTTAATAAAACGCTATGAAAAAACATTTAGAAGTAGTTATAAAGAAAAATTTATTAATCCATTCACTAAAGAACCTTTAACTAAAGCTCCAAATATAGAATTACCTATGTTAAAATTACAGTATGCAGGACCTATAGCAGATAATTTACAACTACATACTGGATATAAAACTGCTTTAGGAATAGCATGGCCTTCTTTTGCAATAGATTTTGAAACAGGAGAAATAAAAAATAAAAATTTACTGAATTCTATTATAACTATGTTGGATAATAAAACCAGCATTATAAGTTTTTATTCAGCTAATAAGAGTATTACAAGTAAATTAAATAAAGATGGTGAAAAAAACATTATTGTACAAGAGGATGGTAATTTTAATTTTGTAAATGCTATAAATAATTATCAAGACACTTATGCAAAGTACTGGGGGGTACAAGTTATAACTACTACAAATCATGGATTTATATCTCCTTTTGGTACACAAATGGCTAAACAAATAATATCTAATATTTATGACACTGGACAGCCTATAAATGAAGAATTAGCTGAGTATACAAAAAAATATCTTAAACTAATATCTACTAGATTGCAACTTAGTATGGATTTATTAAGAAATAAGCTTGGTATAAAATATAATCATACTTTACAAAGATATGTTTTAGATAATAATTCAAAACAAGATTTAATGAATTTATTATTACAAGAAATAGATAGAAGAGGATTTGAGCTTAATTTTAGAAATAAAGTAATACAATGGTTTAATAATAATGATGATGTAAGTGGTATTATAAATGATACAATGTTTCAAAATTTATTATTTGGGATATTAAAAAATGATGTAACATCAAGAAAAGTATTTGGATTACAAGCTTTTCAACATCCATCAACATTTATAAAGGATAGAAATACTTATGAAGCTCATTTAAAAACTTATATAAAAGAAAATTACAATATTGATGTAGAATTAAAATTTTCAAAATTAGGTACGCCTTATTTAGTATCTAGTGATTTAAACTTTTATAGTAAAGATTCTCCAGTAGCACAAGTTATCTTACCTAATTTTTATAAAAAAGCTTTAGATATTAAATCAGTAAAAGATAAAAGATTATTAAAAATTATAGGTTTTCGTATTCCTACATCAGGATTAAATCTTATAGAAAATTTTGAAGTAGCTGGTTTTCTACCAGATACTTATGGAGATATAATAATAGTTCCAAGTGCTATTGTAGCTAAAGCTAATTCTGACTTTGATATTGACACACTTTATTTATATTTTTATAATGTATTTTATGACATAAATGGTAATCCAGTGATAATAGATAAAAATATAACTTATGAAGATTACTTAGAAGAAATGAGTAAGATATATTTTAATATCACTGATAATTTATTTTCCGTTGAAATAGATAATGAAAGACCATTTAAAGATTGGGAACAAATAAGAACTATATTATCTAATGAAGATTATGACTTAGATGTATCTATATCACAAAAATTTTCGTTATATATTAATGAACTTGTTGATGATGTTACAAATATATTTTCAGATTATATAACTTATACAGATAGTGAAGGTAACATTTATACTAAAGAAAATCTTGATATAAAAGAATATACTAAAAATTTATTTCATACTTATTTAAAAAACAATCCTAACGGTAATATTACTGAATTTAAGTTATATATAGCTTCTATAAAAAAATTGATAGATGAAAAAGGTAAAATATTAACAAAAGAATTAATAGATTTATTAAATAATAAAGAATTATGGAATACTATTACTAAAGATTCAGATTTTAGTGATATTAATATATCAGAAAGCTTAACTGTTTTATTAAAAAATAATCCTTCATTAATAGATTATTTAAAAGAAAACGAAGATATTAGTGAAGAAAAATTATATAATAAGCTGAAAGATATAATGTTAGAAGGTAATATTAAAATGACTAGTAATACACAAGAATCTGAAAAAGAAAAAGATATAGATAAAATATTACGTAACAAATATTCCACATTACAATTAATAGATCAATTAAAAAACATAGTATTAAGAACTAAAGATCAAGTACTAAAAAATAAAGAAATAAATATAGATAAAGAAAATGCTAATATTATTAATTTTATCTCTAGTATTATGACAAAAAAGGAATTTCAGTTATCTTTAATAGAAAATGAGATGTATGATACATTTCATGCTATATTAGAACATCCAGCAAATTTTAAATATTTGGTTAATCCTTTAAATAATAAAACATTAAAAAACATTAGAAAAAATTTATCTTTTTTATTTGAAAAAGATATTACTGGTACTAGAGACTGGTATAGATTATTAGATATATTATATGAACATGATATAACAGAACAGAATTTTACAGGTACAGATGTTATTGGTATATTAGCTATTTCATCTACGTTTTATATTCATAGTCAAATGAATAATTTAAAAATAACCACTCCATATATAATAAATAAAATGGGTTCAATATCGTTTAAAACTTCTACGAGAATAAATCTAAATCATAATGTTGATAAAGACGGTAATACATTATTAGGAAAATTAAAAGACATTGAAAATATAATGAATATATCAGATTCTATAGCAGAGTTTCTTATAAGTGGTGTAGATAATCCTAAAGATTCTATACTTGGTGTATTAAATTCAGGGACAGATACTATAAATACAATAGTACTTTTACTTAGGGCTGGAGTAGATATATATACAGTAGAATATTTTATAAATAATCCAGTTATTAGGGAATATATAATGCAAAGAGATGTATTTTCTTCTTTAGCTTATAAAAACCAAGGTGATCCTATATATTCTTTTCCATTAAAAGAATCAGATAAAAATAAAACCATTGCTGAATTAGTAGCTGGAAAATTTGGTTATCCTATAACAGATAAATTTAATAAAACATTTACAAGTTATTTATCTAATGGTAGTAAACGTAAGTATAGTAAGACAGAACTTTATAATATGATGGTTGATCCAGAATCTATGTCTTATGAAGATATTATGAATATATTAACTGATTTTATAAGATATGAATCGTTAGCTCAAGAATTAACACAAAATCATCTTGCAATAACTTATGATACGCAAGGTATAGGAAGTACTACAAATCAAACTATGTTAAATATATCTAATACTAATTATGTAATGGAAAAAGAAGTAATTTCTAATTTTAGAAATATATTACAAAGTGATCATGGTTTTGTAAGACCATATTATAATGCAGCTAAAACAGCGTTAGATGTATTTAATCCTGTTATACTTGTAAATAGATATCCTAAAATATCTGAAACACTTGGAAATGTAATAGATATGATGCTGAAAAAAGAAAGATATACTCCAAATAATATTGAAAGATTTGTAACTGATTATAATAATGCGTTTATGACGTTAATATTACAAAGCTATTATTTATTAGAATACGGAGATAGCTTTGATAACGAATTTGGAAAAATATTTATTAAAGATAACTTGGCTAATAAAATATTAGATTTTAAACGTATAAGAGATTCAAAAACTGCTTCTGGAAATGAAGCTTTATTAAAACCTATGTTAGATAAAATGTATATATTTGATTATTTGCAAGTTATAAATCCAAACAATTTGTTTCCTTTTTATAATTTTAATATAAATATAGATGGTATTAATGATAATGAAATGATAGATGTAATTGTAGATGAGATTAATGTTATGTTGAATAATCCAGTGATATTTAAAAATTTAGGTAAAGATTTAATATTTGCTATAGTTATGCAATATGGTTATACATATCATAGAAGTGGAGGTTATAGATTAATACCATCTAATGTATATACTGAAATGTTAGATAGGGTATACAATTATTATGGAGATCAATTAGATTCTGAGCAAATAGCTAAATATATAATATCTGCAGCACATGTTATAGATCCAATAGGATTAAATTCTAACAAGATATTTCCATTTTTAAGAAAATCTAGTTCAAGTTTATTTTTTACGCAAAGTTCGAATAGAATAAGTACAGATGAAAATATTATAAGACAATTTAAAGAAGCAAGAAAATCTATATATAGTCCGATAATAAAAATTTATGATAAAAGAGGTACAAAAGAATTTACAAATAAAGATACCATATTTTACAATAGAAGTATACAAAATAGATATATGTTATCTTTAGTTTATTCACCAAATAGAAGAATGTTATTAGATATGGCTAGTTATATTGATATAGATCGTAAAGAAATAATTTATGATGATGAAGCTAGTATAAATTACGCTAACAATACTTATAACAAAGTAATAACTAAATTAGGATATAATCAAATTATAGTATCTGATGGTTATAAAAATATAACAAGCACAATATCTAATTTAGATGGTGTGACAAATCTAAAAGGTTTAGTAAATAATATATTTTATATGAGTAATGAAAATAAAAATGAAGAATTATTTAAGAAAAATATAAAAGATTTATTTGATTTTGCTAATAACAATAAAAATTATGATATATTTTTAGAATATATAATTAAACAGCCAGATTTTACATATCCAAGTGGATTTAATATAAATCAGATAGCAGATATGTTTGCAGAAGTTATAAATGAAAAACCTTCAAATATTATATTATCTGAAGATTTTAATGATTTGATAAATAATAGATTAAACTTAAGCAGTGATAATATTAAGAATGATATAGATTTAGAATGTGCATAACAATATAAAATTTTATTACAATGGCAAGAACAAAAACAAATAAAACAAGAAGCAAAAGAAAAAGTAAGATATATATCAAACCAAGTAAGAGAGGATCTTTACATAAAGCTTTAGGAGTACCTATGGATGAAAAAATACCTGCTAATTTATTAGCCATAAAACCTACAGATAGTCCAGCTATGCGTAAAAAGAAGATTTTTGCTAAAAATTTTAGAAATGCTAGGAAAAAATGAAAAGTTGTAAGTACGTTTATAAAGGAAATTTATATAGTGAAAAAGAATTATCTGAGTTTAAATTAACTCTAGATGAATATTATACTCCAAACGATAATGATTTAAAACAAGTGGAGTTTTTAGTTAACAATGAGTTAAAAAAACAAATACCAAGACAAGAGTTTAATGAAAAAGCTTTTAATGATTTATTAGAAAAAAAGGAAATTAGGACTGAAGATATAAATAAACAAAAACAAATTTTAGATAATGAAATAGAAAATAAATTATTATCGTGGTTAAGAAGTGCAGGTGTTACTGTAAATTATACAGATAATCTTACTATAATGGATAATAATGGTAATATATTAAGTCCAATAGCCAAAGCCGATCTGTTTAATAAAGCTATTCAGATAAATAAAAACAAAGAAGATATACGTACTTTAGCTGAAGAAACTGCACACTTTTTTGTAGCTATGTTACCCAAAGATGGAGATTTATTTAAAGCCTTAGCTAAATATACTATAAACAGTCCTTACTTAACAAACGTACAAGAAAAATATAAAAATGTATATAAAGAAGATAGATTAATATTAGAAGAAGCTATTGGAAAAGCTATTGCTGATCAATTAGTAAATACAGATGAAACTAATATTAAAATACCACCTAAAGAAAGACCTTATTTTAAAAAGTTAATATATAGAATAATAGATTTTGTTAATGATTTATTATCTAAGATTAATTTAGCTCACAGTAATATAAATGAAGAAGTAAATGCATTAAAAGAAGCTGCTAATAAAATATTAGATAATGATTTAACAGATTTAAACGAGATTGATAAAACTTATAAAGGACTTACATTTTATGAACTTCCAGAAGAAGAAGTTACTAGAATAAATAATATAATAGATAAGATAAAAAATACTAAAATAAAAGTACTAGCTGATGGTTATTTAGATAGTAGTGGAAGACGTATAAAATTTAGAACAACTCAAATAGTAAGAAATATATTAAGACAAAGATTTAAAGGTTTTGAACAAGAAAAAACAAAAGGTACTATTGTAGGAACATATTTACATACTATTGCATCATTTTATTTAAGAAGTAAACTTAACAATGAACCATTTGATTTACAAAAGTTATTAAATTACATAAAAACAGCTAGAGACGTTGAAGGAAATCTTTATTATTCCGATTTAATACCTTATTTAGATGGATTATCTAAAACAGTTTTAAATCCTTTATTTGATGAGTTAGATAGAATATATGATAAAATAAAATTAACTGAATCAAATATACAAAGATTAATAGGTACAAATCGTAAAGCTCAAATATTTTTAGAAACTCCATTATATAATCCAGTAACAGATGAAGCTGGTACACCAGATTTATTTATAATATATCCTAATGGTGTAGCTGCAATATATGATTTTAAAAGTATAAGATTTATAAAAGATGTAAATGATTTTACTGAAGAAGGTATATCTGAAATGAAAATAGAAGAATATGATTTACAAGTAGAAAGATATAAAAATATGATCAGAAATACTTATGGTGTATCCAAGTTTGCAGAATTAAAGATTATACCTATTGGAGTTAATTTTGTTATAACAAAAGATAATATATTTATAAATCAAATAGCCACATTTGCATCTACTAAAAAAGAAACTTTAAGAGAAATATCTGTTGCACATGAAGAATCAGAAGATGTTGCGATAAATGCAACTTTAGAAAAACTAAGAGCATTACGAGATAAGCTTAGAACAAAAGCTTCAGTTACCTCAGTAAGATCGAATGAGATATTAAGAGAATCTTATAAACAAAGAATAAAACAAGTAACTGATGCTATAAATAATATATTAAGCAAAGATTCTATTTATCTTATTAATACTTTAGTTGAATCTTTATATCAAGAAGTAGAACTTAGATTAACTTTAGATGAAAATAGTCCAGATTATATGGATTCCTCTGCATTAGATGATATAAAAAGTTTTTTAGTTATATTATCTGATTACGTAGATATTGAGTTAAATAATATAAAATCTTTATCAGAAGAAGATAAACAAAAAATAAAACCAATATTAAGTAACATAAATCTTAATATAAGAGATATGTTAAATAGTATAAATAGCAAAATAATAGATGCTATAAACACAACTATTCCAGGAGAAGAAGTTACTCCATATATAAAAAATATTGGATTTTTTACAAAATATTTTTCTAAGTTAAGCTCTGTTCCATCTAGTGTATTTAAGAAATTTTCTTATGTTATGGCTTTAGTAAAACAAGAAACCGATGAAGAATATGCTAAATTTTATCATAACGTAACTACTAAACATGAAAATTTAAAAAAAGCTGCAGCAAGGTTAGGATTATCTTTACAAGATATGTTTGATATGTTATTTGATGAAAATACTGGAAATTTAGTAACGCCATATAATAAATCTTTTTTTGAAAATTTAGATAGTATAAAGAAAAGTTTAGTAAATGCTATAAATGAAGATGATTATGTAGCTGCACAAGAATATGTTAATAAGTTATTAAAATATGCTAATGTAAAAAAAGTAAATGGAATATTAGTATTTGAAGATGAGGCTTTACAAGAAACATTTAAAACATTAAAAGAAAAACAAAAAAACGAAATTAACGTTAGAATTAAAGCTAATGCTAATCTAAGAAAAAAATTAGAAGCTGAGTTAGCACGTTGGAATTATAGAAATGATATATCTAATCCTGATTGGAGAGTAGCTTATAATGCTTTATTACATAATAAATTTGTATCTTATACCACAGAAGAAAAACAATATATAAATGAAAGATTTACGAAAATAAAACGTATTTCTGAATTATATGATTATTATAATATGATTATAAGGTTTAATTCCGAGATGTCTTCTAGGTATGGTGTTGATATAAGAAAAAACTTCTTACCAAAGATTGTTAAGGATATAATAGATAGAGCCGCTCAAAATGGTATAGGTAATGCTTTAGATTTTAAAAGTACATTAGATGTATTATCGAATATACGTGAGGGAGATGTATTATTAGGTAATATAGATGATGCTAATAATCTTATACCAACCATACCTTTATTATATGTTAATCCTTTAGTTGGAGATTTAACGCAATCAGAAGTTGAAGCTTTAGAAAATACAGCAGAATCTAAATTTAAAAAAGGAACAGTAGATTATGAAAATTATCTTTCTTTATTGATAGAAGAAGCAAGAAATAAAAAAGGTGTAGAAAAACAATCTAGAGATTTAACAACATCTTTATTATTATTTGGGTATGCTGTACATAAATATGTATCTCTAAATAAATATGAGTTTATAGCAAGAGGCTTATTAGATTATATAAAAGAAAATGGCAGGACTTATAAAATGACTAGTAAAGTTAATCCTATAACAGATGAATTAGAATATGAAAAAGTAATAACTGGTGATATACCAACTGAAGCTATAGTATTGCTAGATAGTTTCATAAATAATTTTTTTTATGGAAAATCTCCTTATAGTGAAATAGCGAAAAATAAACTAATATTTAATAAAACAGGAAGTAAAAAAGCTATAAAACTGGCTAAAATAATTCCTAATTTATTAAGATGGTTAAATATTAGATTTTTAGGATTAAATCCTTTAGTAGCTATGGGTAATTTAATGGGTTTAACTACTAATCTTTTAGTTACCATGAAAGATAATCCAATATTAAAAAATACTACTACTGCTGATTGGAAAAGATATTTAGAATATTCTATAAAGAATACAGATACTTTAATTAGTATTATGAAAAATATGGGTATGTTTATAAGAGATACTAAAAGAGCTGATGCTGAGAAAAAAAGTGCTCATTTATTATCCAGAGTAATGACAGATGAAAATGCATTAATACTTATGAAAAGTGGAGATATGTCTATGAATATAGTAGTTGCTACAGCTATATTAGATAATTTAACAGTTAAAAATGGTAAAATAGTAAAAAAAGTTGATGAGAAAGAAGAATCCTTATTAAGTTTAATGAATTTAGAAGAAGATGGATCTGTAAGTATAAAAGGATTAGATTATAAGAAAGAAGAAGCTCTTAAAGAAAATATAGAATACAATAGAAATGTACGTAATGAAAGAGCAAGATTATCTATGTTAGTACAAAATATTTTTAGTAGTATGTCTGGAGGTATACCTGAATATGATAAAATGAATTTCCAAAATAATTTTTTGTTAACTTTAATGTTACATCTTAGAACATTTATTCCAGGATTAGCTGTCGAAAAATTTGGAGGATTACAATATAATCCATATTTGCAAGATTTTACTGTGGGAAGATTTAATGTTTTATTATCTGAATTATTTGGAGAGGGTTTATCTAGCTCATTAAAAAATATTACCAAGTTAATATTTACATTACCTTTAGTAACTGTAAAAGGTTCTAATATATTAAAAATAAGTGAACACATTTCAAAAAATATCTATAATAGATTTTTAGTAGAAAATCCAGAATATATAGGTAAGTTAGATTTTAATCAATTTTTAGAATTAAGAACAACACGTTTAAATGCTGCTATACGTGAAATGCGTATAATGTTTATGTATTCTTTAATGGTACTTGGAGGAATAATACTTATGAAAGGAGATGATGATAAGAAAAAAGATAGTTCTAAAAATTCATTTGATCATATTTTTTATTTATTATCTTTAAGAGGTTTTAATGAAATAGGATTCTTTTTAAATCCTTGGTCTTTATATTCTTTTATGTCCAGAGGTCCTTCTATATTTACGTATATGAAAGATATAAAAGATATTACTACTGATTTAGGAAAAGAAAGTGCATATGCTTTAGGATTATTGGATAAACCGAAAAATGATAAAACTCCATTTTATTATCAAATGTTAAAAGCTACTCCAATGCTTAACTGGCTTATGCAATTAACAGATCCTTTTGGTACATATAAGAGTTATAAATATTAAAAACTACAAATTTTAAAAATCGTCTTGTTGTTAAAAAAAAATCCTCTCCATGTGTTGATACATAGAGAGGATTATTATCTAGTTCAATACCTTGTTATTGTTTCCAGAATTCAAATATATATAAAACCCCATCTGCTTCCATAGTAGATACATATATATTAGAATCTTCCCATTCATTCGTATCAGTTCTAATATATAATGTATTTAGTATATCGTATACTGCATCTTTGTGTTTTAGAAGTGTAGCTGCTACATATCCATAACATATATTTGCTTTATTAAATAAATATGTTGTTATAAAAGATCTTGATGTAGCTTTAATAACCATAGTACCATCATCACCTTGGTATATCTCAACATTTAAATTATTTGGATTTCGACTTAGCTCGTTATATATATCTTTTACATTACAACCATAGTAAAATTGGGATTTAACATTTGGTTGTATACAAATCAATAATAAAGCTATAAATATTAATTTTTTCATGGTTTTTGTTCTTTTATAAATTCAATTAATTTAAGTCCTACAGTACTATATATATAATATATAGAACTATCACATTTTTCATGTTCAATAGCTAGACTAACTAATTCATTATAATGACTAATTGTTGTTCTATCTACATTTAATGTTTTAGCCATAGTAGTTTTATCTATTCCAATAATATCAGTAGTTATGAATGAGAATATAGCTCTTAGTCCTGGTAATGGATGTACTCTAAGCTTACTATATAATAAATCAGTTGAGATATGATATTGTTCCATTACTAAATCTTCAAATTTTTGTTTTATTGCAGGTAAGATTAAAAGTTTAGTATTTGTATCTTTTAAATCATTATTTATTTCTCTTAGTAGGATATGAGCCATATCTAATTTATCTAACGTTTTTTTCATTATTCTGATCTCATCTTTAAGATCTTTAATTTCTTTTTCAAGCACATCATAGTTTTTTTTCATCTTAATCTTATTTTAAGTTAATTATCTATTTTTTAGATAGTGCACAATATCTTCTGACTTTTTTCAGATCAGGAAATCCACTTTTTCTTATATAATCTCCTATAATAGAATCATGTTCAATATGTTTGTATAAATATTCAATTAAAGCTTTAGCAGCTTTTTCAAGAGTATCACCTTCAAAAGCACTTCCAGCGAATGTACCTACTAACCATTCATCAGTTACATAATATTTATTATTATGTATAAATATATGTTCATCTGCATCAGGAAGTGTTTTTATTAAACCTATAATTTCTTTTGGTTTTACTTTTTTTATCTTTTTACTATATTCAATTTTTGTTTGTTTCATTATTTTATACTTTGTTTGTTTAATCAACATAGTCTAATACTTTACCAGTAAAAAATTGACTTTCTAACAATTCTGCAGAAGTGCTATTGACAACAGCCGTATAGTGTGGATGATATTTCAAATTTAATAAAATTTGCAGCTTTTGAATATTTAGAGTTATTCATTAGTTTTGTGTGCATTTCTTCATCTGTAAAATCATAATCGTGTTTTTCTCTGTACGCTTGTCCTTTATCTGTTAAGCAACGCAATTCCGCTTTATTCGTACCATCGTGGTGAGATGCTTCAATAAATAAACGACCACGTACTTCATAAACTTTGATATAATCACAATCTTTCCAAAATTTATATAAGTCGTCAAATTTATTTACATAAATTCCACCACTCATACGACCACGCCAAGTTCCTGCATATCCAACTAATAACATTGAATGTTTTTGTTTGTCAATAAAAGTAGTCAACTCCTCTTTAAAATCTTCCCAATTTAAGTTGTTTTCATCATCCATCCAACTATAAACCATATCATCGGTAATTTCTTCAACCGTTTCATATACCTCACATTCAACCATTTGTGCCTTTACCTCATCTAAATTATAGTCAGGGTAATTGTTGTAAATTTGTTTAACTTTCATAATTGTATTGTTTTAATTGTTTAACGGTGCATAGCTAAACCGCTATGTGGCATTTTACCAATAGAACTCATCAATCTTAATATCAAATCCTTGTAAACCTTTTATTAATTCAACAAAATTATCATATTGATTATAACCAATAATTCCACTTGTTGTTATTTTACCATCTACTATTTCTATATCACCCATTCTTTCGCCATTTTTTCTAATTGACATCAAATGTTGGTCTCTTTGTAAATCAAGTTTTTCTGATTCATAATTTTCGTTTGTTTCCATAATTTTATGTTTTTTATATAATAAATTTTTTGTTACATAATGTAATTAACTTTTTTATCATTTCATAAAAAGTTAAAGAGTTTAGATTTTGAGGAGTTGTTCTTAAAATTTTCCAGCCCATTAATGTTGCTTCATTATATTTTTCAATATCTTTAATAAATCCTGTTGCTCTATTATGTCTTCCATATTTCCAAATACCTCCTTCTACTTCAATAGCTATTTTATAATCTGGAAGAGCATAATCAAATCGCCATCTTCGTGTTTTACTAAATCTAAACTCTTTAACACATTTAACATGTAAATCTTGTTCACAAACAAGTTTAAATAAATCATTCTCTTGTTCCATGATTATTAATCAACAATTATAACAGTAGATTTTATTACTTCTTCATCTGTTCTAAAATCTATCAATTTATTATTTTCATCATATTCCCATACTTTCCAATGTCCATTGGAATCTTCATATCCTATTTTATTTCCTTTATTATCATATTTCCACTTTCCCCAATATTTATCAGAATTTTCACATATTATTATTTTTCCTTCACAATTATATGTTAATTTTGTCCAATGACCATTAGAATCTTCATATTTTGTTAAATTATCATTAATATCATATTCCCATTTTTCCCAATAACCATAAGAATCTTCATATCCTATTTTATTTCCTTTATTATCATATTTCCGTTTTCTCCAATAACCAGTTGAATCTTTATATTTTATCATATTACCATTTGAATCATATTTACTCTTTCTCCAAAATTTACCAGAATCTTCCCATTTTACTTCATTTCCTTTATTATCATATTCTGATTTTTCCCAATGACCATTAGAATCTTCATATTTTGTTAAATTATCATTAATATCATATTCCCATTTTTCCCAATAACCATAAGAATCTTCATATTTTATTTTATTTCCTTCATCATCATATTTCCATTTTCTCCAATAACCAGTTGAATCTTTATATTTTATCATATTACCATTTGAATCATATTTACTCTTTCTCCAAAATTTACCAGAATTTTCCCATTTTACTTCATTTCCTTTATTATCATATTCTGATTTTTCCCAATAACCATCTGGAGATTCATATTTAAGACTTGAAATATTTAATATATTGTGAAATTTACAAATATAATAATAAATCCAATATAATTCTTGTCTTGTTTTTACTATTATATTAGCTTTAGATGGTATATCAATTTCATGTAATTTGTTAAAAAATATCCAATATATAGCATCTTCACAAATGTTTTCTTTAATAAGTTCTTCTGTATTAATTCTCATAATCTTTTTATTTAAATTGTTAATTTACAACTTTAATTTATTAATTCATTAATTTATTTATCTCCAATTATAAAAATACGTATCACAAAGTTATAAGCCATTTTCAAGGACGTCCTCTATCCTGTCTAAAATCTTATTACTATCTTTTTCTATCAAGGAAATTCCATCTCTTCCGAAACACTTGCGTAAGCATATTAAAAAGCCTTCTTCTGCGTTTGAACTTTCAATACTTACTACAAAACCACCAGCAATGAATTTAATTCTATCGCCACTTTCAACATCAGTAACCGAATATTCAACAGGGCAATAGTTAGAAAAACGGCTTATAACAGCGGTTTTGTGCAAGTGGGGGTTATCTGCTATATTCATATTTTCGTTTTTTTTTAATTAAGTTTAGTGGTGGGTTGATACTTACGTGCTTTGATGCCCCACCTGCACAAAGCCACAGGGCGTTATGAAAAAACGAGTTGT
>Ga0208460_10001396_pt1 | contig 14690 bp, 10 predicted proteins | sample AD_STIC10_MetaG_FD_184436 | JGI IMG/M metagenome (GOLD analysis project Ga0208460, IMG submission 184436) | Active sludge microbial communities of municipal wastewater-treating anaerobic digesters from USA - AD_STIC10_MetaG (SPAdes) (version 2) | ecosystem: Engineered > Bioreactor > Anaerobic >... | reverse complement strand
GGCGGGGCGCCCACGGCGCCGAGCTGCCGCGCGAGCGCATTGAATTCCTCGTTCAGCGACGCGCCGGGCGCGAGGCCCTTGAAATCGGCGAACGAGAAGTTCTCGGTTCCGCGGCGGGCCTCGAAACGGTAGGCGCCGTCACCCGACGAGCGCCCCGAGATCGTCAGTTCGCCGCTGTCGCAGATGAGCACGCGGTTGTCGACCCGCGAGTCGGGATCGAAGTACTTGCTCCCGCGGGCGACCTGCACCAGCAACCACATGGCGCCCCCTAGACCGAGGTCAATCGGATGTTCGATGCCTGCGGGCCCTTCTGGCCCTGCGTGACCTCGAACTGCACGTGCTGGCGTTCGACCAGCGTCTTGAACCCGGCGTCACCCTTGATCTCGCGGAAGTGGGCGAACAGGTCCTTGCCGCCATCGTCGGGCGTGATGAAACCGTAGCCCTTGCCCTCGTCGAACCACTTCACGATGCCTGTCTGTGTCGTCATGTCGATCTCTTTCGTCGGTTGATGCGCGGCACATGCCGGCGCAGCGCAGAAGCGCGCAAGAAAGCGACTGACGGGATCGATCGTGCAGCACGCGGGCGCGTTGCACGGCACGAGTTCAGGAAGCGGTCTCAGGCAGATCCACGGCTGCATCGTACGCTGTTCGTTTGCATCGAGGGCACAATGCCCCGGAATGATCGAGGCCGTGCTCTTCACCGCCACGCAGGTGTCGACCTTTCTCGGCAGCGGCGCGCTCACGCACGCCAGCGGCTTCTTCTTCACGCGCGACGAGCGCCTGTTCCTCGTCACCAGCCGGCATGTGCTGATCGACGAGCCGACCAGCCACCTGCCCGACCGCATAGAGATCGAACTGCACACCGATGCGAAACGCCTGACTGCATCGCTGCGCTGGTCGATCCCGCTGTACCGCGACGGCCGCAGCCTGTGGCGCCAGGGGCGCGATTCGCAAGGCGAGATCGACGTGGCGGTGATCGAGCTCGATCGCGCGGCGCTGCCGGCCAACGCCGTCTATTGCGCCTTCGACAGCAGCCATCTGCAGGCCGACCTGGAGGCGGTGGAGGTCGGCATGTCGCTGGTGGTGGTGGGCTTCCCGCTGGGTTTCCACGACACCTTGCATCACCTGCCGGTGGTGCGCCAGGCGATCGTCGCCTCGTCGTTCGGGCTGCGTTTCCAGGGCCAGGGCTTCTTCCTCACCGACGCACGCACGCACCGCGGCACGAGCGGCGCGCCGGTGCTGCTGCGCGTGGGCAGCCCGACCGCCGGCGATCGCCAGAAGCTGCCCTGGAAACTGCTGGGCGTGCACTCGGCCCGCATGGACATGGGCGGGCGCGACCTGCTGGCCGACGAATCGCTCGGCCTGAACTGCGCCTGGTATGCGGACATTCTGATGACGCTCACCGCGAAGGACAGCGCCCCGCGCTGAACGCGGCCGAGCCGGCTACAGGTTGCGGTGGCGCAGCCGGCGCAGCGGAGGCAGACCAAGCCAGGAGCCGAGCCGGGACGCCAGGCCCTCGCGCCGAGGCGGGCCTTCGAGCACGTCGGCCGGGACCTGCACCACCACTGCCGGCCGAGGCACGGGCGGTGGGCGGGTCGCGGGCACAGGCGCTGTCGCCGGGTCTGCCATCGGGGCTGGCGCCGCCATCACCCGCGGGACGGGCGCCGCGGCGCCGGCGGGTGCCGGAACCGGCTTGAGCACCGGCTCCAGCCATTCGAAGATGGGCTTCCACTGGTCCAGGTCCGACTGCACCTTGGAAGTCGGCATGTCGAAAAGCGACAACCCCTGCTCCACGCAGCGCACGTAGCCCTGCGTCTCGCGGATCACGCCGATGAAGGGCAGGCCGATGCCGTCGGCCCACTGGCGAAGCACGTCGTCGGCGCGCGTTCGCGCATCGAGCCGCATGCCGACGGCGGCCACCTTGCAGCGACCGCTGGCCACGCGCGGCAGCGCCTTGAGTTCGGCGTAGCAGTCGGCTGCGGAGTCGCGGTCGAACACCGAATGGCACACCGGAAGGAGGATCGCGTCGGCGGTCATCACCACCTTGGCGAGGTCCAGGCCGCGCAAACCGCCGGGTGTGTCGAGCACCACATGGGTGACGCCGGCCGGCGGCCGCAGGACGTTGCGCGGGTCGGCGGACCAGCCGACGATGGGCTTGCCGCGCACGGCCTCCTGGCCCGCTCGGCGCCTGAGCCAGGCCTGCGCCGAGCCCTGGAAATCGACGTCGCCGAGCATCGTGGCATGGCCGCCATTGGCGAACCAGGCGGCGAGATGCGTGGCCAGCGTGGTCTTGCCGCTGCCACCCTTGCGATTGACGACGGCAACGACGGGCATGGACGGCGCGTGCTCGGTGCGATGCGGCAGGACGGAGGTGTCTACCGAATTAGATCATCACCGGCCGTCAAGGCGCTCGCGAGAGAACCCCCGGATTCCCAGTACTTCTTCGCGCTTCGCGCTCAGTCGTCGTCTTCGTCGTCCTCGACCTCGCTCTTGACGCTGACCTTCTGCGCCACCAGCACGCCGTCGATCAGCTTGCCTTCGACCTCGACACGCTGGCCGGCCAGCGTGGCCACGGTGACGTTCTTGAAATAGGTGCTGGACGTCCAGCGCACGCTCAGCGGCGTGCCGGCGTCGAGCCGCAGCACGAAGGACTGTGCCGCTGCGTCGACGGACTCGGCCACGCCCTTGCGCTCGACGGTGGCATCGTCCGTCTCGCCTTCGCAATGCACCGACTTCGCGATCACCGTGGTGGCGTCGAGCGCCCCCTCGACGCTGACGTACAGCCCGTCGGCGAGCGCGCCGCCCGGGCACTCCTCGATCTCGGCCCGGCTGGCGTCGACGCTCACGCCGCGCACGGAGAAACGCTGGGTGGCGGCGTCGTAGGCATCGACGCTGCCCTTGAGCTCGGCCTCGGCCTCGTTGCGCCCGTCGCGCAGCTTCACCCCGGTGGCGCGAATCGCACCCTCGGCCGTCAGCACGCCCCGCACCTGGACGTACTGGCCGTCGAGCAGCACGCTGCCCGATGGCGAGACCAGCGCGCCCGCGTAGCTGACCCGCGCGCCGTCGAGATCGAAGCTGAAGCTCAGGCGATCCGACGCCGAGATCACGCCGCTGACGTAGACCTCGGCCCCCTCATCACCCAGGCTGCGGATGCGGACCTGCGCCGCGCGCAGCCGCGCCGGCGCGGCGCCCTGGCCCGGCTGCAGCGTCTGCGCCGCGGCGAGCACCGAGACGACCTGCCCGTCCACGAGCGGCCGCCCCTCTGGCAGGACCGTGGCCGTCGCCGTGCCGACGACGAGCGCGCCCAGGCGGAAGTGCGCCGGGCCCACCTCGCTCGCCAGCCCGGTGACCTTGAGGTAGGCCGGCAGCGCCGCGCGCTTCTTCACCCGCGTGGCCTGGATCGAGAAACCCGACGCCCCGCGCACGACGAAGCCGTGCACCTCGACCGCCTCGCCGGCCTGCACCGAGCCGATGCCGGCGTAGCCGCCGGCGTACTGGGTGACGGGCCCACGCCGTGCGTCGGCATTGACCAGAACCGGTTGCCCGAGCACCGAGAAGCCTGCGGGGGCGGAAACCGCTTCCACGGCCCCCGCCAGCGCCGACTGCACCATCAGCCGACGCGCCACGCCGGTCGTGTCGTACTCCAGTTCGACCCGCTCGCCCAGGCGCGCTTCGGTCTGCGTCAGCACGCCGGGTTCGTTCTCGGCGAGCGTGGGGACCCGACTGTCGTCGAAACGGTCGCCGTCGACGATCACGCTGCCGAAGCCGTTCACCGTGCCTTGCGCCACACCTTCGCTCATGCCGGTGCCGCCCGAGCCGACTCCACCGCCGCAGCCTTGCATCACCGCGAGGCCGAGCGCCGCACACCACGCCGCCGCCCACGCGGCCAGGCTCCTGGATCTCATGGGGTTCTCCTGCCGCGCGGGCGCGGAACACGCGGCGCAGGCGTGCTTGCCGGCTTGCCGGGCCGCGGCGCAGGCGCCGTCGGCTCGCTGTAGAAATAGACGCCGAATCGCATACGTTGCTGCTCGGCCTCGGGAACTCCGGCGTCGGCCGCGACGTGCTGGCGGGCTTGCTTGACCATCATCGCGAAAGCATCGCTCCAGGCCGCCCGGGCGTGTTCATGCAACGTTGCCACCGAGTCGGCGCCCAGACCATCGGCGAAGACGCTCTGCTCGAGGTAACGGGGTGCATCGAGCGTCAGGTTGTGGACGGCGGCGGCGATGTGATCGCCGGCGTTGGCCGAGAACAGCGCCGTCAGCTCGTCGAGCCGTCGGCTGGGCACGAAGGTGGTGCTCGCCGGCACCAGCAAGTCGCCCTCGAGCGTGACCAGCCCGAGGCGCAGGAGCTCGTCCATCACCGTGCGGGGGTGCACGTCCAGCGACAACTCGCGCGACAGGCTCTCGAAGGTGACGCCGGCGCCACTGCGCGGCAGCGCGCGCGGCGAGCCGTCGCGCGTGCGATAGCGGCGCGCCGTCATCCAGCGCGTGAACACCTGCGACGCCAGCGGTACGCCGCGGTGCGCAACGGGCGCCGCACCGCGAGGCGCCTCGGTGATCGTGCGCACGTCCTTGCGGTGCACGCCTGACAGCACGCTCAGCGCCGACCCCGTGGGCTGCACGCCGCCTCGCTCGAGCTCGGCGCGCGCGGCGTCCACGAACACCGGCTTGAGCTGATCGGCCAGCGCGTTGTACGACACGCCGTTGCGCAGCAGCCAGCGCACCACGGGCGCCAGCAAGGCCGCGGCCTCGCGCAGGGCAAGCGCGGCATGTTCCTCGCTGGGGACGGCGGACACCGAGGGGCTGTCGGCGCCGGCCGGTCTGGTTCGCTTCATGCGCGGGCGATGGCGGCCGGAAAGAGGGATGGGCAATGGGATGCTATCCCACGCGGCAAAGCCCCACAACGGCGCAAGGGGCCCGCGCTCACAGGCAGTTACGCAGCGGATCCGGCTCGCGTCGAGGGTCTGCCGCACCTGTGCAGCACGGCCATTTCGACATCGACTTGCCATGCGGAAAAGTGGCGCCGGAGGCACGGGCGCAGCACGAAATGTTGCAAAGATGTGGGAAGCATTCCCATAGCATGACCCGAAGATTTCTCGAGTCACGTCCATCCATGAGCAGCACCCTGGAAGCCACCATGCCCGCCCCCGCGCAAGCGAAGGCGAGCCCGCGGCATCACTCGTCGAGCGATCTCTGGATTTATCTGCTGATCGGCGCGCTCGTCGGCGGCGCCTGGCTGCTCACGCGTCAGGGTTACTTCAAGGCGGGCGACGACATCGGCTACTGGCTGGGTGTGGCCGGCGGCGTGATGATGCTGACGCTGTTCAGCTATCCGCTGCGCAAGTACGTGCGGCCGCTGCACCGCCTGGGCAAGGTGAAGTGGTGGTTCCTCGCCCACATGATCATGGGCATCGGCGGGCCGCTGCTGATCCTGATCCACTCGACGTTCAAGGTCGGCTCGCTCAATGCCGCGGTGGCTCTGTACAGCATGCTGCTGGTGGCCGGCAGCGGCGTGGTCGGCCGGTTCATCTACCTTCGCGTGCATCGCGGCCTGTCAGGGCAGAAGCTGAACCTGCAGCAGCTTCAGTCGCGCGCCGGGCTCGACGAATCCGAGGCGCGCTCGCGGCTTCACTTCGCGCCGGAGGTCGAAGCTCGCCTGCTGGCATTCTCCGAAGCCCAGCTGGGCGCTGCGGCGAACTGGAGCACCTGGCTGCGGCAGGTGTTCGTGCTGCCCGTGCAGATGTGGCTCGTCTACTGGCAGTGCGTGGCCGGGTTGCGCCATCCGCTGATCCAGCTGGCGCGGCGCCGGCACTGGAGCGCCGAGGACCTGTCGCGCCGGCGCTATCTCGCGCGCAAGCTCGTCCGGCGCTATCTCGCCAACGTGGTGCGGGTGGCCCAGTTCAGCGCCTACGAGCGGTTGTTCGCGCTGTGGCACGTGGTGCACGTGCCCTTCATCTACATCCTGGTGATCAGTTCGGTGGTGCACGTGATCGCCGTGCACGCCTACTGACCGAGAGCCTGGTTTGGTGCCATGGACCGCCCCTGCACGCGCGATCACCGGCCTCACGCCGGTGAAGCGTTGGCTCGCCCTGCTGGTGCTGGCCTTCGCTCTGGCAGCGGGGTGGGCTGCGGCGGCACGGGCGCAATCGATCGAATCGGTGCTGTCACCGGGCAAGCTGATCCAGGGGCACCTGAAGTGGGACGACGACTGCAAGGCCTGCCACGTCAAGTTCGATCGCGCCGCACAGGATCGGCTCTGCATGGACTGCCATAAGGACGTCGGCCAGGACGTGCGCGCCAAGGCCGGCTACCACGGCCGGATGAAGCCGCAGGCCTGCAACGAGTGCCACACCGACCACAAGGGCCGCGACGCGAAGATCGTCGAGCTCGACAAGCAGCGTTTCGACCACAACCTGACCGACTACGTGCTGCGCGGCAAGCACGTCAAGACCGAGTGCGAGAAGTGCCACGAGCCGGCGAAGAAGTGGCGCGCCGCCTCAACGGATTGCAACGCGTGCCACAAGAAGGACGACGTGCACAAGGGTGCGCTCGGGCCGAAGTGCGCCGACTGCCACACTGAGAACAACTGGAAGGAAGCGAAGTTCGACCACGACAAGACGCGCTTCGCGCTCGAGGGCAAGCACGTCGACACCAAGTGCGCCGACTGCCACAAGACCAAGGACTACAAGAACGCGCCGCGCACCTGCGTGGGCTGCCACAAGAAGGACGACGACGGCACCAAGGGCCACAAGGGACAGTACGGCGAGAAGTGCGACAGCTGCCACAACGCCAAGGCGTGGAAGCCCTCGACCTTCAACCACGACACCGACACCAAGTACGTGCTGCGCGGCAAGCACGTGAAGACCAAGTGCGGCGACTGCCACACCGGCCACCTCTACAAGGTCAAGACGCCCAGCGACTGCTACAGCTGCCACAAGAAGGACGACAAGCACAAAGACACGCTGGGCAAGGACTGCGGCGCCTGCCACACGGAGAAGGACTGGAAGGAGAAGGCCAAGTTCGACCACGACAAGACCGACTTCCCGCTGCTGGGCAAGCATGCCGACGCGAAGTGCGACGCCTGCCACAAGAGCAAGATGTTCAAGGAAGCGCCCAAGCAGTGCATCGGCTGCCACAAGAAGGAAGACAAGCACGAGGGCACGCTGGGCGAAGCCTGCGGCGACTGCCATGGCGAGCGCGACTGGAAGACGACCAAGGGCCGCTTCGATCACGACAAGACCAAGTTCAAGCTACGCAACGCGCATGCCGCGCCGAAGCTCAAGTGCGACGCCTGCCACAAGGACCTCAAGAGCATGCGCAAGACGCCGCTCGAGTGCTACAGCTGTCACCAGAAGGACGACAAGCACGAGGGCCAGGAAGGCAAGCAGTGCGAAACCTGCCACACGGACCGCGACTGGAAGGTCCCCGGCTTCGACCATGACAAGACGCGCTACCCGCTGGTGGGCAAGCACCTGAAGGCGGCCTGCAAGGACTGCCACGCGACGCCGCGCTACAAGGACGCCTCGCGCGAGTGTTACGGCTGCCACAAGAAGGAAGACAAGCACAAGCTCGTCTTCGGCGTGAAGTGCGAGAGCTGCCACAACGCGCGCAGCTGGGCGATCTGGGACTTCGACCACGACCGCCGCAGCAAATACAAGCTCGACGGCGCGCACCGCAAGCTGGCCTGCGAGGCCTGCCACGTCAAGGCCGCGCCGCCCGGCCGCGACTTCGCGGCGCTCGGCAGCGACTGCCTGTCCTGCCACCGCAAGGACGACGTGCACGACGGCAGCTTCGGCGCGCGCTGCGAGCAGTGCCACGTGACCGACAACTGGAAGAAGGTCTCCAACCGGGTGCTGCGCGGCTCTGCCACGCCCGACGCGGAGATGACCGCGACGCAGGTCGCTGCCCTGCTCGGACGGGCCAGCCGCTTCGCGCGGCCGGCCGAGCGCCCGAGCTCGAATGGATGGCTGCAATGACACACCGCTCTGCCCTGGACTGGCCGCTGGCCGCGCTGCTGCGCCGCTGGCTGCTGTTGCTGCTGCTGACCGGCAGTTCCCTCGCGATGGCGCAGGGCGCGCCGGCCACGCGCAGCTTCGAGCACATCAAGACGGGCTTCGCGCTGACCGGCCAGCACGCCAACGAGCGTTGCGAGTCGTGCCACGTCGGCGGGGTCTTCAAGGGCACGCCGCGCGACTGCGCCAGCTGTCACGTGTCGGGCACGCGCTGGTCGCGCAACAACGTCGTCAAGAACCAGAACCACTTCCCCACCCAGCAGGCTTGCGACACCTGCCATGGCACGCAGAGCTACACGGGCGCCAAGTTCAACCACGCCGGCGTGAGCCCGGGCGGCTGCACGAGCTGCCACAACGGCAGCATGGCGCCGGGCAAGAACAGCGGCCACATCCAGACCACCGCCTCGTGCGACACCTGCCACAAGACCAGCGGCTGGACGCCGGCCTCGGGCTTCGACCACAGCGGTGTCGCGCCGGGCACCTGCGCGACCTGCCACAACGGCTCGCGCGCCACCGGCAAGTCGGCGACCCACGTGCCCGTAGGCAGCCAGAGTTGCGACGCCTGCCACCGCACCGGCGGCTCCTGGAAACCCAGCAGCTTCAACCACACGCAGATGGTGGTGGCCAACCAGTGCTCGAGCTGCCACAGCGGTGGCTTCCCGCCGGCCGACGGGCGCAACGCCAACCACATCCCATACCAGTCGCTGGCCGGCGCGGCGATCACCAACTGCGACAGCTGCCACAAGAGCGGCTTCTCGTCGTGGACACCGGCGCGCTTCCATGCCTCGGTGTCGGTGAGCACGCAGTGCGCGAGCTGCCACACCGGCGGCTTTGCGCGTGCCGTGGGCAAGCCCAACACCGCCATCCACGCCGGCGTGACGGTGTGCGAGACGTGTCACAAGTCGACGACGAGCTGGGCCGGCGCGAAGGTCGACCACGGGACCTTCACCGCGGCGACCAACTGCACGTCTTGCCACAACGGCAGCACCGCGACGGGCAAGTCGGCCACGCACGTTCCCGTGGCGGCCACCAACTGCGTCAGTTGCCACAGCGTGACGACCTGGAAGCCGACCAGCTTCAACCACTCGCAGGTGGCCGTCACCAACCAGTGTTCGAGCTGCCACAGCGGGGCCTTCCCGCCGGCCGACGGGCGCAGCGCCACCCACATCCCGTACCAGACGCTCAGCGGCGTGGCGATCACCAATTGCGACACCTGCCACAAGGGCGGCTACACCGCTTGGACGCCGGCGCGCTTCCACGCCTCGGTGTCGGTGAGCACGCAGTGCGCAAGCTGCCACACCGGCGGCTTCGCGCCCGCCGTGGGCAAGCCCAACACCGCCATCCACGCCGGCGTGACGGTGTGCGAGAGCTGCCACAAGTCGACCACCAGCTGGGCCTCGGCCCGCGTCGATCACAGCACTTTCACCACGGCGACCAACTGCACGACCTGCCACAACGGCAGCACCGCCACGGGCAAGTCGGCCACGCACGTGCCCGTGGGCGCCACCAACTGCGTCAGTTGCCACAGCGTGACGACCTGGAGGCCGACGACCTTCAACCACTCGCAGGTCGCCGTCAGCAACCAGTGCTCGAGCTGCCACAGCGGGGCCTTCCCGCCGGCCGACGGGCGCAGCGCCACCCACATCCCGTACCAGACGCTCAGCGGCGTGGCGATCACCAACTGCGATACATGCCACAAGCAGGGCTACACGGCGTGGAGCGGTGCGCGCTTCCACGCCTCGGTGTCGGTGAGCACGCAGTGCGCAAGCTGCCACACCGGCGGCTTCGCGCCCGCCGTGGGCAAGCCCAACACCGCCATCCACGCCGGCGTGACGGTGTGCGAGAGCTGCCACAAGTCGACCACCAGCTGGGCCTCGGCCCGCGTCGATCACAGCACCTTCACCACGGCGACCAACTGCACGACCTGCCACAACGGCAGCACCGCCACCGGCAAGTCGGCCACGCACGTGCCGGTGGGCGCCACCAACTGCCGCAGCTGCCACAGCGTCACCACCTGGAGGCCGACGACCTTCAACCACTCGCAGGTCGTCGTCACCAATCAGTGCTCGAGCTGCCACAGCGGCGCCTTCCCGCCGGCCGACGGGCGGACGGTGACCCACATCCCGTACCAGACGCTGACCGGCGTGGCGATCACCAACTGCGACAGTTGCCACAAGCAGGGCTACACGGCGTGGAGCGGCGCGCGCTTCCACGCCTCGGTGTCGGTGAGCACGCAGTGCGCGAGCTGCCACACCGGCGGCTTTGCGCCCGCCGTGGGCAAGCCCAACACCGCCATCCACGCCGGCGTGACGGTGTGCGAGAGCTGCCACAAGTCCACCGCCAGCTGGGGGACGGTGACCTTCGCCCACTCGGCGGCCAACGCGGTGGGCACGGGCACCTGCGACACCTGCCACAACGGCTCGGCCGCGCGCGGCAAGTCGACCACGCACATCCCGGTGACCACCGGGCCGACCAAGTGCGACTCCTGCCACCGCTCGCAGGCATCGTGGACGACGGCGCTGACGATGAACCACACCGTGGTCACGGCGACGACCTGCAAGACCTGCCACAACGGCGCCTACACCGGCGAAGGCACGACCGGCGCGCTGGCCAAGCCGACCAACCACATCCCCGAGGCGACCCAGCTGCTCAACGGCGCGGCGATGGACTGCAACGCCTGCCACAAGAGCACGACGACCTGGGGCACGATGACCATGAACCACAACGGCAGCCAGGGCGGCGGCGCCGGCTGGTGCAAGGGCTGCCACGCCAGTGGAACCAGCTTCCTGGGCAGCATGGAGAAGAAGTCACTGACGCACGAGCGCAAGACACCTCCGGCGATCGACTGCTCCGAGTCCGGTTGCCACCGGCCACTGGGCAACAAGGGCGCGACCTATTCCAATTGGGACTGACGACCGACCACCCGCGCATCGCCGCGCGGGTCCAACAACAAAGCAGGTGATCGTGAACATTTCCTCCCGGCACCTTCTGGCGCCTCTTGCTCTCGTCTGCGCGTCCACCGCCCAGGCCCAGCTGATCGACGACGTCGACTTCCGACGTGAAGGCGACAACGCCGTACTGCAGGTGCGTTTCGTGACGCCGGTGCAGTACCGGCGCTCGCTGATCGCGAAGTCCGGCGATGCGGTGCAGATCGTGTTCGATGTCGTCAACGCGCGCGACAACGTGCGCCTCGTGCCATCGGAGCGCCGACTGGCCGGCGGAGGCGCGATGCCCGACATCACCGTCACCGACGAGAGCCCGGGGCGTGAGAACGTCAACCGCAAGCTGGCGGTGCGTCTGGGCAAGCCGGTGCCGTTCCGCGTGCGGGCGGGCCGTGGCGACCGCACGATCGAGGTGGTGCTGATCGGCCTCGGACGCGACATCCCAGCCACGCCGTCGGGCCGCACGGCGCCTGCGCCGAGCTCGGGGTTCCAGATCTCGCTGCAGCAATCCGACAGCCCGAACCTCCAGCTCGACACGCCGATCCCGGCCGCGCTGCAGCGCTACCAGGTGTTCACCGGCCAGCGAGAGATCGGCGGCAAGACGGTCTACGAGGTCAACCTCGGTTACTTCGAGACGCTGGTCGAGGCGGAGTCCGCGCGCGCGCTGCTGAGCAAGCGCTTCCCTGGCGCGGCCATCGTCGTGCTCGCACCGCCGCCGGCACCGACACCGGCGCCGGCGCCTGTTCCAGCACCGGTCGCGGCGCCCGTTCCGGCGACGGGCCCAACGGTGGCGGCAGCGCCCGAACCCGCGGGTTCGGCACCTGCCTTGCCGGCCACACCGGCCGAGGTGCTGACACGGGCCGCCGCGCTGCTGGCGGCCGCCAAGTCGGCCGATGCCCAGGGCGATGCCGACGGCGCGCTCGACAAGCTCAACCAGCTGCTCAACCTGCCGGCCAACCCCACGACCCGCGAGGCGCAGGCCTTGGCCGGCGACATCCGTGCGAAGACCGGCGACGTGGTGCGCGCGCGCGCCGAGTACGAGACCTTCCTGCAGCTGTACCCGAGCGGGCCGGATGCCGACCGTGTGCGCGCGGCGCTGGCGAAGCTGCCGGCAGCGGCACCCAAACCCGCAGCCACGGCCATCGTCGAGCAGAAGGCGAAGCCCACGGTCGAGCCCAGCTCGACGCTGGCGGGCTCGGTGTCGGAGTTCTATTACGGCGGTGCATCGAAGATCCGCACGCAGGCCTTCGAGGATTCGCAGATCAGCGGCCTGCCGCCGATCCTCGGCGAGCCGCTGTACGACAGCGGCGTCGACCAGAGCCTGCTGCTGACCAACGTCGACGTGAACTGGCGCTACCGCGATGCCGACACCGACATGCGCTTCGTCTTCCGCGACGCCTATTCGGCCGACCTGAAGTACAGCGACAAGAGCAAGAACCGGCTGTCGGCGCTGTACTTCGAGCACCGCTCGCTGTCGGCCGGCACGCAGGTGCGGCTCGGCCGGCAGTCGCCCACGGGCGGCGGCATCCTCGGCCGCTACGACGGCGTGCAGGCCGGCTACACCTTCGCGCCGAAGTGGCGCATCAACGGCGCGGCAGGGCTGCCCGCCGAGAAGCTGCTGGACAGCAAGCGCAGCTTCTACGGCGTGTGGATCGACGCCGATGCGCTGACTTCGCAGATCAGCGGCAGCCTCTACTTCAATCGCCAGCTGATCGACGGCGAGGTCGACCGCAGCGCCTTCGGCACCGAGATGCGCTTCTTCAGCGGTGGCGTGTCGGCCAACGGCATCCTCGACTACGACGAGGCGATCAAGGGGCTGAACATCGCCTCGCTGCAGGGCACCTGGCAGATGGAGGACAACTCGGTCGTCAACGTGCTGTTCGATCGCCGCAAGACGCCGCTGCTGATGCTGGGCAACGCGCTGTTCTTCCAGGATCCGACCCAGCCGCTGCTGGCAACGCGGCTCAAGGACCTGCTGGCCAACTCGACGCTGGAGGCCCTGCGCGACCGCGTGCGCGGCACCACGTCGAACACCACGCAAGGCCTGATCGGTGCCACCACCCCGGTCAACAAGAACTGGCAGGTCGGCGCGGACGTGCGCCTCACCGACATCGGCACCATCCTGCCGGTGCCGTCGATCCAGTTCCCGGGCCAGGGCCGCAACCGCAACACCTCGGTCGGCGGCCAGGTGATCGGCACCAACCTCTATTCGGCACGCGACACCCACGTGATCGGCGTCTCGTGGCAGCGCGGCACGAGCTACACGCTGGCCGGCGACACCGCCTTCCGATACAACGGCACGCTGCTGAGCTACAACAACTCGTCGCAGGTCACCGAGATGCTGCTGCTCGAGCCCTCGCTGAAGTACTACCTGCAGACCGACTCGGTGGGCGCGCGCACCTCGCGCTGGAGCCCCGGCCTGCGCGTGACCTATCGCGCGCTCAAGCAGCTGTCGATCGAGTCGGAGCTCAGCGGCGAATACAGCAAGAGCAGCGGGCCGAACGGCACCGAGACCTCCAGCCGCCTCTTCTACTACGTCGGCGGGCGCTACGACTTCTGAGTCGCGCGCGTGAGCCGGCCGGCGCCGCGGGGCGGTGCCGGCCCTGACTTCCCTACATCCCTGGAATCGCCCATGAACGCCGACATCGCGAGGCTGCGCCAGCAATTGCGGCAACTGCATTCCCTTCACGAGGAGGGCGCGCTCGGCGTGGCGGCCTACGAACGAAGCCGCGGCGAACTCGAACGCAAGCTGCTCGATGCGGTGATGCGCGACGGCCACGAAGCGACGCCCGAATCCGGCCGGCCCGCGGGGCCGTCACGCGCCTTGCTGGCGGGCATGGGCATGGCCGTGCTGGCGATCGCCGCAACCGGCTACTGGTGGACCCGCGCGCCGGCACCGGCCGCGGAGGTGCCGCTCGCTTCGGCCCGCCAGGCCGGCACGCCCCCTGCGCCTGCCTCGGCTCCCCATGCCCTGAGCTTCAAGCAGATCGAGGACATGGCGGACAAGCTCGCCCAGCGCCTGAAAGCGGATCCGAAGGATCCGCAGGGCTGGGCCATGCTGGCCCGCTCGTACACCATGCTCGGCCGGCGTGCCGAGGCGGTGACGGCCTACGAGCGCGCCGTCGCGCTGCAGGGGCAGGATGCTTCGCTGCTGGCGGACTACGCGGATGCGCTGGCCGTCACGCGCGAGAGCCGCCTGGCCGGCGAGCCGGCGGCCTTGGTCGAGCGAGCGCTCAAGCTCGATCCGGACCATGCCAAGGCCCTCTCGCTGGCCGGCACGGCCGCCTTCGAGCGAAAGGACTATGCCGGCGCCGTGGCCCGCTGGGAGCACCTGCTCGAGGTCGCGCCGCCGGACAGCCCATTCGTCGGGCCGATGCGGGCGAACATCGCTCAGGCGCGCGAACTCGGCGGGCTGGCTGGCACCGCGGCAGCGGCCTCTTCGGCAGGCAGCGGCCGTGGGCCGAGAATCGGGATCGCGCAGCCCGCGGGCCAGTAGGCCCTCGCGGCGCAGACCTGCCATGGACTACACCTACCTCTATCTGCTCATCATCGTGCTGGCCGTCGCGCTGTACGTGCGGCGCCACCGGCGCCTGCAGCACGCGCACGCTCAGGAACTGAAGCAGAGCCTCGCGGCCGGCCTGGGCGAGCCGCCGTCGCTGCACCCGGTGATCAACCCCTCGCGCTGCATCGGCTCCGGCTCCTGCGCGCGCGCCTGCCCGGAAGAGGCGCTGGGCGTCG
>Ga0208460_10001382_pt1 | contig 14766 bp, 7 predicted proteins | sample AD_STIC10_MetaG_FD_184436 | JGI IMG/M metagenome (GOLD analysis project Ga0208460, IMG submission 184436) | Active sludge microbial communities of municipal wastewater-treating anaerobic digesters from USA - AD_STIC10_MetaG (SPAdes) (version 2) | ecosystem: Engineered > Bioreactor > Anaerobic >... | reverse complement strand
CCCGCCCCTGCCGGCGCCCCGCGGCGCCTCTCGCGATGACCCTGTCCGCCCTCACCGCCCTGTCGCCGCTCGACGGCCGCTACGCCGCCAAGGTCGCCCCGCTGCGCCCGCTGCTCTCGGAATTCGGCCTCATGCACCGCCGCGTGCAGGTCGAGGTGGAGTGGTTCATCGCCCTGTCGGATGCCGGCTTCGCGGAGTTCAAGCCGCTGTCCGAGGCCTCGCGCGGGCTGCTGCGCGGGCTGGTGCTGCGCTTCGGCGAGGCCGACGCGCAGGCCATCAAGGACATCGAGCGCACCACCAACCACGACGTCAAGGCGGTCGAATACTGGCTGAAGAGCCGCTTCGAGAACAGCGCCGAGCTGAAGGCAGCCAGCGAGTTCGTGCACTTCGCCTGCACCAGCGAGGACATCAACAACACCAGCCACGGCCTGATGCTCAAGGCGGCGCGCGCCGAGGTGCTGCTGCCGGCGCTGGACCGCATCGTCGCCCGGCTGCAGCAGATGGCGCACACGCTGGCCGACGTGCCCATGCTCAGCCGCACGCACGGCCAGACGGCGAGCCCGACCACCGTGGGCAAGGAAATCGCCAACGTGGTGGCGCGCCTCGTGCACGCACGCGGCCGCATCGCCGACGTGAAGATGCTGGCCAAGATGAACGGCGCGGTGGGCAACTACAACGCGCACCTGGCCGCCTGGCCAGCGTTCGACTGGGAGTCGTTCAGCCGCAAGGTGGTCGAACAGCAACTCGGGCTGACGTTCAACCCGTACACCATCCAGATCGAGCCGCACGACTGGATGGCCGAGCTGTTCGACGCCGTCACGCGCACCAACACCATCCTGATCGACTGGTCGCGCGACGTGTGGGGCTACGTGAGCCTGGGCTACTTCAAGCAGCGTCTGAAGGCCGGCGAGATCGGCTCGTCGACGATGCCGCACAAGGTCAACCCGATCGACTTCGAGAACGCCGAAGGCAACTTCGGCCTGGCCAATGCGCTGCTCACGCACCTGAGCCAGAAGCTGCCGATCAGCCGCTGGCAGCGCGACCTGACCGACAGCACGGTGCTGCGCAACATGGGCGTGGCGCTGGGCTATGCGGTGCTCGGCTACGACTCGCTGCTGCGCGGGCTGGACAAGCTGGAGATCAACCACGAGGCGCTGGCCGGCGACCTCGACGCGGCCTGGGAGGTGCTCGCCGAGCCGATCCAGACGGTGATGCGCCGCTACGGCCTGCCCAACCCCTACGAGCGGCTGAAGGAGCTCACGCGCGGCAAGGCGATCACGCGCGAGGCCATCGCCGCCTTCATCGACACGCTGGAGCTGCCCGCCGCCGAGAAGGCGCGCCTGCAAGCGCTGACGCCGGGCAACTACACCGGCGCGGCAGCGGCGCTGGCCAGGCGCCTGGACGCCGGAGCGGCCTGATGGCGAAGACCTTCACCGAGAAACTCGCCGCCGCCGAGCGGGCCAACGAGTCGCTGCTGTGTGTCGGGCTCGACCCCGAGCCTTCCAAGTTTCCCGGTGCCTGGCAGCACGATGCCTCGCGCATCTTCGACTTCTGCGCGACCATCGTCGACGCGACCAAGGACCTGGTCATCGCCTTCAAGCCGCAGGTGGCCTACTTCGCCGCGCAGCGCGCCGAAGACCAGCTCGAGCGGCTGATGGCGCACATCCGCCACGTGGCGCCCGGCGTGCCGGTGATCCTGGACGCCAAGCGCGGCGACATCGGCAGCACCGCCGAGCAGTACGCACTGGAGGCTTTCGAGCGCTACCGCGCCGACGCGGTGACGCTGTCGCCCTTCATGGGCTTCGATTCGGTCGAGCCCTGGCTCAAGTACGAGGACAAGGGCCTGTTCCTGCTGTGCCGCACCTCCAACCCCGGCGGCTCGGACCTTCAGTCGCAGCGCCTGGTCACCGGCGACCTGCTCTACGAGCACATCGCCCGCCTCGCGGCCGGCCCCTGGAACCGCAGCGGCCAGCTCGGCCTGGTGGTGGGCGCCACCTACCCGGCCGAGATCGAACGCGTGCGCGAACTCGCGCCGACGCTGCCGCTGCTGATCCCCGGCGTGGGTGCGCAAGGCGGCGATGCGCTGGCCACCGTGCGCGCCGGCTGGCGCGGCACGGCCGAGCGCACCAGCGCGCCGGTGGTGGTGAATTCCTCGCGCGCCATCCTCTATGCCAGCCGCGGCAACGAATTCGCCGCAGCAGCACGCGCAGCAGCACTGGCCACGCGTGCATCCTTGGCGGCAGGCCGCGACTCAGCGGGTTAAACCCGGCCTGATGCCAGGGTTTTCGGGGCAGACTGGCCACTGGCCCCGCGGGCCATTTCCTCCACCTTGAATCCGACCCTGCTCACCGATCCGCGCCACGATGCCCGTGCGCTCGTGCGGCGCTACATTTTCGGTACCTCTGCGGTGCTCAGCGGCATCGGCGCGCTGCTGATGGTCAACAACCCGGCGATGCCGATGCCCGGCCGGCTGTGGCTGTTCATCGGCTTCCTGCTGTCCGCCGCCTTCAGCGCGGTCGCCTTGCGCTGGACAAGTCTGCGCAGCGACATCGGCATGCTGGTCACCTGCGTCACCGGCCTGACGCTGATCGGCGCCATCTCGGTGCTCAATGGCGCGGGCCTGAACGGGCCGATCATCGGCTTTCTGTGCGTCGCCCCGTTCGTCATGAGCGCCACGGTGAACAGCCGGCTGGGCGTGCTGATCGCCGCGGCCGGCGCGGCGTTGCTGATCGGGCTGGCCTGGGCCGAACATACCGGCTGGCTGCCCGGTGGCAGCGCGGTGGCGTCCCTGCCGTTGGCGCGCCGCCTGGTGATCCTGCTCGTGCTGGTCGGCGTCGGCCTGGCGGCCGGCCACCTGGTCAGCCGTGTCTTCGATCACTACCTCGGCGCCAGCCGCGACCGCGAGATGCGCTTTCGCGGCCTGCTGGGCATCGCCGCCGATTCGTACTGGGAGATGAACGAGCAGTTCATCGTCACCGCGGTGTGGCGCCGCCAGAGCGACCAGCGATTCCTGCCGACTCCCCAGCCGTTGACGCCCCCCTGGGAGCAGGAGGACATGCTCTACGACGACGGTGCGCTGGCCGCCCACCAGGCCGACCTGCAGGCACGCCGGCCGTTCCGCGACCTGCACGTGCGCTGGCGTCGGGCCGACGGCAGCTTGCGCCACGAGATGGTCAGCGGCGAGCCCCGCTTCGACGGCGACGGCCGCTTTCTCGGCTACTGGGGCGTGTCGCGCGACATCAGCGACCGTGTCGCCGCCGCCGAGGCCTTGCGCCGCTCCGAAGCGATGCTGTCGCACCTGGTGACCACCAGCCCCGACCTCATCACCCTGACCGACCTGGACAGCGGCCGCTACGTGATGGTCAACGAGGCGTTCACGCACTTCTCCGGCTACAGCACGAGCGAGGCGGTGGGCCGCACCTCGGTGGAGCTCGGCGTGTGGGGCGACGCCGCGACACGCGACGAGTTCGTGCGGCGGCTGCGCGAACAAGGCGCGGTGAAGGACCTGCCCACGGTGTTCGTCTCCAAGTCCGGCCAGCGCTTTTCGCTGTTGATCTCGGCTGCCAGCTTCGAGCTGGAGGGCGGCCACTACCTCGTGCTCAACGGCCGGGACGTCAGCGCCGCCGAACGCGATCGCCTCGCGCACGAGGCCGTGCTGCAGAACGCCTCGCTGGGCATCGCCTGCACGCGCGGCCAGGTGTTCGTGCAGGCCAACCCGGCCATCGAGAAGATGCTCGGCTGGGCGCCAGGCACCCTGCTCGGCCAGCCCGGGCGCGCCGTCTGGTCCAGCGACGAGGAGTACGCCGCGGTCGGCCACCTGATCGGCCCGCCACTGACGCGCGGCGAGTCCGTCGAGATCATCCGCGAGCTGACGCGGCGCGACGGCTCGACGTTCTGGTGCCGCATGCTCGCCAAGGCCGTGGATCCGAGGCACCCGATGGCCGGCGGCACGATCTGGATCGTCGAGGACATCAGCGAGCGCCGCCGCTTCGAGCAGGCGCTGGCCAAGGCACGCGACGACGCCGAGGCGGCCAACCGCGCGAAGAGCGCCTTCCTGGCCAACACCAGCCACGAGATCCGCACGCCGCTCAACGGCCTGGTCGGGCTGGCCCGGCTGGCGCGCCGGCCCGACGTCGACGAGGCACGCCGCCGGCAGTACCTCGAGCAGATCGCCGACAGCGCCGAGACGCTCTCGGCGGTGATCTCGGATGTGCTTGACCTGTCCAAGATCGAAGCCGGCAAGCTCGACGTCGAGCAGGTCGCGTTCGACCTGCATGCGCTGCTCGAATCTCTGCGCCAGGTGTACGGCACGCTGGCCGACGCGCGCGGCCTGCTGTTCGGCTTCGAGCGCGATGCCGGCGTGCCGCGATGGGTGTGGGGCGATCCGGTGCGGGTGCGCCAGGTGCTGGGGAACTTCCTCAACAACGCACTGAAGTTCACCGCCAAGGGCAGCGTGCAGTTGCGTGCCTGCGTCGACGCCGGCGGGAAGCTGCGTTTCGAAGTGGAGGACACCGGCCCGGGCATCACAGGCGAGGTGTGCGCCCGGCTGTTCCAGCCCTTCACCCAGGCCGACCAGTCGACCACGCGCCGCTTCGGCGGCAGCGGCCTGGGCCTGTCGATCTGCCGCGAGCTGGCGACGTTGATGAACGGTACGGTCGGTGTCGAAAGCGAGCCGGGCCGCGGCAGCTGCTTCTGGGCCGAGCTGCCGCTGCCGGCCACCGAGGCGCCGGCGCACGACTCGGGTTTCGGCGTGCTCGAGCCGTCGCCATTGGCCGGCACGCGTGTGCTGATGGTCGAGGACAACGCCGTCAACATGACCATCGCGGTGGCCATGCTCGAACAATGGGGCGTGTCGGTCGATCAGGCCTTCGACGGCGCGCAGGCCGTCGTGGCCGTCGAGCAAGCCGCCGCGCAGGGCCGGCCCTTCGACCTGGTGCTGATGGACGTGCAGATGCCGGTGATGAGCGGCTACGAGGCGACACGCGTGCTGCGCGCCCGGCTGGCCGGGCGCACGCTGCCGGTCATCGCGCTCACCGCCGCGGCGCTGAGCTCCGAGCGCGAACAGGCCCTGGCCAGCGGCATGACGGGCTTCCTGACCAAGCCGATCGATGCGCGACAACTGCACGATTCCCTCGTGACTGCACTCGACCGCTCGTCGTAACATCACAGCCACCCGCGCCGCGGGGACCGGCCCGGTACGCGGGCGCCACCTTCGAACGACGCCCGAGCCCCTGTGCGGGGACGTGACCGATGAGCCTTCGCCCCCGCGTGAAAGCGGTCGAAACGCCCGATGCCGTGCGGCGCCTGGTCGGCCCGCTGTATTTCGGCACGGCCATCGGCGCCGCTCTGGCCGGCGCGGCGATCTTCCTGCTGCTGCCCACGCCGGTGCCGGCGGCCGTGCGCGCCGCGCTGTGCGCCGCCTTCCTCACCTACGCGCTGTTCGCGGCCTGGGCGATGCGCAGCAGCCGGCGCAGCAGCTTCCCGATGAACACGGCCTTGCTGGCCGTCTCGGTGATCGCCCTGGTGATGGCGTTGGCGGTCAGCGTGGCTCTGGGCGACGGCCTGCGCAGCCCGGCGATCGCCTTCATCGCACTCGTGGTGTGCATGCTCGGTGCGGTGGCCGGCGTTCGCCATGGCGTCACCCTCGCCGGCCTGAGCGCCGTTTCGATCGGCGCCCTGGCCTGGGGCCACCTGAGCGGCCGCCTGCCGACACTGCCGGGCGCGGTGTCGGTGCAGGTGCTGTGCGCCATCCACTGGCTGCTGATCGGCTGCGGTGTCGCCGGCGGTGCGCTGGTCTCGCGCGTCATCGACCACTACCTGGCCGACAGCGCGCAGCGCGAGCGGCGTTTCCGCGAACTGCTGGGCATCGCGGTCGACTGGTACTGGGAGCAGGACGAGGAGTTCCGCTTCACCCGCGTCACCGAGAGCCGCGCTGGCGGCGCCACGCTGTCGCCGCAGCGTGCTATCGGCCGCACGCCCTGGGAGCACACCGGCCTGGGCCTGGACGACGAGCAGCTCGACGCGCACCGCGCCGACCTCGAGGCGCACCGGCCGTTCAGCAACCTCGTCACCTCGAGCCACGACGCGCAGGGGCGGCTGCGCCACCTCGCGCTCAGCGGCGAGCCGAAGTTCGACGCGAACGGCGTGTTCCAGGGCTACTGGGGCGTCGGCCGCGAGGTGACGGCGCAGGTGCGCGCGCAGCAGGCGGTGGCGGCCAGCGAGATGCGCTACCGCACGCTGTTCGCGCGTTCGCCCTCGCCGCTGGTGCTGCACCGCCGCGGCACGGTACTCGACGCCAACGAGGCCGCCGCCCGGCTGTTCGGCTACCGCGATGCGCAGGCGATGAAGGGCAGCAACCTTCTCGATCATTTCACCGCCGTCGAGCAACGGCAGACGGTGCGCGAGCGCATTGCGCTGTCCGAGCAGCTCACCGTCGGCCAGGCGCTGCCGGTGATCGACTACCAGCTGCTTGCGCTCGATGGCCGGCCCTTCGCGGTGCAGGCCACCGCGGTGTGCGTGGACAGCGCGGCCGGCCCGGCACTGCTGACCATCTACGTCGACATCACCGCGCGCAAGGCGGCCGAAGCCGCGCTGCGCCGCTCCGAGGCGCTCCTGTCGCACCTCTTCGCCACCAGCCCCGACTGCCTGACGCTGACCGAGTTCGACAGCGGCCGCTACGCGCTGGTCAACGACTGCTTCCTGCAGGTGGCCGGCTACCGCCGCGACGAGGTGATCGGCCGCACTGCGCTGGAGCTCGGCATCTGGCAGCAGCAGGACGACCGCGATGCCTTCGCCGAGACCATCCGCCGCCAGGGCAGCGTGCAGGGACTGCCGGTGACCTTCCGCCGCCGCGACGGCAAGCGCATCCCGATGCTGATCTCGGGCGCCCGCTTCGACTTCGACGGCCAGCGTTTCCTCGTGCTCGCCGCACGCGACGTCAGCACCAGCGAGCAGACGCGGCTGGAGGTCGAGGCCATCCTCAACACGGTGACGCTGGCCATCGCCTTCGTGCGCGAGCAGCGCATCGTGCGCATCAACGCGCGGCACCGCGAGATGTTCGGCTGGAGCGAGGACGAACTGCGCAGTGCCACGCTCAGCGTGCTGTGGCCCGATCCGTCGGGCTTCCAGGGCATGCGCCGGCAGGCCATCACCAAGCTGCGCCAGAAGCACGGCTACGAGTGCGAGACGCAGCTCAAGCGCCGCGACGGCAGCCTGTTCTGGTGCCGGCTGCAGGCGCAATCGGTCGACCCGTCCAACCCGATCGGCGGCGGCACCATCTGGTCGGCCGAAGACATCACCGAGCGGCGCCAGACGCAGCAGGCGCTGGCCGATGCGCGCGACGCGGCCGAGGCCGCCAGCCGCGCGAAGAGCGCCTTCCTGGCCAACACCAGCCACGAGATCCGCACGCCGCTGAACGGCCTGCTCGGCCTGGCACGGCTGGCGATGCAGCCGGGGCAGACCGAGCAGCGCCGCCAGCAGTACCTGGCGCAGATCGTCGACAGCACGCAGAGCCTGGCGGGCATCATCAGCGACATCCTCGACCTGTCGAAGGTCGAGGCCGGGCGCATCACGCTGGAGGACGTGCCCTTCGGCCTGCGCGACACCGTCGCCGCGGTGCACCATGCCTACCTGTCGCTGGCCGAGGGCAAGGATCTGGCACTCGTGCTGTCGATCGCCGACAATCTGCCCGAGACCGTGCGCGGCGACCCGCTGCGCGTGCGGCAGATCCTCACCAACCTGGTGGCCAACGCGATCAAGTTCACCGAACGCGGCAGCGTGCGCATCGAGGCCGGCGTGCGTGGCGACAAGGTCCGCCTGGCGGTGCACGACACCGGCCCGGGCATCGACGCCGACACGCAGCAGCGGCTGTTCGAGCCCTTCTCGCAGGCCGACGACTCGACCACGCGTCGCTATGGCGGCACGGGCCTGGGCCTGTCGATCTGCCGCGAGCTCGCGCAGCTGATGGGCGGCAGCGTCGGCGTCAACAGCGCGCCCGGCTACGGCAGTGCCTTCTGGGCCGACCTGCCGCTGCCGGCCGCCACGGCCTCGCCGGCGCCGCACACCGGCAACGATCTGCTCGCGCCGCTGCAAGGCGGGCGCGTGCTCATTGCCGAGGACAACCCGGTGAACATGCTGATCGCAGTGGCCATGCTCGAACAATGGGGCCTGGATGTCGCGCAGGCGGGCGACGGCGCGGCCGCCGTCGATGCGGTGAACGCGGCGGCGGCCGCCGGCCGGCCCTTCGACCTGGTGCTGATGGACGTGCACATGCCGGTGCTCAGCGGCCACGCCGCCGTGCGCCAGCTGCGCGAGCGCTTCGACGCCGAGGCCCTGCCCATCGTCGCGCTGACGGCCGCCGCGCTGACCTCCGAGCGCGACGAGGCGCTGGCCGCCGGCATGAACGACTTCCTCACCAAGCCGATCGACGTGGCGCGACTGCGCGAGACGCTGGCCCGCCACCTGCGGCGCACCGCGGCGGCCTAGAGCAGCGGCAGCTCGCGCAGCCGCCGGCCGGTCAGCACGAACAGCGCGTTGGCCAGCGCCGGCGCCACCGGCGGTGTGCCGGGCTCACCCACGCCACCCGGCGCATTCGTGCTGGCCACCAAGTGCGTCTCGATGCGCGGCGTCTGTGCCATCGTGAGGATCGGGTGGTTCGGAAAGTTGTTCTGCTGCACGACGCTGGCGACGATGTCGACGCGGCCGTACAACGCCGCCGAAAGGCCGAACACGATGGCGCTTTCCATCTGCTGCACGACGATGCCGGGGTGCACCACCGTGCCCACGTCGGCCGCGCAGACGACACGCCGCACGATCGGCCGGCCGTCGGCCAGCGAGGCCTCGACCACCTGCGCGACGATGCTGCCGAAGCTCTCGTGCAGTGCCACACCGCGCGCCGTGCCGGCAGGCAGCGGCGTGCCCCAGCCGGCCTTCTCGGCCACCAGCTTCAGCACCGCGGCATGGCGCGGCAGGCCCTCGAGCATCGACAGCCGGAAGGCCACCGGGTCGCGCCCCGCGGCATGCGCCAGCTCATCGACGAAGGACTCGCTGAAGAAAGCGTTGTGCGAGTGGCCCACCGAACGCCAGTTGCCCACCGGTACGCCGCTCCTCGTGGCGACATGGGCGATGCGCTGGTGCGGCACGTCGTAGGGTAGATCGAACAGGCCTTCGCTGGCGGTCTTGTCGGGCAGGTCCAGCGGCCCGGCCAGCCCCGGCGCGTTGCGTTCCATGAAGCGCGGCGTGATGGCGTCGCCGGCGCTGGTGATCTTCAGCGCCTGCACGCCGCCTTGCGCATCCAGCCCGGCCTGCATCAGCGCAGCGCCGGCCGGGCGGTAGAAGTCGTGGGTCAGGTCTTCCTCGCGCGGCCACAGCAGCTGCACCGGCCGCCCGCCGGTCTCCAGCGCCACGCGCACCGCCTGGCCGATGGCGTCGACCTCGAGGCGCCGGCCGAACCCGCCGCCCAGGTAGGTGACATGCAGCGTGACGTTCGACTCCGGCACGCCGGCCACGCGTGCGGCGATGGCGCGCGCGAAACTGGGCACCTGGGTGGGCGCCCACAGCTCGACGCGGCCGTCGGCCACGCGCGCGGTGCAGTTGATCGGCTCCATCGCCGCATGCGCCAGGTAGGGCGCGCGGTACAGCGCCTCGACGCGCCGCGCGGCGCCTGCCAGCGTCAGGTTCGCATCGCCGCGGCGGTAGAAGGCCATGCCTTCGTCGCTCGCCGCGGCGGCACGGGCGGCAGCATCGAGCGAGGCGGCGATGCTGTTGCTGTCCAGCGTGCCCGCGGGCGGCGGCTGCCAGTCGACCACCAGCGCGGCCGCGCCGCGCCGCGCATGCCAGCTGCTGCGGCCAACCACGGCGAGCGCCGCGGTGGAGCCCGCATAGGGGCCGAGCCGCACGACACGCTCGACGCCGGCGAGCTTCATCGCCGGCTCGACATCGACGCGGCCCGGGCTGCCGCCCAATGCCGGCGCGTGGCGAACCACGGCGTAGACGAGGCCGGGAAGTCGCACGTCGAGGCCGAAGCGCGCCGTGCCGTCCACCTTGGCCGGCAGGTCGATGCGCGGCACGGCGCGGCCGATCAGATGCCACTGTTCGCGCGGCTTGAGCTGCACCGGCCCCGGCGGAGTGGCCACGGCCATGCCCACCAACTCGCCGTAGTGCGCACGCCGGCTGTCACCGGTGTGCGAGATGACGCCGTCGGCCACGCTCAGTTCGTCGGCCGGGAGCTTCCAGCGCAGCGAGGCGGCACCCAGCAGTCGCGCCCGCGCCGTGGCTGCTGCGAGGCGCACGGGCTCCCACGCATCGGCCACGCTCGACGACCCCCCGGTGAGGCTCAGCCCGAGTTCGCGCGCCAGCTTGCCCACCACCCAGCGGCCGGCGCGCACGCTGCGGGTCTCCTGGCCGGGCTCGCTGTCGCTGGGGTGGAAGGGCAGGCCGCCCACCAGCGCCGCGACGTTGCCGTAGAGAGCCTCGGCGCCGGCATCGACGAGTTCGATGCGGGCCAGCGGCACATCGAGCTCCTCGGCCGCCAGCATGGCCAGCGCGGTGTGCACGCCCTGGCCCATCTCGCTGCGATTCATCGCCAGCACGACGTGGCCGTCGGGCGCGATGCGAATCCAGCCGTTGAGCGCGATGCGGCCGTCGGCGTCGGCCCGGCTGTCGGCGCGGCCGAGGCGGCTGCGCGGCGGCATGAGCCCCCAGCCGACGATCAGCGCGCCGGCGAGTCCCAGGCCGGACACCAGCAAGCTGCGCCGCTTCATGGCTTGCTGCCGTGCAACTCGGCGGCGGCCGCGTGGATGGCGGCGCGCACACGAGGGTAGCTGCCGCAACGGCACAGGTTGGTGATGGCCGCGTCGATGTCGGCATCGGTCGGCTTCGGCGTGTGCTCGAGCAGCGCTGCGGCAGCCATCAGCATGCCGCTCTGGCAGTAGCCGCATTGCGGCGCCTGATGCGCGAGCCAGGCCTTCTGCAGCGCATGCAGGCCGCCTGCCGGCGCGAGCCCCTCGATCGTGCGCACGGACTTGCCGGCCACCGCCGACAGCGGTGTGACGCACGATCGTCGTGCCTGGCCGTCCACGTGCACGGTGCAGGCGCCGCAGGCCGAGACGCCGCAGCCGAACTTCGTGCCGGTGAGGTTCAGCACGTCACGCAGCGCCCACAACAACGGCATGTCGGGATCGACGGCGTCGTCGGGGAGATCGCGGCGGGTGCCGTTGATGGTCAGCTGCATGGGCGGCACGGAAGCGGTTGCGGCGCATTGTGCGGCAGCGTGCGCCGTGCCCGGTGACGGCGCGAAACAGCCGCGCCAGACAGGCCGGAAGCTGCTTTCGGCCCGTTGCGGTCGTCGTTGGTCTGCTTTGCGTGCGACGGGCATGGTCGCAGGTCGGCGGCGGTACCCGCGTTCTCCGGCCCACGCTCGCGGGCGGCCTCAGCGGGCCGCCACTGTTGCCGCATCAACACCGGGTGTGCCATGCCCTCGCCAGGGCAACCGCGAGCGAGGGCCGGAGAGCGCATACCCGGACCGCCTGCCCGCGCGCCGATCGAAGCGATCACTCTTGTATGTCGCTCAAGGGCCGCCAACGGCCGCTCGATCGCCTGGCTGCCTGCGCCTTCAACCTGGGATGGATATCAGAACAACTTGCCGACGTTCATCAGCGTGAGCACGCCCAGCACCGCGAAAATCGCCGCGGCGATGCCGTGCACCAGCGTCATCGACACCTTCTTCGCCACCACGTCGCCGAGCAGTACCGCCGGCACGTTGGCGATCATCATGCCCAGCGTGGTGCCGGCGACCACGGCCACCAGGTCGGTGTAGCGCGCGGCGAGCGCCACGGTGGCGATCTGCGTCTTGTCGCCCATCTCGGCAAGGAAGAACGCGATCACCGTGGTGCCGAACACGCCGAAGCGCTGGTGGCCACCCTCGGCTTCGTCGATCTTGTCGGGGATCAGCATCCACACCGCCATGGCGATGAACGAGCCGCCGATCACCCAGCGCAGCACGTCGGGGCCGAGCGCGCGCGCGATCCAGTCGCCCACCGCACCGGCCAGCGCATGGTTGACCAGCGTCGCCACCAGGATGCCCAGCACGATCGGGACGGGGCGGCGGAACTTGGCGGCCAGCAGCAGCGCGAGCAGCTGCGTCTTGTCGCCCATTTCACCCAGGGCAACGATGCCGGTCGAGACGAGGAATGCTTCCAAGATGATTCTCCGGGCCGGAGGGCAACCACATGACCGCACGGCCTCCCCGGCCGCTGGCGGAAGCTGTGTGGTCAAAGGTCTTGCCAAACCGGAGGTTGCTGACGCCATGGCCTGCGGGCCAAGTGTGTTGACGGCAGCCCCCGCAGCGTGGCTGCGGGGCGGCTACTCCCCAATGACGAGAGCGCGTGCCGATTCTAGCCGTGCCAAGGCGTTCAGCCGCTTCGGGCGCAGCGTTCACGCGCAGCGCACGGCCGCAGGCCGCCGACGCGAGACACTGTCGGCTTCGAAAGGAAGTCGCCATGAGCACCTCTGTCCTGGCCCGCCTGCCCGAAAGCGGCGAGCCCGATCTGCTGTTCCTCCTCTTCCACGGCGTGGGCGCGAACGCCGATGGCATGGCGCCGCTGGCGATGCGCCTGGCGCAGGAGTACCCGCAGGCCGCGGTGCTGTGCATCGACGCGCCCGATGACTTCGACGCGGCGCCGGGCGGCAGCGGGCGCCAGTGGTTCTCGATCCGCGGCATCGACGAGGAGAACCGGCCGGCGCGCGTCGCGGCCGCGCTGCCGCAGTTCGTGGCCACGGTGCGCGCGCTGCAGATGCGCTTCGCGATCGACTGGCCGCGCACCGCGCTGATCGGCTTCTCGCAGGGCGCCATCATGGCGCTGGAGGCGGTGCAGGCCGAGCCGGCACTGGCCGGTCGCGTGCTCGCGTTCTCGGGACGCCACGCGACGCTGCCCGCCCACGCGCCGCAGGACACCTGCGTGCACCTGCTGCACGGCATGGCCGACCAGGTGGTGCCGCCGGGGCCGGCGATCGAGGCGGCGCGGCGCCTGGTCGCGCTCGGTGCGGACGTGACGGCCGACGTGCTGCCGGACATCGGCCACACGGTGGACCCGCGGCTGGTGGAGCGCGCGATCGATCAGCTGCGCACGTTCCTGCCCAAGCGCGCCTGGCGCGAGGCGTTCAGTGACGCACCGGTGGTCTCGCGCGTGGCGTCGAGCCGCGAACTGGGCAGCTGAAGCAGCCGATCAGTGGTGCAGCACCGGGCGGGGCGCCTGCCCGTGCTGCACGGTCCAGCGCTCGGTCTCGATGCGGTCGAGCAGCAGCTCGACGTTCTCGACCGCCAGCGGCCGCGAGAGGTGGTAACCCTGGCCGGATTCGCAGCCCATGCCGCGCAGCTGGTCGAACTGCGACTCGGTCTCGATGCCCTCGGCGATCACCGACTTGCCCAGCGACGCGCCGAGCGTGACGATGGCACGAACCACCTCCGCTTCCTTCGAGCCGTTGCGCATGCCACGCACGAACGAGGCGTCGATCTTCAGGCTGTCGATCGGCAGCGTGGACAGGTAGCTCAGCGACGAGTAGCCGGTGCCGAAGTCGTCGATCGACAGGCCCACACCCAGGTCGCGCAGCCGCGTCAGCGTGTCGACGGCGCCGTCGACGCGGTCCATCAGCACGTTCTCGGTCAGTTCCAGCGTCAGATGGTTCGGCTGCAGGCGCGCCGCGACGATGGCCCGCGTCACGCGCTGCGCGAATGCGCTGTGCGCGATGTCGTTGCCCGAGACGTTGACCTGTATCGACAGGCCTGCGAAGGCGGCACTGCGCGACTGCCACAGCTTGAGCTGGCGGCAGGCGGAGTCGAGGATGAAGTCGGTCAGCGGGCCGATCAGCGCGGTTTCCTCGGCGATCGGGATGAACACCGCCGGGCTGATCAAGCCCTGCACCGGGTGCTGCCAGCGGGCCAGCGCCTCGAAGCCGGTCAGCTTGCCCGACGCCAGGTTGAACAGCGGCTGGTAGGCGACCGACAGGTGGCCGGCCTCGACGGCACGGCGCAGTTCGCCTTCCAGGCGGACGCGGTCGGTCACCTGCTGGTGCAGCCCCGCGTCGAACAGCGCGTGGCGAGCCTTGCCGGCGGCCTTGGCGCGGTACATGGCGATGTCGGCGTCGCGCAGCACCTCTTCGGGAAGCTGGTAGCCGATGGTGCTGAAGGTGATGCCGATGCTCGCGCTCGTGGAGATCTCGGTGCCGGAGATCTGCAGCGGCTCGCCGAGCACGAGCTGCAGGCGTTCAGCCAGCGTCACCGCGTGCGCCTCGCGCTCCAGGTCTTCGCAGAGAACGGCGAACTCGTCGCCACCCAGCCGGGCGACCACGTCGCCGGGGCGCACGTTGTCGCGGATGCGCCGAGCCACCTGGATCAGGAAGGCGTCGCCGGCGCTGTGGCCCATGCTGTCGTTGATGAGCTTGAAGCGGTCGAAGTCGAGGAACATCACCGCGAAGCGGCGCTGCGGGTCGGCCTGGACGCGCTCGATCGCACGGGCCATGTGCTCGTGGAAGCGCGAGCGGTTGGGCAGGCCGGTCAGGCTGTCGTGGAAGGCGATGTGCTGCAGGCGGGCCTCGGCGCTGCGCCGGGCGGTGATGTCCTGCATCTGCACGATCAGGCTGGAGGCTTCGGCGCTCGGGTTGTCGAAGAAGCTGCCGTCCAGGGCCACCCAGACGTCGCTGCCATCGCTGTGGCGGCAACGCAGCTCGGCGGTGATGGCGTCGACCTCGCGGCGCTGCACGCGGGCGAGC
>Ga0208460_10001360_pt1 | contig 14907 bp, 24 predicted proteins | sample AD_STIC10_MetaG_FD_184436 | JGI IMG/M metagenome (GOLD analysis project Ga0208460, IMG submission 184436) | Active sludge microbial communities of municipal wastewater-treating anaerobic digesters from USA - AD_STIC10_MetaG (SPAdes) (version 2) | ecosystem: Engineered > Bioreactor > Anaerobic >... | reverse complement strand
GTTTATCGTATTCTTCAAACCAATTAGAATCAGTTTCTACTTCTTCTGTCACGATTTGTTTTTCTATTATTTTTGTTCCCATTTTTTATCACACTCCATTTGGATTTTTTAATGGTACTATAATTGTGAACTTTGAAGTATTTAAATATTCGCTATACAAAGTATAGCTTGGTGTGTTTGTTGTAATATTTATAAATAAGTTTGAATTAATTTTTCCATCTTGGTTTATTCCACTGCGGATTATATTCTTGAGTTGGTGGATTTGGAGTGTATCCGTATTTTTGTCGCATACTTGAGGGATCTATTATGTCTATGAATACTTTAAAAGTTTCTATTCCACTCATGGCCCCAATACAAAGTAATAATATGTTTAGCAATGGAAAGAAATTAAATAAAGTTTGGTAGTCATTGTTTTTGTATTGCATTAATTCCCCTGTTGAATCTTCCCATATTGCTTCTTGATTCAAAGCACTCATGCTTGCAGTAAAATATATTCCCCAACAAACTATTGCCATAATTAATCCAATAGCTATCCATTTACCAGTGTAAACTTTTCCTGAGTTCGCAAGATTCCAAAGTTTAATTAACCCAATTATTAATACAATTCCAAATGCTATAAATCCTATTGTTGTTTCAATCATATTATTTCACTTCCTTTTGTTGTGTAAATGCTTAGTGTCATTAAGATTAATGCTCCGAAGATTGCATATAAAGCGTAGGTTGTGTCCAATACTAAGAATCTTAATCCAATATAACTTAATGAATATAATAAAAGTGTTAGTGATAGTCCTATTTTTATTGATTTTGCAGATAAAATTAAACTTGATATTGTTATTATTAATATAATGTATATGTCTAGTGATACTCCTAGTCCTTCTAAAAGTTTGTCTATTGATGCTAGTGCTATTATTGGGTTCATGCTATGCTTCCTCCAGACCTAATGTTGGTTACAAATTGAAGTATTCCTATTGCATACCCTATACTAATTAAAGCCATAAAGAACAAAGTTACAACATGTTGTATATTTCCTGCTACTGGTAGCACTAAAAATAATATATTTAACAAAATAGAGAACATTTCAGGTATTGCGAATGCAAAATTTAATAGTAAATCAATAATAATATTTCCTGAATAAAACAACAAAGCACCCATTTCAACAATAGGAATATTAGTTTGATTAGTAACCGCAGACTCAAACGAATCACTAATAGTAGCCAAATCAGTAGTACCATTAGACATAGTAATCAAAGCAAGTTGTCCAGAATCAGAACCAGGCAAAGTATAAACCAACAAAGTAAAAACAAGAGACCAAAAAATTTGAACAGTCATCATAGTTTTAAATTGTTCTAACGAACTACCCATTTTAAGACAACCCCAAATTCTGTTCTTTCCCTATAACACCTATGAATAAACCTATTATTAAATATATGGCTTGTAAAAACAAAATATAATCATAAAGCGGAGCAAGAGATAATATACCAATACAAATTAAACTAACCGCTAACCCAAACCAACCCATAGCAAACCTATATGACACCATTGTTATCCCAAAAAACATTATAAAAAAACTAAGAACTATTGCAACAACAGGGTTTAATATTCCTTGATAAGATTCTGACTTAGTATTAAAATATTTAAAAAAACTTGTAGATTCAGAATCATTAGTAATTGTAACCATTAATTTTAACAAGTTTGAATCTGTTACATTTAAATCAGAGTAAAAGAAGTTTACTAAAAAAGAATTAGTGTCAGTAGTTTCTGTGTAAGTCCAAATTTTTGTTGAACCATTATAAATATCTATTGTTACTGTGTCATTTAGTTGTGGAGAAAAGAAATAAATAATTACCGTGTTTGAATCTGTTGTACTTGGTCTAAAAATAACATTGTCTGTATTAATCGCATAAGCATAATCTGTTTGGTTAAATGCTAAAACATCTAAGTTTATTTCTGTATTGTTTGATCCATCAAGTAATGCAAGTAATGACTTAACATTGTTTGAGTAAGTATAAAGATAATATGGTTTATTTATTGTATAAGCAACATTAGACTGATAAGTATTGTACAAGAATTTTGTTGTACTGGCTAGATTATAGCACTTTGCGAAATCATTGTAAAGAACAACAGGTTTAACATTGGTGCTTAAAAATCTGTATAAATAAAATTGTTGATATTCTGCAACACAAACTCCAATATTAGTGTCATCAATGTATCTAAAATCTATTTCTCTTGAAAGCTTTGTGGCTGCTTCATCAGGGTAAGTGAAATCAAATCTAATAATTGTGCTTGGTGAGAAAAAGTTTTTGCTTGTCAAGTTTGTGTCTTTGAAATTGTATATAAAATTCCCATCATATGAATATGCTTCTGCGTCTGTTACTTTATTTAAGTCAAATATTGTTCCTGTGTTTTCGTTTACTAGTCTGAATTGTAAAGAGTATAAATTTAAACTCGTGTAAGTTGCTGTGTTGTTTGAGTCGTCTGTGCAAGTGAATATAAATTGTGCTTGTTGTCCTACGTTCATATCATAATTTCCTGATTTTAAAGAAGCGTTTGCATCGCTTGAGTTATATATGGTTGTTGTTGTGGTTCCATTGTTTACTTTTATTGTGTATTGTATAGGTGTAAAGTTATCGTAGCAGGTCATGTTATAGTTTATGTCGAATGTGCTTGTGAATCCGTAGTTGCTGGGGGTTATGTTTGCGTCTATTGTGGGTGCTATTGTGTCCCATGTTTTTGTGGACTTGCAAGTAGTGTCTGTTGAGTTTGTTGTTAGGCATACGTTTAAGTCTAGGTTTGCTTGTGTTGAGTAGTATTTGATTCTGTCTGTTGTTCCTGTTAGGGGTGTTCCGTTTATTGTCCATAACCAACTGGTTACGTTGTAATCATTGTAGATTGTTGCTCCTGTTAATATTATTTTTGAGTTGATTTGGTCTTGTGTTGTTTGGAATTGTGGGAATTGACTTGTTTTTATGGTTTCGTTGTTGTCTGCGTTGTCTGTGCTAAAGTATTGAATGTTATGGTCGCCAACACCACTAAAAAGGAAAGAATAATTGGCTAAATTAATAATTCTTGGCTGCCTTGATAAATAAGTGTACATTTCGCTTGCTTGTGTCGGGTTTAGCACAGTTGCACTAATATTTACGTCGGTAATAATTCCTGATAAGGTGGGTGCGATTATTGTTGGGTGGTTTTCAATACTTCCTCCGTAAGCAAATGTTCCTAAAGCCACTGACCATTTTTCTACATTATTTACATATATTTTACTTGTTCCTGAAAAATCAATGCTTGCTACAACATAATAGAATACATTTGAATCTATGGTTGTTATTTCTGTGTTTAGATAACTTGTTGGACTTGCATATATTGAATAATATAATTTTCCAGATTGTATGTAAAATTGTTGTGTATGTCCTTGACTTGATGTGTTCTGAGAAATTAAGTGTTGATGTTGAGTTGGAGAACTGTTAAAAGTTTTAAATCCAAAAGACCATGTGTGGTCTACTTTTGCATTTGTTTCTGCTGAATAAGGAATTTGGTATCCTCCGTCATTATAATAAAAATTAACATCATTGGTTTTAACTATTTGATTCCACCCTGTTGAATTTATATTGTAGTTTATTGTTTTGCATCCTGAATTGTTGTCGGTGCAGGCTAGGGTAATGTTTTGGTCTGTTGTGTTAGGAACTTGAAAAGAACTAAAAGTTGTTGTAGGTGGTGTTATCCCAGCGTACACTTGTGTTGAAAACAAAACAAGCAACAAACCGATTAAAACAAATCTTAAATTCAAACGAACACCTCTCCGCTTAACTCTTGTTGAGACTGAACAAACCCTAATGGGTTTGTGAGGCACCCAAAATCTATGATTTTGGTGTGGTTTTGAATCATCTGAACAGCTTGTGAATAAACTTTGTCGAATTGACCTAAACTTCTTAAACCCAAAACTAATCACCCAATATTCTGTTCAACATCTCGTCTAGAAGCCATGAACAAAATAAAAGCAATAATAACAATAATTAAAATCCAAGAATATTGAATAAAAGCACCATAAATTTGTTGCTGTTCAGCCAACCCTGACTCTTGAGCATTTAGAGAATCAAGAACTGCTTGTCTTGAATTTTCATCTTTAATATTCAAAGCACTAACTTGTGCTTTATCAATCAAATCACTTGATACTCCTTGAATATCCACAGTGAATGTTTGAAGAAAAGGAATTGAAACACCAAACAAAAAAGAAAGCATTATTACAAGTATTACAAAAACAAACCAGTAACTGATTGAACCTTTTTGATTCATTCTTTTTTTATTTTTTTTACAAGGCATTATTTTTTCACTCTCTTACCTAATTTATATTCCTTTCCATTTATTAACACAGTGTTCGGTTTTGTTTTTTGTTTTGGTTGTGTAAATCCTAATCCACTTAGTTGTTGAAACCTTTTTCCTGCTGCTTCTAGTTCGTTATAGATTTTTGTTCTATCAACTCTTGATACTCCTCTTGCCTGTCCTAGTGGTCCGAATCCTGGTAAAAAGAATCCTTGTGGAGATATTACTGGAACTGTACTTGGTACATTGGTAAAACTTGGTACATTACTTGGTACTTCTTCTTTTTGTTCTTCTTTTTCTTGTTCTTTCTCATCTTCTTTTTCTTGAGGCGGAACATCTCCAGGTAATGGTTCTGTAGGTGGAACATCACTTGGCTTTTTAATATCAACTGCTGTTGAAGTTTTTCCACCAGGAACACTCACTCCAGGAGTTTTAATCCAAATAGATTGCCCAACACTATAATCTCTCTTGCTTTGTTTATCTTTATTATCTTGAGCAGTTATACTTGGTCCATAACTTGTTTTAACAAGACTTGAACCAACTTTAATATCAGGAACATTCAAGATCTTTTTAACTTTTTCTCCAAGAACATCTCCAAGAGGTTCTCCTGGAAAATCCATTAATTCACCAGCAATATTAACTACTCTTGATTTTGTTCCAGTTCCAAGAGTATATCCTTGTGCTGCTCCAAAACCACCAGCTATTGTTCCACCCATAATTGCAGCAGTTAATCTTTCTTGATCTGTTACTTTTCTTTGTTCAACTTTTGCTCCAAGTTCTGATGTATAAACTCCTTCTTGTATTCCAGTAGTACCACTTGCAACAGCAAACTTTATTGCTGCCTCTCCTCGTGATTTAATTGGACCTAAAGCATATAATCTTCCACCACCAGTAACTTCTCCACCGGTTTCGACTAAAACTTGTCCAACAGTTCCACCAATTTGTTGAACATTTAAATAATAATCTTTAAATTCTTTTTCATATTGTCTCTTTTCGCTAGGAGTTTTTAGTGCTTGATATTCAGGAATATCTTTAACTTTTTCTTTAACTTGAGTTTCAAACTCTGAAGCAAATCCTGTTGCAACTTTTATTCCTGGTAAGAAACTTTCAGCACCTAAATTTCCTATTGGAGTTTCTATTGACTCCCAAATAGGAGCTTTACCTTGAACTTTTTTTGTTTCAATAACTTTCCCTTCTTTATCAACAATATTTTGTGTTCCACCATAATAACTAACTCTAGTTGCAGTGTAAACTTCTTCAGCAACTTTTTGAGTTTTTTCAGTTGGTTTAAAAACTCTTCCTGGAGTTAAAGCCAAATAAGTAGCAGAAGAAACTTCAGGGGTATATAATCCTGCTTGTCGTAAAGCTTCTCCTGTAACTTCAGTTTTTAGTAAAACTTTTCCTTTATCTACAATTTCAGGGGTTACTTTACTTGAAACTTGTGTGATTCCTTTTTGAACATTTGGTGATAAAACTTTATAAATATCATCAGCAACTCCACTAATAGTTTGAGCAGTTTTTTGAACAACAGGGGTAGAAACTTTAGCAACTACTTTAGCAACAGGTTTAGTTAATGGTGCAGTAACTTTTGAAACTCCTTGTAAGACTTTTGCTCCAACAAGCATTTGTCCCATAAATAAAGGATAGGTTGCAGCAGTTTCAACAATAAATTCTCCTGCTTGACTCATTCTTGGAATATTTCTAATTTCACCAGTTAAAGTTCCACCTTGTGCTTCAATTTGTTTAATAGCAGAAGAAACAGCATCTTTTTGATTAACTCCTTGAGTTTCAACAATCTTTGAAGTAATTTTTCCTGTTTTTGTTTTATAAGTTATTTCAACATCTCCACTTTGTGGTGCTGTTATTCCTGTAAAAAAATCTGATGCTTGTCCAATGAAGTCTTTTGTTTGGGGTGTTTTTGGTAACCCTATTGTACCTGGTTGTACTCCTGTTTTTTGTCTTGTTATTTGATCTGCCATTGTTGTTGCTGTTCTTATTGCTTGTGAGTCTGTTTGAATGTCTTGTACTCCAGTTTTAAAGTATGGACTTGTTTGTCCTACTCCAACTAATCCCCCTGTTTTTGAGAATGCTTTTTGTTGTTCTTGTCTTTGTTTTGCATAATATTCTGCTTCTGCTTGTTGCATTGCTTCTTTACTTCCAAAACTTTGCTGTAAAACTTTTGATTCATAAGCAACAGGTTGAGTTGGAGTAACACTTCTTCCACCTCCACCATAAGAAGTTCCACTTTTTGTATAATATTCTACTCTTGCTTTTTGTCCTTCAGGAGTTGGAGCAAAAGGACCAACAGGCATTTTGTTTTCAACTATTTCAAACTTTACATTTTTATCAAACTTTAAATCACTCATTAATTATCACACTCGTCTAAACTTCCATCCACTAAAGCACTTGAGTTATATTTAACTGAACTCCTATCAATTAAATCAATTTTTCCACATTCATAAATTTTTTGGACATATTCTGGAGAAATTGGAGTAGGTATATCTCTTGGAGTTTGATTTACTTCAAAAATTAAATTTTGAGTATTAATTAAACCCATAAACAAAAATAAGATTAATAATTTCATAGTTTCACTCCCATCATTTCAGCAACACTCTGATTTCTTTTAGGATAAACTCTTTTACCTTTTCTTGGAGACTTAGCACCAACAAAACTAGAACCAAATAAAGGAGTATTACTTTTATAATCCTTAAAATTATTTAAAACAGGTTGAGACTTAAAATTACTCTTAGAAACATCAAACAAACTCTTCATAGCCCTATTAGAATCATTAACACGAGTAGAAACAATATCTCCGAACAAACCTTTGTCATTACTTTGAGATTTTTTAAAATTACTCAAAACAGGTTCACTCTTTTTAAAATCCTTAACATCAAACCAAGAACGAGACATCGGAGACAAAACAAACTTCTTCTTATTAGAATTAGAAGCAACAGGTCTTAAACCAAAAACAGGAAATTGCTTACGCTTAGCAACATTATTAAAATCAATAACTCCTTTAGATTTCTTACCTATTAAAGATTTAGTACCAGCTAATAAATTAATCGGTTTAATCGGTTTAGAAAAACTACTAATATTCAAACCATTAATAACAGGTTTAAAACCATTACCACTAAGTTTATCTAATTCAATCAAAGCTTTTTGTTCACTAATTTGATTAGTAGCCCTTCTCTCACAAATATTTTTTAACTTCTGTAACAAAGGTTTTGTATTCCCATCAACAACTTTGATTCGTTCATTAAAAAATTGTGATAAAATACTAAGATTAGTCATAACAATAATAATATACAATACCTATATATAAAACAATATGTATTGTACATTAATTTAATCAAGCTTGTAATTCTGTTTTCTTATCTGTTTTCTCATTTAAGTATTTAATAATTATTTGAATTTTAACAGCTGAATTTTTAATTTCATTACTAAGAGTATCGAGTTTAGAAATACCACTAACAACTTGATCCTTATTGTCCTCTAATAATGTTTTTAATTCTTCGTTAAATTTCTCTTTGTTGATTAGTCCAACACCAAAAGCAACATTAACAACATCATTAGCAGCCCAAATTCGCATAGCCATAATATCATTAATATTCACATTCTCGAAAGCAATATTTTTAGACACTTGAAAATAAGAGTCAAGAGAATCATATAAATACTTTAAAGGATTACCTCTATCATAAATAATATAATCCCCAATACCTTTATTCTTGTACGCCTTCATTTAAATCATCCTCCACTAACGGTTTAAAATCTAATTCTTCTTTTTCTTCATTAACTTTACCTTTTAACAATTTTTCTATTTCTTTTTTTTCAGAATCATTAACCATAAAATTTTGAACAAAATCCGCTTTAAGATTCCATTTACCCCTAGTGAATTTTGCAAAATTATTTAGAATATATTTATTAGACCATAAGAAATTAACTAAATTATTAACTCTTTCTTTATGCCCATCTTCATTTTTATCAATTAAAGCTTGTGAAAGTTTATCAAACTCTGCCTCTAACAATTCATTCTTAGATTCAATCATTGCCTTTTTATAAGGAATCCAAACTTCATCACGAACTCTTGGAAAAGCAATTTTAGTTAATTCAATAGTGTCTTTCTTTGCACCATCAGTAATTAATCCTCTTACAAGTTTCTTTTTAGTTTTAGGTTTATCAACATCTTTATCATCAACATAAAACTCATAAATTTTTATTTTAGCAGGGTGTCCATAAGTTCTTGTTACTTTAATATAATAATCAATAGTGTCTCTTGTTGCTCTATCTACATCTTTTAATGATTGGGCTACTATAATAATCATTAAGGGTTTTACTGCTCTACTTAGTGCATTAACCATTGCAACAGTTCTATTTATTAGTGAAGCCCAATCGCTTGAATTTACTGTTGCTCTTGCTTCATCTATTATTAAAACAAAACAATCTTTAAGTTCTTTTAATTGCAGTATTGCTTTTGTTTTTGGTCCGAAATCTTTTATACTTCCTACTACTGCTTTGTCTACATATTGTGCAAAGTCTAATCCTTCTTCTTGGAATAATATGTCTGCTAGGTGTAGGGCTACACTGGATTTACCTCTTCCTGATTTTCCTGTTATTAGTATTACACATGGCATATCTGCTTTTATTTTTTTTACGAATAAGTGGTAGAATATTCTTGCTGTGGTTTTTTGGATTGTTCCTTGCCATTCAACCATAAAATCGTGTGGATTAAATCCCATTTGTTATTCCTTCTTTACATTTTTAAAGTAACTATACTTTTTATAGTGTCTAATAGTATTAATAAAAGAGATGTTGTTAAAAAACTATCCTTTTATAAATGTTTCGCTTAAATATGTATTTAAGCAAACGAGTATTTTTGTTTGCATAAAACGAAGTGTGAAAAACAAATGGAAGCAATAGCATTAGTATATAGTATGCTATTAATAGTAGCAATGTTAGTAATTGTGTTAGCTCTAGCAGTACACACCAAATTAAACCAAATAGATGCTAGATTAAAACAATTAGAACTAAAAAATAAACCAAAAAGATGGGCGTCAAAATGATTGAACTATTAATAATACTTTACATAATCCTATTCTGTTTAGGATTACAAACAGATCTAAAAATATCCATAGAAAAAAAAGACAAATATTACATGTTTAGTATACCCCTAACAGCACCAATAATAGGAGCAAAACTGATCACTGATAAAATAACACAGGTGATACAAAAATGCCAAAAATAAAAAACCCAAGATACCTACAGTTTAGAGATCCAAGTCAAGATTTTGATGAATTTACAATAGAAGAATTTGAAACAAAATTAAACAAAGTACAATTTGAGAACCCTGATAAAACCCAACAAGCAAGAGCATTAGCAATAGCTATATTTTATACTGGGTTAAGACCAATAGAAATAATAAACTTAAAACCTGAATCAATAAAAAAGAATGGGCAGGACATATCAATATTTCTAAAAGCAGCAAAAAAAGGTTTAGAAGGACAAATAATAATTCCTTCAACAAGACTAACTAAAGAATTTTATGATTACTCAAAAAAAATAATTCCTGGAACTTATATTTTTTATTATTTTAGGAGCAAGTCTAGGAACAAACCAAAATATAAAAAGTTTCATAAAGTTATGGATAATGGAAAAATAGTTATTGTTCCAGAGCAAGTTATTGGTGATTACCCTAACCCTGCACATAATCTAACTTATTTTTTTACCAGTCGTTTTGGTATCCCCCCTTATTATTTAAGACATAATCGTTATACTAAAATGAAGAAACTTGGTGCTAGTAATGATGAAATAAGAATGGCTAAACTTGGTAAAACAGAATATTCTACATTGGCTTATGTTAAATATGATGTTGTTGAAGCTAGAAAAAGAAAGAAGTATTATCCTAAAGATTGAATTAAAATGTTTAAGTCATTTTGATTACAAGTAGTTGATCCATTTGGGAGAGTTATGCAAAAGTCTTTTTTGTCTTGCACATCTATTATTGTATTGCACTCATGAACTAGATGGTTATATACTTCTTTTAATTTGTTTATAGAGTTCTGTTGGGTGATTGTTGTAAAAGTCCAACCAATCATTAATATAACTATAATTGTTACATAGAAGATATCTTTTTTTGTTAAATTCATAAGAACCATCCAAAAACAAGCACTACTAAATAAGATAATGCTATAAAAATAAGTCCTGGAAGTTTATTTAAGGTTATATTGTTAGTTTTCTTTAAAAGAGCAAGACTAAAAAAACTAATCATTAATAAAGCAATAAATAAAGATGAATAATAATGACCAAAAGATAAAGCTATTCCTGGAACACTCCAGTTAAGAATTTCTTTATCTCCGTCACCAAATACTACTTTTCCTTGTTTTTTTTCAAAATAGTTAAGAATTAATGTTAGGATAATGGTTAATATTCCTGTTATTATTAATGTTTCTATTTGATGCGAAATTAACCCTATTACTAGAACTGCTCCTATCATCATATAGTTTCTTCTTGAATCTACTTTTAGTTCTCGTAAATCACTCCATAAATGTAGGAATATTGTATAGATTGTTAGTAAAGTGAATGTTATTGCGTATTCATTAATCATTTTTATTCCTCATAATAACAAATTCCATTAATCTTTATTTTTTGTTTGTATTTGCCTATACTTATTGTATTCCAAGACAATTCAGAAAGATTTGATGACAAAATCTTAAAAGAAGGTATGTCTTTTCTTACTTGTTTTATAATATCTTCAATAAAATGCTTGTTAATAACAAGACTTTCTAATGCTTTTAACTGTTTAGAATCAGCAATAAAAGAATCAGGCATACTATCAACACTAGCACTAGTCTTTTGTCTTAACCTTTTAACACCTTTAAAAAACAAATCAAAAACACTACTTTTATCAATAACAGACTCCAAAACAATAAAAAAAGAGTCTCCATGAACCTCAAAATGAAAAGGAACACTCTTCTGCTCCTTTTCAACTTTCTTACCTTTAAAAAAACTTAAAAAACTCACTAACATCACACCCTATTCACAGGAACATTGGCAATAGTTTGTCCAGCACCTTGAACAGTACCAGCACCAATATTTAAAGCATCTAAAACCATTGGCCCAACAAGAATAACAATTAACAGAATAACTGCTGCAATAATTATACCTTGAACCAGTGGATTTTTTAACAATTCAAAAAATTGTTGTCCTCCAAGATTAGAAACAAAGGTTTTACCTAAAGCTCTAATATCTCTAGTCATGTTTTTTATTAAATCCAACTCGTAAAGAGTAAGATTTTCAGTAGCAAGGGTATTCTCCATTTTAGCTAACTGATCTTTAGTAATAAAACTTCCAGTTTGAGAATTAATTAAGAAAATAGTAGCGTTTTTGTTTAAAATAAATTGTTTTGTCATTAAATCATCAATTTTTTCATTTCTAAAAACAATTTCATCTTTTTCATTAAAAGTAACAAGTTTCTTTTTAATCAACATATTAAAAGGAATAGCAAGTTTTCTATCAAACTTAGTTTCAATAGTCTTATTAGGTAATTTAACACTCATTAATGGTAAATCAAGTTTTATCTCATAAGCTTGAAGCATTCCTGATGAGTTCAAATCAAAAGCTACTGGTTGTCCATTAAGCAAAGCATCCATTGGAGTTTTTAAAACACCTTTACCTATTAGAATTGCAGGAAGTATACCAAGTACTCCACACCCTACACCAATGAATAAATTCATTGTCCCAAATAATCCTCCAACAAACATTGTTATTGGAATGGCTGAAGAAATCAATAAACTGATTGTTTGTTTTGTTTTAAAATTCATTTAGAAAACCCCCAAGAATTTCTTTTTTTGTGATAATTCTTGATTAACATTAGTTGCTCTTGTATTGTACTCATACTCAAACTTTTCAGTGTTAAGAGAACTAAATGCTGTTGCTCCAAGAGATAAACTTGATCTTGTTCCATATAAATAAAGTGCTGCTAAATATTTTATATATTCATCAAGTAATTGGCTTATTGTTTTTGATGCCAAAATTGTTTCATACGTAGTATTTGGGTTTTGTAGTATTATTGCATTGTTTTTTATTCTAACTTCATAGATTGCTATTAAGTCTCTTATCCAAGTTAAAAATTTTCCCATTAATACTCTATCTTCTTTTCCTAGATTAACTAATTTAATTTCCGCTCCTGCAAGTAAATATACTAGATTTCTTAAATCTTTTAATTCTAATCTGTCTTTTCTTATTATTTCTTCTATTGCTTTAATATCATCTTTTGCTAAAAGTTTATCAGTTCTTGCTTTTTCTGAATCTTTCCTATATAGTGCTTGTGGGTGTATATTTGGACTTATTGTTGTTTCTTGTGATTCTGGCAGTTGGTAATCTTGTTCCATTTATTGCCCACCCAAGTATTTTTCTGTCAATCTTTTTGACAAATCTTTATTGTTTTTATAAATTAGTAATAACATTAGTCCTTGAATAATAAATGTTAATAATGCTATAATTATTGACAAATCTTTGAGTAACAAAACAAAAATTGATCCAATAATTAAGGACAATAAAATAGAGTTTATATAAGGTTCGTTCATTTTTAGTTCTTGAATAATTATTATAGCTGCTTGGTTTTTAGTTAGTTGGTTTGACTTCATAATCTTCATTCTCCTCAATTCGTGTTAAAGCATGATTAATAGTTGTATTGTTATTTATTTTATAAATTGTTGGATTCTTTTTTCTCATTTTTTGTTTTACTTGAATTAGTTTTTTATGTGTTTGTTCGTTCAAATCAACTATTGTCATACTTATTATATAAAACATTAGGTTTTTAAATAGTATCTACAATAAATATATTAATGAGTAATGCTGAAGCTTATATAACTTTATTCTTTCAAGACTTAGAACAATTAAACCATTGTTTAGCATTATATTTAAATATAACTCAACCAATAAAACAGAAATACAAAGCATTAGAAAATAATAAAAATATTATAACAGAATTAGATGAAAATGAAGCAAATGACTTAATAGACATAACAAAAGAAATAAGATATTCAACAGTAAGAATAAACACAAAACTAAAAGCATTACAAGAAGCATTTCCTGATCTAAAAAATAAAAAAACAGAAGAAAGATTAAAAGAAAACTATAAGAAAATAATAACAGAACCAATACCAAATTACGAAACAGTTGAATGCTATATTGAAGATTTAAACAAATTATTTATTACAGGTACTGGAAACCAGTTATTAATGAAATCAAACGAATATTACACAGCAATAACACAATCAAATAACATAAGTGAGTGATTATATTATGAAAAAATCAAACAAAATAAATATAAGTTTAGATGAAGTAATGGACATGAACATCAATATTGTTCAAAGTAATGGAGTTCCAGCAATAGCTTTAAGAAAAATAATAAGCACTTGTGATAAAAATATGCCAAGAATAAAGGAAATAATCGAAAAAACTCTTTATGATGAAGAAACAGAAATAATTATCCCAGTAAGACTTCAAATTTTTAACAAACCTTTAGCAAAAGGAAAACTAATAGAAGCAGGAATACTTAAACCTTAATCATAAATACTTTTCTTTTTAAAAGGACTTTGAATTAAAGGTTTTCCTCTTATTCTTGATTTTTTAAAATCACTAATTTTAGAATGACTGGCTTTTACAATTTTTATTGCTTCTCCACCAACATTATTTAAAGCATTAATTCTCTCTTGCCGTTCTTTATCATAAATTGCTTTAACTTTAAGATCAGATTCTCTTTGTTTGGCACGAAGTTGTTGAATTTTAGTAATTTCAGTTAGTCTTTTTCTTTCTTCTTGTAATTCTTGTAAGGTTAAACGCTTTGGTTTATTTGGTTGCATCAAACCTGGAAATCCTAAACCTACATCACTCATATAAAATATCACTTTATATTATAATTTTTGAACTATTTAAAGGTAACGGTTTTTAATCCGTTACCCTAAAAATGATAGTTCTTCAGAGATCTAATTAAAGAACTCCGCCACTTGAAGCTCCCATTCCTGTTCTTCCAATTAATCCACCGATTATTAGAGATAACAGAGCAACGATTATGATTCCTAACACGAACAATCCTGTATAATCAGAGAATGTTTCAAGTGTAGAGAAACCACTTAATGCTGTTGCTTTAACAGATGCTTCTATATTTTCGTCAGTAATGGCTGTGATTTGTGCTTCTGTTTGTTCATAAACTGCACCACCTAATACTGGTACGAATATTAGAACTAGCATTAATGCACCTAGTAATACACCAGCTACAACTAATTGGTATACACTTCCTACATCAACCATTCCGTCTTTTTTGTAATCCATTTGGTTTTCCCTCCATTAGTTATATTAGTGTTGTTTGTGCTTTTAAAGGGCTAACTATTGTATATATACAATATTTTTTTAGATTTGTGAGCAGATTACTCCGAACAAAACTAGAAAACAAACCAATCATAAATTATTCCTTCTCTTTTATTTGTCTAATAATTTCAGTACAAGCAGAAAAACAACCAGACAACCAATCCGACTCTCTTTTATTTTTATTTAATTTCATATTATTCAAATAAACTCGCTGTTGTTTTT
>Ga0208460_10001343_pt1 | contig 15000 bp, 14 predicted proteins | sample AD_STIC10_MetaG_FD_184436 | JGI IMG/M metagenome (GOLD analysis project Ga0208460, IMG submission 184436) | Active sludge microbial communities of municipal wastewater-treating anaerobic digesters from USA - AD_STIC10_MetaG (SPAdes) (version 2) | ecosystem: Engineered > Bioreactor > Anaerobic >... | reverse complement strand
CAGTGGTTCTTTTGACGGCAACCTTTGGATTTGCAGAGTATGCAGCGGCAGGGGCAGCCAATTTCCCGTATTTTCAGCTGGGCTGCCTGATTGTGGGCGGACTGATTATGGTCAGCCTGAAGAGGAAGTATGACAAGATGTACACGGCGGAAGTCGTCGGCGCCTTCGCTCTTTACACTCTTCTGATGGCGCTCTTCACCAATCCGGTCATTGACGCGGTGAAAAACATTGTCACCTGATCAGCAAGTGCGGCAGCGGATGAAGGATTTGTAACCCCGAAACCATGATCTGGCAATAAAATAGCCCCCTTGGAGCAATTGGCCCAAGGGGGTTTTTTTTCTTGACAAGGGATTATTTTTATTGTTAGGGTCGCCGAACGCTTGGATCCGCAAGGACTGAGACGGAAGGAAATATTCAGAGAAATCTTAGCCTCTCGTCTCGCGACCGGAGGCTTTTTTTATGGGGAATCTAAAAGTCATCGAATCCGCCAAAGCAATGCAGTCGCATTGTGAGCAGTTCAGGCTTGCCGGCAAGAAGATATCCTTTGTCCCGACCATGGGCTATTTTCACGAGGGGCATCTTTCCCTCATGAAGGAAGCCCGCAGAATCGCCGACCACGTAGTCGTCAGCATTTACGTCAATCCCACACAGTTCGGTCCCAAAGAAGACTTCTCCAAATACCCGAGAGATTTTGATCGGGACGAGGACATGGCGAAGAGCGCAGGCGTTGATGTGATCTTTTTCCCGTCGAACCAGGACATGTATCCGGAAGGCTATCAGACCTATGTCAACGTGGAGAAGGTCACAGAGAATCTATGCGGCTTGTCACGCCCCGGCCATTTCCGCGGCGTCACGACCGTGTGCTGCAAATTGTTCAATATCGTGAAACCCCACAGCGCCGTTTTCGGCAGGAAAGATTATCAGCAACTGGCCGCCATCAAACGCATGGTTGCCGACCTGAACATGGATCTGGAGATCGTCGGCATGCCGACCTTCCGGGAGCCGGACGGTCTGGCCATGAGTTCCCGCAATGTTTATCTCAGCAAAGAGGAGCGGACTTCGGCGCTCACGCTGGTGAGTTCGCTGAAGACGGCGCAGAAGCTTTATGCCGAAGGCGAAAGAAACGCGGTCAAGATCATCCGGCAGGCGGAAAAACTCATCACGAGCGCGCCTTTTACCTCCATTGATTATATAAAAATATGCGATGCAGCCACCCTGGAAGACGTTTTAGAGATCAAGGGGGAGGTCGTGATGGCCCTGGCCGTCAAAGTGGGGAAAACCCGTCTGATCGACAATTCCGTTTTGGGCGAGAAGCTTGAAGCGTAAATAAAATCTGGAAACAGGAGAGCGAAAAAAGCCATGCAGAGATTTATGATGAAGTCGAAAATCCACCGCGCCACCGTTACGGATGCCGACCTGCATTACGAAGGCAGCATTTCGATTGACGAGAAGCTGATGGAAGAAGCGAACATGGTGCCGTATGAACAGGTGGAGATATACGATGTCAATAACGGAGAGCGGTTTTCAACGTATATCATCAAGGGCAAGCGGAACTCCGGAACGATCTGTCTCAACGGCGCCGCCGCGCGCAAGGTCGCCAAAGGCGACCTGGTCATCATCGTAACCTATGTGGCGGTAGATGATGCGGAAGTGAAAAACTGGAAGCCCAAGTGCGTTCTGGTGGACGCGAAAAACAAGATTAAAAAAGTCTCCAAATAATTACGTTTGCCTTGAGCAGCAACTCAATATTTTGAAGGAAGCATTCCCATGCTTCCTCATTTCTATTTTTATTCAATAGAAAATTTCAAAAAATAGAACCGTCCCCTTTAATTAAAAATAGAACCGTCCCCTTTAATTCTTTAATTCCCTTGATCAATGACTGCCCGAGTTCTTCCGGTTCCGGGATGATCCTGTCGGAAATCGTGCGTTTGAAGAACAAAAAATCACCCAAAGTAAAATAATGCGACATACGGTTGTCGTTGTGACATTGAACTATCAGAACCAACCCGATAAAGTCAATGCCGAAAGAGGGGAGGTATTGGCCATGGAAACAACGATCAAAGTGTATCTGGAAGGACTGACACTCGGAGAGATTCAGATCCACAAACATGTTGCCGTCATTCCGGTCATGGCGACAAACGGTTCCGGACCGGACTACCTGACCATGAAGGAGGCGATGGACCGCAGGCTGATTCAGATCGGGGAAGTGGGAGAGAGCGGCCATGTTCCGGAGCTGAAGGTCGTCAACAGCGGCCTGAAGCCTGTTTTGCTCCTGGACGGGGAAGAGCTGGCCGGGGCCAAGCAGAACCGGGTCCTCAACACCACCGTCCTGATCAGGGAAGAATCGGAAACCATCATTCCGGTAAGCTGCACCGAGCACGGCCGCTGGTCCTACCGGTCGCGGTACTTCGAGGAATCCTGCCACATCATGTCGGCCAGATTGCGCGGGGTCAAGAACGCGTCGGTGCACGAGAACCTGAAAGACAGACGCGCTTTTGTATCCGATCAGTTCGCCGTATGGGACGGGATCAGATTTCAGGCGGCGGCCAACAAAGTCGATACTCCGACCGGAGCCATGAGGGACGTACTGAAGGCAAAGCAGGAAGACCTGGACGATTTTCTGGAACATTTTCCGCTGATGGACAGACAGAACGGCCTGCTGGTCATGGTGAACGGTGAGGTTGTCGGCATGGACGTGATCTCGAGGAAAGAGGCCTTCGCGTTGCTGCATTCAAAGCTGGTCAAAAGCTACGTCATGGACGCGCTGACGGAAATGCCGAAAAAGGGGAAAGACACCGGCATGATGAAAGCGGCAGACTTCCTGAAAAAGATTCCGGTCTGCGGGGAAAGCGCCTTCGACTCCGTGGGCTACGGGCGCGATTACCGCTACGAGGGGGAAGGTCTGGTGGGCTCAGCTCTGGTTCATGAGGGTACGGTGATCCATATGGCTTTCTTTCAGACCGGCAAAGCAAGAAATGAAGGCCGCATGTCCTCCGTCAACCGCAGACGGGCATACCGGACGAATCAGTAACCGGCATGGAGGCGCACATTTTATGAAATATCTAAAACGAAAGATTTTTGTATCCCTCGTCCTCCTGCTGTCAGTGCCCGCTGCCGTCAGTGCTGACACGACTATTTACGACAAGCATTACGACCGGCGGGGATACGAGAAAGAGTCAGGAGCTACGGTAGTCATGTATGACAAAAACTGGAACCGCACCGGCTATCAGAAAGACGGCAGGATTTACGACAAAAACTGGAATCTGCAAGGGTACAAGAAAAAAGGCGGCACGACCGTAATCTATGATAAACAATGGAACCGCGCAGGTTACGAAAAAGACAATAAAATACATGATAAGCAATGGAATCTGAAGGGATACAGGAAACGCTGATCGTGAAACATTAACAAAAAAGGGAGGCTGTATGACCACATTTTCCAATTCCCGGCTTGGCACCTACGAACAGTGCCCGCTCAAATACAAATATCAGTATATCGACAAGATCAAAGTCGAGGAGGCCAAAACCGTCGAAGCCTTCATGGGGAGCTGTGTCCATGAGGCGCTGGAAAAGCACTACAGAGCCCTGAAACTGCAAAAGCACAACACGCTGGAAGAACTGCTGGCCTATTACAATCACCTGTGGGCAAAAAACTGGTCGGACGACATCAAAATTGTCCGGAAAGAATACACGGCGGAAAATTACCGCCTGACCGGAGAGAAATGCGTAACAGACTATTACAACCGGTATGCCCCCTTTAAAGAACGTGTGCTGGGCATCGAGACTGTAGAATACGTCAACCTCGATCCGGAAGGTCAGTTCAAGTGGAACGTCCGGATGGACAGACTGGATTACGCAGGCGATGGAAAATACGAGATCCACGATTACAAAACCGCGGGATACCTTCCCAAACAGGAGCAGGCGGATGAAGACCGTCAACTGGCGCTTTACTCCCTCTGGGTAAAAGAAAACTTCAAGGATGCGAGAAATATAGAACTGGTCTGGCATTACCTGGCCTTTGACCGGGAGCTGCGCTCCGAAAGAACCGCGGAGCAGCTGGAGAATCTCCGGAAAGAAACATTGCAGGCAGTAAAGAAGATCGTCAGCGCCGAAGAATTTCCGGCCAAAGAGTCCAACCTCTGCAACTGGTGCGAATATCAATCGATGTGCCCGAAATGGGCGCACCTGTATAAAGTGGAAGCCTTGCCGCCAAAGGAGTTCAAAGAAGAAGACGGCGTCCGTCTGGTGGAAGAGCTTTCCGTCCTTTCCGAACAGAAGAAAAAACTGGAAGAAAGAATCGACACGATCAAGCAGGACCTCATCGACTATGCAAAACAAATCGGCGTGGAGGTGGTTTTCGGCTCCGGCAAAAAGGCAACCGTTTCAATAAGAAAAGATGTTGATTTCCCACCAAAGCATTCGGAAGAACGGGCGGAGCTGATCAGCCTTCTCAAACAGGAAGGCCTCTGGGGTGACGTGGAAGACCTGGATGTGTTCGCTCTGAAAAAAATCATCCACAACAGGGACTGGAGCGAAGAAATTCTTAATAAACTGAAGCCCTACCAGGAAGAAAAAACAACCGCCACCGTGCGGCTGGCAAATCTGAAGAAGGAGGAATAAAAACATCTTTGCGAAAAAGTATCTGATGAACCCTTGAATAATCAATAGGATAGGTGTATGAAAACATACAGCAACTGCGGACGGCCCATCCAGGAAAACGACATGAAGAATGCGGCGGAGACTTTAGGCGAGCTTGAGGAATCGTCATCCGACGAGTATGACGAACAGAATCTCTGCCAGGCCTGCAAAGAAGAATTGGGCATGCTCAGCCTGATGGGATTTGGCGCGTGAACTCTGAGGGCCAAGTCGCTCTTGTTTATGGCAAACAGTAAATATTGTATGGTAATAACATACAAATGTATGGTATAAGCATACACACCATGGGACTTTTAGCAGAAATACTATCATCGAATATTCGTGCGGAAATATTTCGCAACCTCTTTGGTATAGAAAAACAAAGCCTTCACCTGCGTGAAATCGAAAGACGGACCGGTTTTGCCGTTGGAACTGTCCAGCAGGAAATCAAAAAATTACAGCGACTGGACATCATTACCAGAATCAAGGACGGCAATCGCATTAATTACAAGGCCAATACGAATCACCCGCTTTATCCGGAAATCAGAAATCTTGTGCTCAAGACCAGTGGGCTTGCCGATGTATTAAAAACCGCGTTGTCCACGGAAGCGAAAATCAAGATAGCGTTTGTCTTTGGTTCTTTTGCCCGAAAAGAAGAAAAAGCCGCAAGCGATGTTGATTTGATGGTCATCGGCGACATCGGCCTCAGAAAACTGACCGGTCTTTTGATGGAAGCATCGGAGAAACTTGGCCGGGAAATTAATCCCTACCGGTTAACTGAAATTGAGTTCATCAAAAGAAAAAAAGAAAAAGATCATTTTCTTCAGCAAGTGCTGGAGTCACCCAAGATATTTATAACAGGTACGGAAGATGAGCTTAGCGCAATGGGCCGATAATGGCTGGTTAAGACCTCATAAAACCAGTGCCAAAGAAATCAGTGACTTATTAAGGATCGTTGAGCGCGATTTGCAGGACGCAGCAGGAAGTATCTCTGCTGATTGGCGCTTCGGCATTGCCTACAACGCGGCCCTGAAACTGTGCACCATTTTACTATACGCTTCCGGCTACAAACCGGAAAAAGCCTTACAGCATTACCGCACCATTCAGGCATTGCCCCTGATCCTGGGCAGTGCATACAAAGAAGATGTAAAATACCTGGACACCTGCCGCAACAAAAGAAATACCGCCGAATATGATTATGTCGGTGTGGCCGCTACTGATGATGTGGATGAATTGATTGATTTTGTAAAAGAACTGCGTGAAACAATCATCAAATGGCTGGAAGAAAAACATCCGCAGTTGGTAAGCGGGGAGAAGATTTGAGCCGGAATCAAAAAAAAATTCTCGAGGCAATCGCCGCTGATCCGCGCATTATAATAAACGGCTTGCCGGAAATAGCTGGCATCGGTACTACGGCAGTGGAAAACAATCTGAAGAAACGAAAAAGCAAAATTTAGGACCTGCCCCATTCATTGGCTCAAGAATCATTAAATAATGCGACCTGCGGTTGTCGTTTCGGTGTTGAATTTACAGAGGGAGGCGTATAAGGTCCACACCAAACGAAAATCATTCGATGAATCCTTGAATTATCAAGAGGATAGGTGTATGAAAACGTGCAGTAACTGCGGACAACCCATCCAGGAAAACGACATGAAGAATGCGGCGGAGATTTTAGGCGAGCTTGAGGAATCGTCATCCGACGAGTTTGACGATCATAATTTCTGCCAGACCTGCAAAGAACAATTGGGCATGCTCAGCCTGATGGGATTTGGCGCGTGAACTCTGAGGGCCATGATTATGCGCAAGGTTGAAAATCAAAATAAGGAATTCAAACAGGCATGGAATGACAACTGTTTGAAAACCATTTGCGCTTTTGCCAACACCGGCGGCGGAAAACTTTATATCGGGATTGACGATGAAGGAAAGCCGGTGGGCGTAAAAGACGCCTCCAAATATCTCGACGACATTCCCAATAAAACCAAAGACATCCTGGGCATCACGCCGGAGGTCAAACTGAAAAAGAAAAACGGCAGGGAGATTCTCGAAGTAACGGTTGCGGCGTCCTCCGCCCCGATTTCCTATCATGGCCGCTTTTACACACGAAGCGGCAGCTCCTCGATCGAAATCAAGGGGCCCGAACTGGTGGAAATGCTGATGCAGAAATCCGGACGCTCCTGGGACGGATTTATCGAAGAGCGCGCGACCCTCAAAGACATCGACCCCGCCGCCATAAAGAAATTCCGGGAACTGGCCGTCGCCAAAATCCCGCAGATCGTTAAGGAAAAAAGCGTCGAAGCCATTCTTCAGAAATTAAATCTTCTGGATAAGGGCAAACTGCGTCGCGCAGCCGTTTTGCTTTTCGGGAAAAACCCGAAGCAGTTTTACATCACCGCCTATATCAAGATCGGCAAATTTGTCAGCGCCACCGATCTGATCAGCACGGATGACATTGAGGGCAATCTTTTTGATCAGGTGGACAAGGCCATTGAAATCCTGCGGGTAAAATATCTGCTTTCCAACATCACGTATGAAGGCATTTATCGCAAAGACAACATGGAATATCCGGAAGAGGCCCTGCGTGAAGCGATCATCAACGCCGTCATTCACCGCAACTACATGGGCGCGCACACCCAGCTTCGGATCGATCCCGAAAGCCTCAATCTCTGGAATGAAGGCGGTCTGCCGCCCGGCATCGGTGTGGCCGATTTAAAGAAGTGGCATTTGTCCCGTCCGCGCAACGAGCTTCTGGCTGATGTATTTTTCAAGGCGGGCATGATTGAAGCCTGGGGACGAGGCACCATCAAGATTGTGGACGAATGCAAAAAGGCCGGGCTGCCCGAACCGGAATTTCGCGAACAGTTCGGCGGATTGTCCGTCCATTTCCGCAAGGGAAAGTCGGAGAAGAAGGTCGGAGGAGAGTTGGGTGATGGGTTGGGTGAAAGGTTGGGTGAAAGGTTGGGTGAAACGGAAAAAAGAATTCTGACGTTGATTGCGGGTAACAAAGTTATATCCATACCGGCAATGGCGAAAAATCTCAATATCAGCACAACAGCTGTGGAAAAACATCTGAAGAAACTAAAAAGCAAAGGCGCAATCGTGCGGGTGGGTTCCGCGCGTGGCGGCGCATGGCGGATAAATGGTGAAATTGATTTTGATAATGGTGGAAATATGAACAAAACAAGGCATTGAAAGCCTGAAGCTTCAGGACCTGACCCATTCATTGGCTCAAGAAACATTAAACATCTCTGGAGGTGGCAAATGAAGATAGAATTCATTCCGAGGACAATTGGCGGCTCTGTTATCTCAACCCTTCACAATTTATATTACTATACAGGCCGCTGGGACTTATCAGTTACACACTTTACTGGAAAAGACAGAGCATATTGGGAGAAATTGCCAGAAAAACTTCGTAACGCAAAGAACTTACCCGGTAAAATGGAAAAGATCATCAAGGAACTGGAATCGCTTGCGGAGGCTGGCGAGGCAAGGAAAGAAAGGCGCACGAGACTTATAAAATACGCTGGCTTCGAAAAAAAGGAAGTTGTCATAAACGAGCAGTTGTTGGCAATACTCGCGTCCCTTCCACAGAAAATGCTTTCGGACATCTTCCGTAAAATGACCGATCCGTTATTGTTGTCAGAAGAAGCACAGTTAGTGGACATGAGGCTTGGAACCGGAGAGCAGTTAATTGAGCCGGACTTTTTGGTACAAGGCGAACAGCAATTGATGATGGGAGAAATTAAGGTAAATGCAAGGAAAGGTTTTGGCGCCAAGTATGACGCGAAACAACTGGTCAACTATTTGAGCCTGGTACAGAAGCTGAAGGCATCGCGACAAGCAGGTCTCTTTCAAAAATATTCCCACATTATCATCCTTCCCGAAGACGATTTCGAATGGTTTGTCAAAGGTTCCGAATGGATAAAGTCATTTGCATCAGGAACGGATGAGCGCATGGAATTCAATGTCAAAAACACATATGCTTTGGCAAAGGGAAGTAAAAAGCAGCATTACGTGAAAGATGAAAAGCAACTCGGCCAGCTTTTGTCGGAAGTGCCCGTCTATTGCCGTACTTACAAGAAACTTCATTATACCTACGAGGACATCATCCGGGATTATCCACTGAAAGAGCACTGGCAAAGAATCGGAGATGAACTTGGAAAGTTGTGTACAAACTCAACCTATGGAATCTGGCAATGGAAAACGGGAAAAGTTGACAAATCCAAAGAACACGTTGAAATAACATATGGCGACATTAATAAGAGTGCTGAGAAGGATTTTACCACTGTGGCACGAGTCAGCCCACCCTACGAGCAAACATGCACCGTCGAATTTCTGCTTTCATCTGAAAACGATAAAAATAGCGAAATGATGAAGGCTGTTAAAAAAGATATAAACTTCTATATCGTTGAAAAAAATGAATTCGATCCGTGGCGTTACATTAGATCTCATTGCGGGTCAACTGCGAATCTCTATTCTAACGTTCACTGGATCTACAGGGAAGCCAAGAAAGCTCATTGACAATTAGGCTCAATAAAGCCTGTGCTTTATTGAGCCTAAAAGTAATAATGCAGCTTGTAACCCGAGTGTGAAAAAAAGCATTCAATCGAAATCTAATCTCGTTTGGTGTTAGTTCCCCTTAGCTTGCTTAGAAATATCTGTTCTTTATAGATGTTTTGATACCCCGTAGCTTGCTGCGGGGTAGTTCATTGAAAAAGAATGCGACCTACCGTTGTTGTTTTGATATTGATTTTACAGAGGGATGGGTCAAAAGTTTAACAACAAGTGAAAATATTTAGATGCATCCTTGAATAATCAAAAGGATAGGTGTATGAAAACATGCAGCAACTGCGGACAACCCATCCAGGAAAACGACATGAATAATGCGGCGGAGATTTTAGGCGAACTCCAGGAAACGTCATCGGACGAGTTTGACGATCAGAATCTCTGCCAGGCCTGCAAAGAAGAACAGGGCATGCTCAGCCTGATGGGATTTGGCGCGTGAAGTTGTAAGATCTCGTAAAAATTAGCAATTTACCATTATTGTCATGTTGGACTTGTCGAATGCAGAATGCCATCGATGTTTTCAATCTCCATAAAGATATCATTGAAGATTATAAAAGCTTCGTTAATAGTTTTGTTAACATCAAAGATGATTCAATACGAGCTTATGTTGAATCGGAAATGAATAGAGGCAAATTCTGGCCGGAACCGCTCATCCAGTTCAATCCTTCCTTTAAACTTGGTGCATCTATACAATCGCTGTGTGATAAAGGCACGCTCCATCCAGATATAGCAAATATATTTAAAGGGTTTACGTTATTTCAGCATCAGGTCGAAGCAATCGCGAAAGGCGCGGATGGTTTCGATTACGTGGTTACATCGGGAACAGGATCAGGTAAATCACTCATTTTTCTAGCAACCATTTTTGATTATCTTCTCAAGAACAAGACGGGAAAAGGTGTATCCGCAATTATCGTATATCCCATGAATGCATTGATTAATTCTCAAACAGAAGAAATCAAAAAGTTCGCGGAGAATTACAAAAAAGTTACCGGCGAGGCCTTTCCTTTCAAGTTTGCGCAATACACAGGCCAGGAAGGGCAAGACGTTCGAGAACGGATTAAAAAAGACCTACCGGATATCATTCTGACGAATTACATGATGCTGGAACTTATTCTTACCAGATCACAGGAACACATCATCAGAAACTCCATTTATGATAATTTAAAATACCTTGTCTTTGATGAACTTCATACCTACAGAGGGCGGCAAGGTTCGGATGTTGCTTTTCTAATCAGGCGCATTAAAGCACAGTCAAAACATAAGATTACCTGTATTGGCACATCGGCGACAATGGTTTCCGGCGGCGACGCGTCGCAGCAGAAAGAACAGGTCGCGAAAGTTGCGTCAAAGATTTTTGGAGCAACATTTAAAAAAGAACAAATTATCAACGAATCGCTTTCACGATGTTTTGAGTATGGGGGATCGGCACCAACATCAGATCAGTTAAGGCAGGTTCTGCAAAATTTAATAAACATTGAAGCAGATGAAGAAGTTCTAAAAAAATCTCCTCTCGCAATTTGGTTGGAAAACACAATTGCGCTTTCTGAATCGAACGGCACGCTTTTCAGAAACAAACCTATGCAGTTTTCTGCAATCATATCCAAACTAAGTAGTGATGCAAAACTGGATGAATCAATTTGCGAAAAAGGACTACGCGATTTATTGCGCTGGATAACAAACGTCAATAAAAAGCTGGTGGAAGATCAAAAAAATACCTTCCTGCCATACAAAATTCACAACTTCATCTCCCAGACCGGTACGGTTTATGTATCTCTGGATGAAGGTGATAAGCGCATCATAAGCTTGGACCCTGTGAATCATCGGGGACATGGTGATGAAAAGATTCCTTTATACCCTGTTGTGTTCAGTAGAATTTCAGGCCATGAATTTCTCTGTGTCAATAAAAATCTGGATCAAGAGACATTGACGCCAAGAGAGTTTCGGGAATTTGCCGATGAGGAAGAAGAAAACACATTGTCTGGGTATCTGTTTTCCGGTGATGATATATGGGACATAGAAAGAGATACCGAACAACTGCCGGAAGCCTGGGGGAAGCTCGATAAGGCGGGAAAATTCAAGCCGAATAAAGAATACCGAAACAGGCTCCCACAAAAAATCTATTTCAACAGTAAGGGTAAGTTTTCAGACACGCAGGCGCTTGAATATGAAGGCTGGTTTATGCCGGCGAAGCTGCTTTTTGACCCGACAAGCGGAACGATTTACGATACGAAGACCAATGAAGGAACAAAGCTCACCCGTCTGGGCAGCGAAGGTCGGAGCACTTCGACCACCATTCTGTCTTTTTCAGTGTTAAAGCATTTAGCAAAATATGGTTTTGATTATACCGATCAGAAACTGCTGAGCTTTACCGACAATCGTCAGGATGCGGCCCTTCAATCCGGACATTTTAACGATCTTATTAAAGTGCTTCAGCTTCGATCTGCGATCTATTACGCTCTCCTGAATGGTAAAGAATTGAATCATGCCAATCTTGCCCAGGCCATCTTCGATGCCTTGAAGCTGTCGCAGGAGGAATATGCCCAGCATCCGTCAACGTTTCCATCAGGAATCCGGGATAATGAAAAAGCGCTGAAGGATTTGATCACCTATCGCGCCTTATATGACTTACGGCGGGGCTGGCGTGTCATCCTGCCCAACCTTGAGCAATGCGCTCTGCTGGAAATCGACTATAAAAACCTGCAAGAAAACTGTGCATCAGATGAAAGCTGGCAGCCCGTGCCTTTTATCAACAACCTGACATCATCGGAACGCATTGAAATCATTTATAATGTTCTGGATTACTTTAGAAAGGCTTATGCCTTATTCAGCAACGAATACTTAACGCCGACCGCCATTGATGAAATGAGCAAGGAAATAACCGAAAAGCTGAAAGCGCCCTGGACATTCGGCGATAATGAGCGGGTGAATTATCCCTATCACCTGCGTTATGAAGCTCTCAAAGCCGGGCGTAAAATTATCTATACTCAAAGTGTCGGTGCAAGCAGTGTCCTAGGCAAATATTTGCGCACTGAAGCAAAAAACAGAGGCACGGTTCTCAAGGGGGCTGACTACAATAATTTTATCAAGACGTTGCTAGATCTTCTGGTTGGAGCAGGCTGGCTCCACGTCAGCCAAACCAAAAACAAAGACGGCGATGATACAAATATCTACCAGTTGCGCGTTGATACCATCACCTGGCGACTAGGCAACGAAACAAGTATCAGGCAGGACGCCGTTAAGAACAGATCGTATAAGCTGGTCAAACAGTTGCCCAACCTCTTTTTTCAGAACATTTACAAAACGGACTTCCGGGAACTGAAACCCATTTACTCAAGAGAACACACGGGGCAACTAGGGAGTGAGGATCGCATAGAAAGGGAAGGCGAATTTCGTGAGGGAAAATGCAGCGCGCTATTTTGCTCACCGACCATGGAACTGGGAATTGACATCTCAAGTCTGAATGTCGTGCACATGCGTAATGTACCTCCCAATCCGGCCAATTACGCGCAGCGCAGCGGTCGTGCAGGCAGAAGCGGGCAAGCGGCGCTGGTGTTTACCAATTGTTCCGTATATTCACCCCATGACACACACTATTTTAACAATGCGACGGATATGGTGGCGGGTATTGTTGCGCCACCCAGGATTGACCTGGCCAATAGAGAATTGATCACATCTCATTTGAATGCCATTTACCTTGCAAAAGTGGGTTTGACGGAACTCAACGAATCGCTTCTTGATGCCTTAGATGATACACAATCAAAAGATCTTCCGCTCAAGGATATTGTGCAGGAAAAATTGCAAATAAACGACGCGGGAAAAAATGAGATTAAGGATATCTTCAAAAAAGTTATCCAGGATATTGTAGGGAAGCCCGATGCACTTTTGTGGCTCAACAATGAATGGATAGACGCAAACATCAATTCCGCGCCAAACAAATTCGACCGGGTGCTGGACCGATGGCGGATGCTTTATAAGGCGGCCCAAAGACAGCTTGCCGATGCATTACAAATCATTGAGAGCAATCTTTACAAGCAAAACTCTGATGAGATGCGTGAAGCGCTGAGAAATCAAGCACAGGCGCTCAGGCAAAGAGACATCCTCTGCAACCGGATGTCTTCGAAAAACAACAGCATCTCGGAATTTTATCCTTTCCGTTACCTTGCCGCGGAAGGATTTCTGCCCGGCTATAATTTTACAAGACTGCCCATTCGAACATTTATTCCAGCAGGCGATAGCGGAGAATATATCTCACGGCCTCGCTTCATTGCACTTCGGGAATTTGGCCCCGGCAATATTATTTATCACAATGGCGGCAAATACATGATCGAGCAGATGATCGCGCCTGAAATTGATAAGGGAATACAAAAAGCAATCGTATGCAAAAGCTGCGGCTACTTGTATGCGGATGGCAAACATGACAATCCCTGCTCATTTTGCAAAGCGCCTTTATCGGAAGGGAACGATAAAGAAACTTTTGTCCATCTGCTTGAACTATCAGAAACGCGCACCAAACCGATGGAAAGAATCACCTGTGAAGAAGAGGAACGCTTGTCTCGTGGTTATGAGATAGACACGTTTTTCAACGCCGTAAACGGAAGGCAATCTATCGTTACTGCAAAAATCAAAAACGATGCGGATGATTTCCTCAATATTCAATTCATTCCCGCCACCAGCCTTGTTCAAATCAACAAGAAATGGCGTACCACAAGAGAGGCGGGCTTCCCCATAGGTTTGAAGTCCGGCCAGTGGAAACGTGCGCCCAGGGCGGGTGACGCTCCGTCAAAAGAAGAGAGCAAGACCATCATGATCATGACCCATGATACGGCGGATGCCCTGTATATTGAGCCGATCAAGGCCTTGGGTTTAAGTAAATCCGGCGTCATTACCCTTCAGTATGCGCTGAAACGGGCCATCGAAAATGTTTTCCAGGTGGAATCTAATGAAATCGGGGCGGCGCTGATGGGCGGCAATGATACCCCCAATATTTTTCTTTACGAAGCGGCGGAAGGAAGTCTCGGAATTCTTTCACAGTTTATCGAGGACAAGAACGTTTTCAAGAGCGTCATCGAAGAAGCGATAAGAATCTGTAACTACGACGATCCCGGCTATCAGGATGAAGCCTCATACAAAGATCTGCTCGATTACTATAACCAGCGTTACCATGATGTTATCAATCGTTTTGAAATCAAAGAAGCCCTGGAAACTTTAAAAATCTGCAATATTGAGATTCGCACTCATAAAACAGGCAGAAGTTATGATGAGCAGTATCAACGGCTGTTGATGGAGATCGACGCCAGTTCCTCAACTGAGAAGAAATTTCTCGATTATCTGTATCAAAATGGATTGCGGCTGCCCGATGCTGCTCAGAAACTGACAAAAGAGATTTATTCACAGCCGGATTTCTTCTATGAACCGGACATTCATGTATTCTGTGACGGTACGCCGCATGATCAGCCGGAGATTAAACAGAAAGATGAACAAATTCGTCAGGCTATACGCAATAAGGGCGAGCAGGTTATCGTTTATTATTATCGGGACAGTCTTGAAGTCCTTGTGACGAAACGGTGCGATATATTTATTAAGGTGAAATAGTTTCATGGAATTTAAAGCAGGTGCGCTGGTCAAAGTCAGAAATAGAGACTGGGTGGTCTTGCCCTCCAATGACGATAATCTAGTCCTTTTAAAGCCCCTGGGCGGTTCAGAAGATGAAATAACAGGTGTTTACCTTCCCCTGCGATTTGAAAATGACCAACTGGCATCCACCTCATTTGTCTGGCCGGACGCCGGTGACCTAGGTGATATTTC
>Ga0208460_10001322_pt1 | contig 15183 bp, 13 predicted proteins | sample AD_STIC10_MetaG_FD_184436 | JGI IMG/M metagenome (GOLD analysis project Ga0208460, IMG submission 184436) | Active sludge microbial communities of municipal wastewater-treating anaerobic digesters from USA - AD_STIC10_MetaG (SPAdes) (version 2) | ecosystem: Engineered > Bioreactor > Anaerobic >... | reverse complement strand
TTCACTTTACTTCACTTCAATCAATGTCCTCACAAAAAGCCTCCACCAATTTCATCTCTTCTTTTCCGATGTAATTATTTTCTGTCATCATTTCATAACAGCGAATTAAATTTGGTAAAATGTTTTTTTCTCCTGAAGAAAGTTCAAGTTCTTCAAGCTTTCTGCAAATATTTTCATTGTTCACATACCCGGGAATTTCATCTTCGAAATCTTTGATCAGACTATGATCATTTCTTTCTTGCCAAACAGTGGAGTTGTGATACATCACCGGCCAGTCACAAGTCCATGCAATACGTTGTGCAATGAAACTTCTCCAGATGTCTGTCATCCGAAACGAACAATACGACGGTAAATACAAAAGAGGAAAAGCTTCTTTGAACCAGGTTGTATTTTGACTGTTAAATGGCGACCATGAATTTTTTCCCAATGCAAGTGAATTGTGTTGATCAAATTTGATAGGTAACTTCATGGTCATTCGATAGACAGCATCGACATCCGGATTTTCGTCGGCTAGACCCTGCTGAATGGGGCAAATGATATTTTGAACAGTCGAATTATGTTCGACAACATTCTTTAAATGATGTAATGGATATCCTCTTGGCCAGATATTTTCTTTCGAAAAAAATCCGTAAACATTTACCCAGCCTGACTCATTAAATACTTCTGCACTTTGTTCCCGTTTTCTTTCATGCCAAAAAGTATCGTAAGGAAAATTATCGTCATCAGTTTCTATGATGACGTCATGGTCTTTCGCAAGCAAGTAACCTAGATTTTTTCTTGCATAATGACGTTTCGGCAAAAGAGTAGCTAACTTAAAATTTAATTTTTCCTGATCATTGATCGATAAAAACCTACAGCCATCCAATTCAAATTTATCCGGCGATTTTGTGTCGCCAATAACGATGAAGTCGATATCATTTGCTTTTGCTCCCAGAGCATGGGCTTTTAATACTTCATTTGGAGAAGCGATGGAAGTAATTACCAAAGCTTTTTTAAGTTTGTTCATCAGATTGAAATAGGACGAAATGTTATTCTTCGCCAAAAGTAATATAATAGTGTTTCGAGTGAATTAGTAATTGCCTTTTTTGAAACACGCGGACTCGGAGCTTTGTAATGGATTGGAATTTCTTTCGAATGATATTTTCTCAGAAGATACCTGATCTCAGTTTGATAAAAATGTGCTTTCGATTCTAATTCATATGCAGTAAATTTTTCAACAATGCTTCTTTTAAACCCCTGATACCCTGAAGTCATGTCGTGCAACTTGCTACCAAGTAATACATTTGAAAGAATAGTCCCGGTCTTTGAAAGACTTTGACGTTTGGCAGGTGAATCTCCCATTGAACCTCCTTCGATAAATCGCGAACCATAAACACAATCATAACCTTCATCAAGAAATTTAATGAAAGTTCCTAATGCAGCAGGGTCATGAGAAAGACCTGCATCCATTTCAATTATATAATCAGCATCTGATCTTTGCAATGCTTCACGATATCCGCGAATATATGCATCTACTACATTTTTATTTTCCGGTGCCCAGATGGTATGAAATCGCTTGTCACCTTCAGATAAGTGATGACATAATTCAAGAGTTTTATCTTTAGAAACAGTATCGACTACAAGAAATACGACACCATTTTTAAGCACATCAAGTTCCTTTTGGAGTTCAGATATGAATGGGTGAAAATCGTGTTCTTCATTGGCCATTGGCACTACAAGGGCCCATTTTTTAATCGAATTCATAGAAATATTTGGGACGACAAGGTAGTAAAATTACATTTGTTTGTTATAGCTGAAAAGAAGAAACTCCGCCAGGAATAGCGTCAATTAATCGCTTCGTATATTCTGACTTTGGAGAGGTATAGATTTCTTCAGGATCTCCTATTTCTTCGATCTTTCCGTTATTCATTACAATCATGCGGTCACTCATGAATTTTACCACTGACATATCATGCGAAATGAAAATGTAGGTGAAATTAAAATCTCGTTTCAACTCATTTAGCAAATTCAAAACCTGAGCCTGAATAGATACATCAAGCGCAGAAACGGATTCATCACAAATTATAAATTCTGGTTGCATAGCTATGGCTCGTGCAATGCATATTCGTTGGCGCTGCCCTCCGCTGAATTCATGGGGTAAACGATTAAATTGACGTTCATTCAGGCTCACTCTTTCCATTAATTCAATTACTTTGTTTCGACGATGTTCATCGTTATCGTAAAGACCATGAACTTGCATTGGTTCCATGATCGCTTTTCCAACTGCCATTCTTGGATTCAACGATGAGTAAGGATCTTGAAAAATAATTTGAATATGTTTCCGCATCCTTCGTAATTCTCTACCTTCAAGAGTAGAAAATTCTTTTTTCTTGAATATTACTTGCCCGGACGTTGGTTCAATTAACCGGATGATTGACCGGCCCAATGTAGTTTTCCCACAGCCGGATTCACCAACTAACCCTAGTGTTTCTCCCGGGTACACATCAAAACTTACATCATTGACTGCTTTAATATGATCAGTAGTTTTTCCAAAGAGACCATTGCGTACAGGAAACCATGTACACAAATTTTTCACTTGTAAAATTGGTTCCTGTGCAAATAGTTGGTGATGATGTTTTGAAATTTCTTCTTTATCAATTTCAAAATAAGTCAGTGATTCTTCAACAGACTTTTTGATTTCAGTAAAAGACCCGTCGCTATTCTCTTTCATGAAATCTGTAATTGTTGGTAGTCTGTACAGTTTTTTGTGTAACGGCGGGCGACACGCTAATAATGCTTTTGTATATGGATGTTGTGGATTATTAAAAATATTTTCTGTTGTTCCGTTTTCTACGATCTTTCCATTATACATTACAACAACACGATTCGCAATTTCTGAAACAACGCCGAGGTCATGAGTAATGAAAAGCAACCCCATTTTTTTCTCTTCCTGAATTTGATGCATCAGTTCGATGATCGATGCCTGCACCGTAACATCAAGTGCAGTGGTAGGTTCATCGGCAATTAGAACAGCAGGATCACAACTAATAGCCATTGCAATCATCACCCGCTGTTTTTGTCCACCGGAAATCTGATGCGGATAAGAATCAAAAAGCTTTTCGGCACGCGGCAATTTAACTTTTTCGAAAAGTTTTATGGTTCGTAAACGAGCATCCTGCTTCGATATTTTTTTGTGAAGAATCAATGCTTCAGCTACTTGTTTGCCGCATGAGATAACAGGATTCAATGAAGTCATTGGCTCCTGAAAGATCATGGCCAGTTCATTACCTCTGTATTTTCTCATTTCTTCTTCGGGAAGTGACAGAAGATTGATAGCACGATTTTCTTGATTGTAGAAATTTATTTCGCCTGAAGAAATCGTTGCTGTTTTTGCGAGGAGTCGCATTATTGAAAGTGCAGTGACCGATTTGCCTGAACCCGATTCTCCAACAATACCAATCGTTTCGCCTCGATTCAACATGAATGTTACATCACTGATTGCCGCAATTTTACCTGCTTCAGTTGTAAAATCTGTGCTGAGATTTTTTATTTCTAAAAGGGGCGAGTTCATTGATTGTAAAAATAGAAAAGTAGTGCGAATACTGTATAATATTCAATTTTATTAATGAACATAATTTCTCCCGCAGATTTCGCAGATTAAGGCGCAGATAAATTCGCAGATTCTTCCCTTGATAATTCAAATTAATTTCCGGATCAATGAAATTTTCAAATATGTGAATACATGTGATTCATTGGTAGCGCAAAATCTGCGAATTTATCTGCGCCTTAATCTGCGTTTGTCTGCGGGAAATGTTTTCAGCAGTATTTAGCGAAAATAAGTGGCTATGTCCCGGGAAATATCTTCAGCAATCTTCAGCGAAAATCGAATATAATTCCAAAATCCGTATCTTTGACCTATATGCTAAAAGACATTCCACAGTTAACCGTAGAAAACGTAATTGTTGCCGTGATCCGTGAGGAAGAAGAGGGCGAACATGTATGGAACGTTTACATTATCAATTTATATGATAAAGAAATTTCCGGTGTAATTGTGAGTTCGGTTGGGTATGGACAATTCGATGGTCGCGAAGTAAAAACGAGCACCCTCCGGCATCTTATTGGTGATATTGCGTCCAATGACTATGGGAAAATTGAACCCATCATTGAAGACCTATTCGGATTAAGCAATGAATTCTGGGTGAGCTTTCATTTGAATGGGCATATGTACGATAAGAAATACATTTTTTTACCTGAAACCATCCGCGAACAATATTTTACCATCGTGCCCGTGATCAATAAAACCGGCGTCATGATTCGATAAAAAGTTCGGAGCCGGCGAAAGGGAATTTTATTTATAGGGTTTAAATTGTTTAATGAGTTTAAGACATCATCTTGGCCGAATTTTATTTATGACTTCTCAAAAATAAATTACCTATAAAGTTGCAAGTTTAGTAAATGATGCAAATTTTATTATAAAATAATTTTCACTTCACTTCACTTCACTTCACTTCACTTCACTTCACTTCACTTCACTTCACTTCACTTCACTTCACTTCACTTCACTTCACTTCACTTCACTTCACTTCACTTCACTTCACTTCACTTCACTTCACTTCACTTCACTTCACTTCACTTCACTTCACTTCACTTCACTTCACTTCACTTAAATAAGCAACTCCCTATTCACCAACGGAAAACTCACCCTCTCAACCTGAGCAATCCGCATATAGATCTCGCACAATGTTCGTACATCTTTTTTGCAGTAAACGACAATTCTTTGTAGGTCATCATTTTTCCAATAGGTTTCACCGACTTTACTTCCATCGATATCATCTTTCGGTGTCGTGATATTGAATACTGCTGCCAGTAGATCCAACGATGTATATGATTTGTAATCACCAAACTTCCATAGCTCCATCGTGTCAAGATGCTTTACTTCCCATGGTTTTTTTCCTGCTATCTCGAGCATAGATGGCAATTGGATATTGTGGATCAGCATCCGTCGACTGATATATGGGAAATCGAATTCTTTGCCGTTATGAGCACAAAGAACTTTATTATTCAAATAAAATTTATTGCTGATCAGATTTTTGAATGAAAGAAGAATCGCTTTTTCGTCGTGACCATAAAATTCTTCTTCGACAAAAATTTGTTGATCGTTAAAATAACCACAGCAGATGCAAACAATTTTTCCAAACTCAGAATAGATGCCCGCACGTTCATAGAACTCATAGGGCATTTTATCTTCTTTAAAATTTTCGCATTTCTTGTCCCACAATCTTTTCATTCGTTCCGGTACTCTTGAGTATTCCGGATGTTGTGGGACTGTTTCTATGTCGATGAACAAAATGTTCTGGATAACAGGTAGTGAATTCATACGACAAAGATAATCTCGTCGAATGCGTTTTGAAACCAATATATGCGGGAACTTTTATTACCAGGTCAAAGGCATTAGTGTCCCTTAAAAGTCAAATTCAATAATTTTAGTTGAGAATTATACATTAAATCAAATTTTCTCAGTACAAATTTAAAGCAAGCCCCCACAATTAGTTGACAGACATCTTTTTTAATCAAAGAAAAAGCAGTGGTTGTGCGGGGAGTCCACGAGCTGCGCGAAATCATTTGAAAGGTTAATCAGGGATGTATCCAATAATCGAAGATTCAAATGATTTGGTGCGCGTGGTGGCCTTTTTTTGTTTCTTTTTTTGGCCAAGGTACATTCAAGGTTCTAGCGCAACAAAATCTATCTTAGTTGCACCATGAATAAATACAAACGTTTATCCTTAGAGGAACGAGCTAAAATTGAAGTATTACGTGATTCTGGTTATACTTTAACAGAGATCGCCTGGAAAATAGGCCGTCATAAAAGCACGATATCAAGAGAATTAACTCGATTTCCAAAATCCTACCAGGCAGAAAAAGGTCAGTTCATGGCCAAAAGATTTTCAAAAAGACATAACTTTATTTGCAAATTGGAAAAGTATCCTTTGTTATGGTCGGCAGTACTTGATCTTCTAAAAAAGAATTGGTCTCCGGAACAAATATCCGTTCAGTTGAAGAATGATTACACCCAAGATAAAACCATGCAGATCTCACATGAATCCATATATACTTATATTTTTTTAATGCCGCGAGGTGAATTGAAAAACGAAATCATAAAACACTTGCGGCAGAAGAAAAAGTTTAGGCACAAACGTAAGACTACTGAAGACCGCAGAGGTAAATTACCTGATACAATCAGTATCGATGAACGACCACAGGAAGTGATGGATCGAACGATCGCTGGACATTGGGAAGGTGATTTGCTTATGGGTAAACAATGTAAATCGGCTATAGGAACAATTGTTGAGCGTAAGACCAGAGCTGTTATTTTAGTAAAGATCAAGGAAAGGAGCGCTACTTCAGTAAGAAAGGCGTTTGAGAGAGAACTTCGGACTCTTCCTTTGCAAATGAGATTAAGTATGACCTATGATCAAGGAACAGAAATGGCCGAGCATAAGCTTTTTACAAAAAACACTAAAATGAAAGTATACTTTTGTCATCCGGCATCCCCTTGGGAACGAGGTACAAATGAAAACACGAACATGTTGTTACGTGATTATTTTCCACGGGGAAAAGACTTTAGCACAGTAACAAGAAAAGAATTGAAAAGAGTTCAGAGAGAACTTAATGAAAGAATCAGAAAAGGTCTGAAATGGGAAACGCCATTAGAACTATTTAAAAAAGAAATATTGGACACTTGTAAATGAGTATATTTAAGGCATGAACCGAATGCGTAAAAAGAATCAGAGATTTTACCCTCTGATTCACGCTATCGGGCTAAGTTATTCCTTCTCATAGTTGCTCTCCAGCAATACCAGAGTCCGCTTCACTTAACAATCAAATGTAAATCAGAAATATTCGTCCTAAACAAACTGTTCAAAAAGTTGCGCTAGAAACTTGAGTCTACCCAAACAAAAAAAGAAAAATTGAAAGTATCGGCTTGAATTCAGGAAATTACTTTCAAATGAAAATAATTTTATCGGATAGTAGTGGGTAAAAGGTCATGCATCAAGTAAAATAGCCTGACCTTTGACCTTTTACCCTTGACCTAATTAAGCGGCTTTCCTATTTCCAACGCCCCATCCAGATACTGAAAAAGATCTTCATAATGATTCCCTGCTTTTTGCCCACGCTTATGTCCCAGACGAACCATGATAATTTTTTCATCAGGAACAACGGCAACATATTGTCCTAGAATTCCGCGGGCATAATATACCTGATGTCCTTTGTAATTGGTCATCCACCACTGAAGTCCATAATAATCCGTCTTCGCTCCGAAAGCATCTGCGATCATATTTGGAGTAAGCATCGTTTTAATATACTCTTGCGAAACGATTTGCTTTCCATCCCACTTGCCACTGTCCAGAACAATTTTTCCGATCTTCGCAAAATCACGGGCACAAGAATAAAAACAACAATACGATTTTTCAATACCATCAGTATGATCAAGAGACCAATATGCCGGTTGTGTTGCATGAATAGGAATCCACAATTTTTCAGAGGCAAAATCTGAAATTGTTTTGCCTGTAGTTTTGTTTATAATGAGTGAAATTAAAACAGTATTACAACTCATATATTCAAATACACTTCCGGGATCTTTTACTACTTTCAATTTTAAAACCTGACGCGATAAATTTTCACCGTAATACGCTTCAGTGGTTTTTGAAAACAAACTGCTATATGATTCATCCCAATTCAGACCTGAACTCATTTGTAATAAATGCTTGATCTTAAGTTTTCCATTGTTCCCCTCTGAAAATTCAGGCAAATATTTTCCAACTGAATCGTCGAGCGAAAAGTATCCTTCGTCGATTGCTATTCCGGCAAGTAAACCGACAATACTTTTCGCTACGGAAAATGAATTGTCAAGCGTATTTGCTGATGCATGATCCCAATACTCTTCATGAACTATTGAATCATTTTTAATTACCAGATAGGCAACACTTTCATTTGATTCCAAAGCCGATTTAGTCGCCAAAGGAATTTTGTTTTTATTGTAAGTCGATGATAACGTCCAGGGAACTCCTGCACTGTCTGTCACCGTTCTGGTATCAAACAAATTGATGTCGTCAATGTCGGGATAAGTATAAATGAGAGTCTTATAAATAAAAGTATAGCCCGTTATCCATATAGCAATCATAGTACTAACCAGTACAAGAAGAAAAACTCCTAATACTCTAGGCCAAAAATGATTGCGTTTTATTGGGTTGTTCATAGTCGCAAAATACTATTAAAATCGAACCTCTGACTTTCCCTGTATCTTAAGTTTTAACATTCGATTGTGCAATTCTTAATTTCCCTACTTTAGCCCCCATGACAAGGTTGAACAAATTTCTCAGCGAATTAGGCTTCTGCTCAAGGCGAGAAGCAGATAGAATGATCGAACAAGGTCGTGTACTTGTCAATGGCGCAATTCCGGAATTGGGAACAAAGGTCACTACTGATGATATCATCACAGTCGACGGAAAGCCTTTGAATGCAAAACCGAAATTAGTCTATTTGGCATTCAATAAGCCTGTTGGAATTACTTGCACGACCGATACAAACATCAAAGATAATATCGTTGATTTCATTCAATATCCTTCGCGAATATTTCCTATTGGTCGACTTGATAAGCCTTCTGAAGGATTGATCTTTCTGACGAATGATGGTGATATCGTTAATAAAATTCTACGCGCAGGGAATAATCACGAGAAGGAATATGTAGTTACTGTCGACAGACCAATCTCTGCCGATTTCATTCGACTCATGTCTGAAGGAATTCCAATTTTGGATACTGTGACGAAAAAGTGTTTTGTGAAAATGGAAAGTAAATTTGTCTTCCGGATAATTCTTACGCAAGGACTGAATAGACAAATTCGCCGAATGTGTGAAGCACTCAATTATGAAGTAACGAAGCTAAAACGAGTTCGAATAATGAATGTGTCTCTTGATGGAATAAAAATAGGAGAGTGGCGGTATCTTACTACTGAGGAAATGAATACGATAAATGAGATGGTTGCAGATTCGAGTAAGACGGAAGAAGCTTCGCTTTTTGGAATGGATGATTAAAATTCCGTGGTCTTTTGTGAACTTGTGCTCTTAGTGTTAAAGTAAAACACAAGCACACAAGTTCACAAAAGACCACGGAATTAGAAATTCATTTGAAATAATAATCGAATATTTTCTTTGAGCTTGAGTTTCACTTCTTCAATATCAACTTTTCTCCCCAGCTCTTTTTCCATCGACGTAACTTGTTTGTCAGTGATGCCGCAAGGAATAATGTAATTGAAATAGTTCAGATCTGTATTCACATTGAATGCAAAGCCATGCATCGTTACCCAACGTGAACAACGCACTCCAAGTGCGCAGATCTTTCTGGCTTTCGCTTTATTTTCCGGATCGAGCCATACACCGGTTAGCCCTTGAATACGCCCGGCTTCAATACCGTAATCTTTCAATGTAAGAATAACAGCCTCTTCTAAAAATCGTAAATATTTGTGTATGTCAGTGAAGAAAAAATCGAGATCCAAAATAGGATAACCTACAATTTGTCCTGGACCATGATAGGTAATATCACCACCTCGATTGTTTTTGTAAAATGTTGCCTGTACTGAAGGAAGATCAGCTTCTTTGATAACAAGATTTGCTTCATCACCACTTCTTCCTAAAGTGAATACGTGTGGATGTTCGCAGAAAAGTAAGTAGTGCTTAGGAGATTCTTGCTCTTCGATAGAAAGTTTTCTGTTGGCAACTTTGCGATCAATCACTTCCTGAAATAAAGTTTCCTGAATATCCCATGCATCTTTATAGTCTATTAAACCAAGATCACGGAAAATAACAGCGCGATTATGCTGATCTTCCGTGATCCCGTTTACAGACTTTAAAGATTCATTCATTATATTTTCGACAATTCACCTTTCAGGTGATTGATGATATTTACTTCTGTTGCATCGATCTGTTTTTTCTCTGCAAGTAAAACAGAAACCCAGTCAGTGAGATGGATCAAATAGATACTTCTCTCTACTTGTGATTTACCTTTTGAATAACATTCACGAACTCCAGCATATTTTGAAAATACACTTTTGCTGATCTCAATTCTTGACTGTGTGCGTGCATAGTCATTGTCGCTGCGTAAAATGATTACAGCTAACTCGTCATGTTTTTCTGTCCAGCCGACTAATTCATTGTGATTCATTTCCGGTAAAATGTGATGCCAGCAAAGCATTTTTGAATTTTCATTTATTTGCTGACGAAAACGTGTCGCTACTCCATTGTAACCATCAACTGCATAGATGACAGGAATTTTATTCAGAAAAAATTCTGTAAGTGAATTTGCTTCTTTCAGAATTGAAGATTTTTCATTTTCGATCAATTCAACCGATGTTTTTAATTCATCGATGATGTGCTTTCCTGCAAATCCGCCTGCTACGAAGACATAGAACAATTGTGTCAGTGAATATCCAATGCAAGCACGCGGCGGAAGTCCACCCGGAATCATAATGTGATCCAGATTTTTTGCTTTAGCGATCTCAGCTACTTTGCCACCGGATGTGATACAGATTATTTTTGCATTCTTCTCCATTGCAAGTTCCATTGCCTGCAATGTTTCTTCTGTATTTCCTGAATAAGAACAAACGATTACTAGTGATTCATCATTTACAAAAGCAGGAACGAAATAATCTTTGTTGACCGTTACGGGTACTTTGCATTCATTGAAAACAATTTCAGATACAATTGTACCGCCAATACCTGAACCACCCAAACCGGTGATCAGAATATTTCTGATTTCTTTTGATGGTTTTGTCATTGAAAACTTCTCTCCAATTACAATAGCTTCTCTTAGCTGTGCAGGGAACTGGTCAACAAGGGCCTTCATATCGCTCATATTACTTTTTTGTTTATTGTGTAAAAATACACTTTTGGATTTGTCCTTCGAAATTTTATACCTGAATTCAGGAAAAACTCAGGAATCAGGCATTCGTACGATAAAAAGGCTGTATGGTTCACCAATTGCAGAACAATTATTCGAAAAAATATTTCCCGCAGATCTCGCAAATCTCGCAGATTTAGCGCAGACTGAATAGAGCATGATTTTATTGTATTTATTCGCTTAGTATTTATGTTAGGATAAACTGAATAAACAAATTTCTCTGTGCATAATCTGCGAGATTTGCGAGATCTGCGGGAGCAAAGTTCACGTTGAAATACCTTCTTCAGATCTCGCAGATTTAGTACAGACTGAGTATAGTATGATTTTATTGTATTTATTCGCTTAGTATTTATGTTACGATAAATGGAATAAACAAATTTCTCTGCGCCTAATCTGCGAGATTTGCGAGATCTGCGGGAACCAAAATCATGTTGAGTTACCTTCCGCAGTCTAAAGAAATTTCGAACAGAATCGTGAGATTATCTGCAAAGATTTTAAATACATCAACCTAAATTTTATCTTTGCAACTCGAAAAAACACGTTTTATGGAATTGAATGAACAAGAATTGATCCGCCGCCAGAAACTGGAGGAATTGCAACAGCATAATATCAACCCTTATCCGGCCGAACTATGGCCAATAACGCATACTTCCAAGGAAATGCTCGATGGTTTTGCTACGAACCCTGATGCATATCGTGAGGTTTCATTCGCCGGTCGTGTGATGAGTATTCGTGATATGGGAAAAGCTGCTTTTGCTGTGTTGCAAGATGGCATTGGACGTATTCAGATCTATGTGAAGCGCGATGATGTGTGTCCCGGCGAAGATAAATCTGCATACGATTTTCTGTTCAAGAAAATGTTGGACATGGGCGACATCATTGGTGTGAAAGGATATGTCTTCGTTACGAAAATGGGCGAGACAAGTATTCATGTTCAAAGTTTCATGTTGCTTAGTAAAGCACTTCGTCCGCTTCCTGTTGTGAAAAAAGATGCAGATGGAAATGTTCATGATGCATTCAGTGATCCTGAAATGAGATATCGTCAACGTTATGTTGATCTGATCGTTAATCCACAAGTTCGTGAAGCATTTATAAAACGCACAAAGCTTACGAATTCAATGCGTTCGTTTCTGAATGAAAAAGGATACATGGAAGTAGAGACGCCAATTCTTCAACCACTTTATGGTGGTGCTGCTGCACGTCCGTTCAAGACACATCACAATACACTTGACATGACGCTATTTTTGCGAATTGCAAATGAGTTGTATCTGAAAAGACTTATCGTTGGCGGCTTTGAAGGGGTGTATGAATTTGCAAAAGATTTCCGTAATGAAGGAATGAGTCGCTTTCATAATCCCGAATTTACTCAGGTCGAATTGTATGTTGCATACAAAGATTATGAATGGATGATGGATCTTGTTGAAGAAATGGTGGAGCGAGTTGCCATCGATACAAATGGAACAACTGACATACAAGTCGGAGAACACACCATCAGTTTCAAGCGTCCTTGGAAACGTTTTACGATGTATGAAGCAATAGCTCATTATACGGGAATCGATATTACTGACATGGATGAAGCAGCTCTTGCAAAGACAGCGAAGGAATTAGGCATTCGTGTTGACAATACAATGGGCCGCGGAAAATTGATCGATGAAATTTTTGGTGAACATTGCGAAGGCAAATTGATCCAGCCAACATTCATCACAGATTATCCGGTAGAAATGTCACCGCTGGCAAAGAAGCATCGTTCAAAACCCGGACTGGTAGAGCGTTTCGAAGCGATCTGTAACGGGAAAGAGATCTGCAATGCATTCTCTGAATTGAATGATCCTATTGATCAAAGAATGCGTTTTGAAGAGCAAAATGAACTTGGTAAACGTGGCGATGAAGAAGCAATGCAATTGGATGAAGATTTTCTTCGCGCTCTTGAATTTGGTATGCCGCCAACGGCTGGATTGGGAATGGGTATCGATCGTTTGTCGATGATCATGACCAATTCTGCATCTATTCAGGATGTGCTTTTCTTCCCTCAGATGAGGCCGGAGAAGAAGGTAGAGGATGTGGAAGCATAGGAGTTGTGCAGGTTAGCAGGTTCACTAAGTGATAAATATTCAAATGCCCGGTTCTGTTGACCGGGCATTTTTTATGATGTTTGACATTTTCATCTTAGAAGAGGAATTTGTGCGTAATTTTGCATTAACTAAAAAACAATCCATGAAAAATCTCCTTATTTTATTTATTGTCGTATTTGTACAAGCATCATGCGGACAATCGACTGAAACGACACGTTCAGCAGAAAAATTCAAAGAAGAAATTGCAAACCCTGATGTTATTCTACTCGATGTACGTACACCGGAAGAATTTGCGGAAGGTCATTTGGAAAATTCAATCAACTTGAATTATAACGATGCTGACTTTGCTTCAAAAGTGGATAGTCTTGATAAGAAAAAGCAGTACGAAATCTATTGCCGCAGCGGAAAACGCAGCGGTGCTTCCGTAAAGTTAATGCAAGAAAAAGGAATTAAAAATGTCCACGATCTGCAAGGCGGAATTTTAGAGTGGGAGGCGAAGGGCTTTCCGGTTACGAAGTAAGTCAAAAATTAAAATCGCTTCGTAGCAAATGGTTTTCAGATAAAAAAATATTTACTACAATCACTCTGCGGTTTTTCTGCGTATTCTGCGCAAGTCTGCGGGAAATAAATCACGCTTAGTGTTTCCCGCAGACTTGCGCAGAATACGCAGAAAAACCGCAGAAAAGTCCGTAGTCTCCTTTTGATCTTTGTGCTTTCTATGTTTTATTTCTTGCCCTCTAAACAAAAACAAACTTCCCCACATCCAGCTTCTTCTCCCCGTCATACCTGTACGCCGCAAGCAATCCCTCTTTCGCCACACTATAATCACAGCAACAAATATTATCTCTATACAACATCGGATTTCCATGTAACCAGTAATGTCCGAAGAAGACGGGCTTTTCATCTTCTTTGTAGAAATTTGTTTTGAGATGCGGATTGATCACAATTGGTTCGTCGATGAGATTTTCAATTGGATGTAAACTGATCGACTTATACGTTGACGTCGCCGGATTTTCCCACCATTTTATTCTAAATTGAGTACGCTCATTTTCATCTTTGTCTTTGAATGATTTGCCATTTGGTAATGGAATTTCTTTTCCTTTCAATGTTACATCAACCGAATGAAAAAGTTTGTTTTCTTTATCAGCGGAATTTGCAATCATATGTTCAGTTAAATGATTATTCACCATTAAACTTTTCAAATAATTGATATGATCCTGATCCCAGCAAGCATGAACTGCTCTGAACTGTTCATTTTCAAAATACAATGGCAACGTCTTGAACCATTCGATATAATCGTCATAAGCCGATTGATGGCCATCAAAATCTTTAAGCGTTCTGTAGTGTTGAAGAATGTTTTTGATCGAATGCTTTCTTAAATAGCCGCCTTTCATTCTTTTTGTATGAAAGCAGATAGCATTATACTCATGATTGCCCATCAATGCAATTGCACTTCCGCCTTCAACCATGTGTTTTACGATTTTTAGCGTTTCATGAATTTTCGGCCCTCTGTCAATATAATCGCCAAGGAATAGTACTTTTCGTTCCGGATGTGAATATTGTTTTTGCTTTTTTGAGTAACCTAATTTTAAAAGAAGCTCTTCTAATTTATCTGCGTGACCGTGGATGTCACCTATGATGTCGTACATTTATTTTCGAGGGTAATTTGATGTTCGTATTTTATTGGCCGTAAATTGTGAATCGTAATTCGTTTATCGAATTCGATATTTAATAATTGGCTCGTCTAATTTCAAAGTAGGATATTTATTATTCTCAGTATTTTTCAGACCGTTTAAGGATGTCAGGATAGAATGTGTTTGATTCATTGTAATTCGATTCACGAATTACGATTCACGAATTACGTCAATCAAACAAACGCCTGCAACTCATACAGCTTCTTATAAACGCCTCCCTTATCAAGGAGCTGCAAATGAGTCCCGCGTTCAATGATCTCGCCTTGTTGCATGACAATGATCTCATCCGCATGTTTGATCGTTGAGAGCCTATGTGCAACCACAAGTGTTGTGCGGTTTTTCATCAGATTGGTAATGGCATCTTGTACCAGACGTTCGCTTTCAGTATCAAGCGCTGAAGTCGCTTCGTCAAGAATAAGTATCGGCGGATTTTTCAAAATCGCTCGAGCAATACTTATGCGTTGACGTTGCCCGCCGCTAAGCC
>Ga0208460_10001309_pt1 | contig 15268 bp, 14 predicted proteins | sample AD_STIC10_MetaG_FD_184436 | JGI IMG/M metagenome (GOLD analysis project Ga0208460, IMG submission 184436) | Active sludge microbial communities of municipal wastewater-treating anaerobic digesters from USA - AD_STIC10_MetaG (SPAdes) (version 2) | ecosystem: Engineered > Bioreactor > Anaerobic >... | reverse complement strand
ACGTCATCGAGGTCGCGAATGCCGAGAGTCGTGAAGGAAAACGCGCAAAAGGCGCAGGAATTGTTGGAACACCCCGACGTCAGGGGCAGATAATAGCTGGCATGCTCGCTGGGGGGTCGAATGATATCCGGTCTGACAAATGACATGGTTGGATCCTGTAAATTTATTTTGTGTCAACATACAGATACGACCGTCCGTTTGTCAAGACCGTCTTGACGGTCAATGATTTTTCTTGCAACGTTGCTTCAAAGCTGTAATATAGCGCCGGTTTAAAAAAGTCCTTTGCGGGCGTAAAAAAATCGGCGCTGCGCCACGCCCACAAAGAAAATTTGAAGAAGGAGAAACACTATGAGTTTAGACCCCTTATTTTATCCCAAAAGCGTCGCCGTCATCGGCGCATCCGACAATCTGGGCGGCGGCAAACTGCCCTATTTCCAGATTCTGCAGGCAAACGGCTTTACCGGCGCTCTTTATCCTGTCAACCCCCGCCGCGTTGAAGTGTCCGGCGTGAAGACCTATGCGTCCATCGACGACCTCCCGGAGCCCGTTGATTTTGCCATCGTCGCGGCGCCCGTCGAGCAGTCCGTGGACATTGTCAAAGCGGCCGTCCGCAAACAAATCAAGTTTATTCATTTCTTCACATCCGGCTTCGGAGAAACGGGGAATCTTCAACTGGAGCAGGAGATCATCCGGGAAGCCCGCAAGGGACATCTCCGGATCGTCGGCCCCAACTGCATCGGCGTTCAATGCTTCGAATCGAAAGTTTCTTTCCGACTGACGAATCTGCAGGAAGGGCCCGGTTCAATCGCCTTTTTGGGACAGTCCGGCGGAATCACGTCCAGCTTTGTGGCCATGGCAACCACCCGGGACATCCGGCTCAACAAAGTCGTCTCCTACGGAAACCAGATCGATCTGCGCCTGGAGGATTATCTGGAGTATCTGGCGGATGACGACAAGATCAGCCTGATCGCGTGCTACGTGGAAGACATCAAGGACGTGAACAAATTTCTGAAAGCGCTGAAACGCACGACGGCCAAAAAGCCGGTAATCATTCTCAAGGGAGGCAAGACCGAACTGGGTTCGAAGGCGGCGGCCAGCCACACGGGCGCCATGGCCAGCAATTACACGATCTGGGCCGCGGCCGTACGGCAGCACGGCGGCCTGCTGGTGGATAATTTCGAAGAGTTGATGAATCTGGCGATGCTGGGCACCGCGCAACGATTCCCGCGCGGGAGGCGCGTGGGATTCATGGGCGCCGGCGGCGGCATCTCCGTGCTGTTCTCCGACCTGGCCGCTGCCTCGGGGGTATTGCTTCCCGAACTGAGCCCCCGCACGCAGCGGATGATCAGCGAAAAAATCATGGGCGTCAACACCTCGACGACCAATCCCGTCGATCTCGGAGCCTTCGGTTTCGACTTCAACGTGATGCTGCACACCATGAAAGCCCTGAACGAAGACGACAACATCGATGTGATCGTTCCCTATTTTTCCGTTGAATATATCATGCACGCGGAATTGTTTCTCAAGGTGACCAACAGCGCGCACAGCATCATGGAAATGGCCCGGCAAATCAAAAAGCCGGTGATCCCCGTTCTGTCGTGTTTTCTGGAAAATGATCTGGAGGCCGAGCGCGTCCGGATTTCCACCTTCAACGCGCTGCGCAAGGCGGGATTCCCCGTTTATCCAACCATTCAGGAGGCGCTTTACGTGATCGAAACCTATTTCGAATGGGCGGAAAAGCGGCCGCGCCGTAGCGAGAAAAACGCTGCCTAGCGAAATGGCCCGAGCCGCTTTCAGGCCACGCGGCAAAAGAAGACTGTTGAAGATTTGAGATGATGAAAACAAAAGGGGAGAGAAGCCGATGAAGAAAATCATGATTTGTCTCGCTGTCGCTTTGTGTTTTTTGTCCTGCGGGTGGGTTTGCGCCGCAGAAAATCCCGGTCAACCGGTCCCCGTCGGAAGCGCTTTTGCCATGCCGGCGCACAGTCCATCCTATCCTCCCGGGCCCTATCGCTTCATCGACAGGGAATTTCTCATCATCACCTACGAAACCGACATGGAAGCGCTGCGCAAACAGGTACCCGAGCCTTTGGAAATCCCCGAAGCGCTGGTCAAATTTGAGTTCATCAAAATGCCCGATTCCAGCGGGTTCGGAAGCTACACCGAAGCCGGCCAGGTTGTCCCGGTCATCTTCAAAGGACAAAAAGGACAGTATGTGCTTTCCATGTTTCTGGATGATGAGGCGCCGATTGTCGCGGGGCGCGAAATCTGGGGCTTCCCGAAAAAACTGGCTTACCCGTCGCTGGGCGTCGATCCCGTCGGCAGGGACACCCTGGTGGGACGCCTGAAGTACGGCTCCGTGGAGGTTGCCGTCGGCACCATGGGATTCAAATACGCACCTGTTGACGGCCAGGCCATTAAAAAATCGCTGGAAGACGTTCCCAATTATCTCCTCAAAATCATCCCCGGCCCGGACGGCTCCACCGTCGTCCGGCAGTTGGTGCAGTACAACCTCAGGGACGTGACGGTCAAGGGCGCCTGGACAGGGCCCGCCGCCCTTCAGTTATTTCATCACGCCCTGGCGCCGGTGGCGTCCCTCCCCGTCAAAAGAATTGTGTCGTGCGTTCATTTTACATCCGACCTGACGCTGCCTTACGGGAAAGTGGTCCATGATTATTTGAAAAAATAGCGCATCACCGACCGGAAGGAGCAACCGGCCCATGAATCGACCGCCTCTTTTTCATCCCGCCCCGCCTCTTGCCGCCCTGGCCATCGTCCTGATTTTTCTCTTCTCCGGGGTAGTCCTCGCCGCCGCACAGGAAATCGCACCGGCCGCGGAGACTGCCTTTCCGACCCGCGACTACCTGACCGGGAACTGGAGCGGCGTACGGGACCGCCTGCATCATTCGGGCGTCCGGGTCGGTCTGAACTACTCGACGGAAACCATGTTCAATGTTGCAGGCGGCGAAAAGCAGGGCGGGACCTACGCCGACAACATCGACCTTGCGCTCCTGTTCGATCTGGCAAAGCTTACCGGCATTCCCCGCACCACGTTTCTGGTCAAGATGTCGCAGCGTGACGGCGACAGTGTGTCGGCGCGCTTCATCGCGCCATCCCAGGACGGAAACACCTTTCCCGTTCAGGAACTCTACGGCGGGCAGACCTTCAAGCTGGTGAACGTGCAGTTCAACACCCGCCTCGCGGACGACCGGATCGATTTAGCCTACGGCCGTCTGGTCGCCAACGATGACTTTCTCCGCTCGGATCTTTACTGCCAGTTCCTCAACAACTCCTTCTGCGGCAGCCCGAAGCCGGTTTTTCTCCAAAACCCCTTCACATTCACCGCCTACCCGCTGGCCACGTGGGGCGCGCGGGCGGCCCTCGACACACCGTCGCGCAACTGGACCTTCCAGGCCGCCCTCTACGACGGAGATCCGGAGGGAAGAAGAGGCGACCCGGCCGGTGAAAACCAAAACCTGCACGGCACCTGGTGGAAATTCGGCAACAACGGCGTCACGCTGGCGGGCGAAATCCGCTACCACGTGAACCGCGGCTCGGACAGCGCTCTGCCGGGCGTGTACAAGATCGGCGGATTTTACATGACCGGCCGGTTTCTGGACGTAAGCAGAATGGGAAACGTCACCACAACCGGTGGCGCGATGATCTGGCTGCTCGCGGATCAGATGCTCTACCGCGAATCGCCCGGCGAAAGACGGGGACTTTCCGCCTTCGGCTCGCTGGTCCTGAGCCTCACGGACAAGACCAATCCGATGACGAGCTACTTCAATGCCGGGCTGGTCTATGAGGGGCTCTTCTGCACCCGTCCACGGGATCGGACGGGGCTGGCCGTTACCGCGGGCTTTTTCGGAAAAGACTACAAGGACGGCCTCCGGGCCGCCGGACTGGAGACGAAAAGCCACGAGGCCGTCATCGAGTTCAACCACCTGTTCCTCGTCGGCCGTGGAATCGGCATTCAGCCGGACATCCAGTACATCATCCGTCCGGCGGGAACCGGCGCCATTTCCAATGCGCTGGCCGTCGGCGTGAAGGTCAGTGTAGATTTTTAAATCCGGGATTTCGGGGAGGTGACATGAGATCAGGATACAAGACCACTGTTTTTTACATTTGCGGAACCGCGGCGCTGGGCGGCCTTCTCTTCGGACTGGATCAGGGATTCATCGCCAATTCCCTGGACACGATCCGGAAGGTTTACGGACTGGACATTCGGTCCGCAGAACATTATTCCTCCATTCTGGCAACCGGCGGCGTCATCGGCGCGCTTCTCTCGGGCCTCCTGGCCCGGTATCTGGGGCGTAAAAGAAGTCTGGTGCTTTCGGGATTCATCTTCTGCGCTTCTTCCCTTGTCTCCGCGCTGCTTCCCCCGCTGGCAGTCATGTACGTCTGCCGGTTCCTGCTGGGATTCGCCATCGGCATCGCCTCCTTTATCGTACCGCTGTACCTGTCGGAAACGGCCCCCGCTTCAATTCGCGGCGCCATGGGAACGCTGTTTCAACTGCTCATCACCATCGGCATCTTTTTGATCTCCCTGACCAATTTCATCATCGCCCAGTGGATCTCATCCCCCGAGACGGCGCTTCCCCTGATGTTTTCCGTGATCGTTGTGTTTGCCGGCCTGATGTTCGCGGGGAGCCTTTTTCTGCCGGAGAGTCCGCGGTGGCTCATGTTGAAGGGAAGAAAAGATGAGGCAACGGCGGTTCTTCAAAAAACGCTCAACACCCCGGAAGACGTCCTGCGCGAAATTCATGATATGGAGGCGACCTTGGGCCGCCGGGGTTTCCGGATCGGCAACCTGTTGAAAGGCTACTTCATCAAAATCCTGCTGGTGGGAATTTTCCTGCAGGTGTTCCAGCAGCTGGTGGGAATCAACGTAATGATTTACTACGCCCCGACCATTTTCGGATATGCGGGACTGGCCGGCATGATCGCGATGATGACCGTGCCGACGGTCAACATGCTCTTTACCTTTCCCGCCATCCGGCTTGTGGAAAAATGGGGCCGAAAGAAGCTCCTTTACGTAGGCGCACTTTGCATGATGATCAGCATGACGGCGGCGGGCGGAGCTTTTGCTTATATCGGCAACCCGTCCGACCCGGCGGCGATCGGATTAGCGCCCAAGGGCATTTTGCTGGCCGCGGTCATTTTCTACATCTTCGGGTTTGCCGTTTCCTGGGGGCCGGTGGCCTGGCTGGTCTGCTCGGAGATCTTTCCGATCAGGGGGCGCGAAGTGGGAATGACCGTGACGACCATGGTGAACTGGACCTTCGCCGGTCTGCTGATGGACAACGCCCTTACTTTTATGGAGGCTCACGGCCATGCCTCCATCTTTTTCCTGTTTGCCTTCTTCTGCATCCTGGCCATCGCCTTCGTCGCGGCTTTTGTTCCGGAAACGCGGGGAGTGACGCTGGAGCAGATCGAGGGAAATCTCAAGGCCGGGAAAAAGATGAGGGATTTGGGAGATTAAAAAATGAAAACCGTAAGCTATCGATCGCTGGGTTTGTCGAACACCGGGGAAATGTTTCAGAAGGCCTTTACTGAAAAGTATGCCGTTCCCGCTTATAATTTTAACAACATGGAACAGCTTCAGGCCATCATTGCCGCCTGCGTTCAAACCGCGTCCCCCGTCATTCTGCAGGTATCCGGCGGCGCCCGGAAATACGCGGATCAGACCCTTCTGCGGTATATGGCGCAAGGCGCCGTCGCCTTTGCCCGAAGGATGGGAGGCACGATCCCCATCGCACTGCATCTAGACCACGGCGACAGTTTTGAACTGGCAAAATCCTGTATCGACAGTGGATTTTCATCCGTCATGATCGACGGGTCACATTTTCCCTTTGAAGACAATATTGCCCTGTCGAAAAGAGTCGTGGAATATGCGCATCCGCGGAATGTCTCGGTAGAAGCTGAACTGGGCGTCCTTGCCGGAATCGAAGATGAAGTTTCCCACGCACAGTCGCATTATACAAACCCCGAGGATGTGGAAGAATTTTCCGGCAGAACAGGCGTGGACAGCCTGGCGATCTCCATCGGGACGAGTCACGGCGCGTTCAAGTTTAAACCCCAAGACTGCACCCTGAATGCAGATGGGGTTCTGGTTCCCCCTTCGCTCCGTTTTGATATTCTGGAGGAGATCGAAAAACGCATTCCCGGATTTCCCATTGTTCTGCATGGTGCATCGTCGGTTGTACCGAAGTATGTCGCGATGATCAATCAATACGGCGGCCGGCTGGAAGCGGCCGTCGGCATTCCCGAAGAGCAGCTTCGCCGCGCCGCCGAAAGCGCCGTTTGCAAAATCAATATTGACAGCGACGGCCGGCTGGCCATGACCGCGGCGATTCGCAAAGTTTTCGCTGAAAACCCCGGTGAGTTTGACCCACGCAAGTATCTCGGACCTGCGCGCGCCGAGTTGATCGAACTGATCAAGCACAAGAACATCAATGTTTTGGGCAGCGCGGGCCGGTACCCGGCCCTGCCGTAGTCGCCGGACTCCGGAAAACGCGCCTGCCTCCGGGGCGGATCCCCCCCCAGAGCAAGCTGTCGAGGGATGAAATGAAGGTCATGATATCGCGGCAGGCTGCGGAGGATGACTGCTCGTCCCGCAACGGCGGGATTCAATCGAAATAGCTTCGGTAGTCCTCCGGAAGCGCGTCCCGGTTCACCTGAAACAGCTCGATGAGCACGTGATCGGGAGCCGGCACCATGACGTATTTCCATACGCCGATGTCCGTGACGCCCTTTTTAAAAGGCACGCCCATGGCCTTGAGCTTTTCGACCACGCCTTCGATATCGTCCGTCTGAATCCCGAAGTGGTGGATGCTTCCCCTGCCGGAGAAGGAAGGCGCCTGATCGTAGAAATGAATCCGCCCGGTGCCGACTCTCATGAACACGTTTCTTGCCCCGGCCATATTCTCATCCAGAATAATTTTTCCGCCAAAGGCGTTTTGATAAAAGGCCAGGCTCTTTTCGATATCCGACGCAAAGAGATGTACGTGGTGGACATGGTTCATGGAATTTCTCCTTTTCTCCCGGGCGCCCGTTCGCGCTTTTGCCCGGCTTGCATTTTTTAACGTCAACCAAGCTGTCAGGTCAGCCTGCAAGCGCGCTGCGTCTTTTTTTCAACCTGATGTAAGGCCGGATTCCCCGGTCTCTCCTTGCGCCGTCAGGGAACGGATCAACGCGGCTGCGTTGTCGTAAAAAATCCGATCGTAAAATTCCGGAGAAAGATTCATTTTCAGAAGATTTTCAATCTCCGCTTCCCACGGCGTGATCAGGTTGGGATAATCCGATCCGTATAAAATCCTGGATTTGTATTTTTCAAGATACCCGGGGCCGAGGTTGTATCCGTCGTAGGGCGCGGGCAAAAAACAGAAGGCGGTGTCAAGATACAGCTGCGGATGCCGGTCCACAAGCTCCATGAAACCGGCATATTCATGTGCTCCCAGATGGGCGATGGTAGCGGGCAGGTCGGGAAACCGATCCAGAACTTTCATGAACGGCTCAAGGCCGACATAGGGATTCCCCACCGGGCCGGTTCCGGTGTGAAAAAGAATGCGCTTGTTCTTTTTCATCACCAGGTCGTAGAGGCCGAAGAGCCGCTCGTCGAACGGATAAAAATTCTGAACCAGAAGCTGGAGCTTGAATCCAAGGATTTTCGGATTTTCCACAAGGCGACGGGCCATGTCCAGAGCGTGGTCGTCGCCCGGATGATACGCGGCGAAGCAGTACAGATCCTCATACTCCTGAAGGACTTTCTCGTTCCATCGGTTCAGTTCTTCCGCAATGCCGGCGCGGTGCGCGTAGTTGGAATATACGATCACGCTCACGCCCTTCCGCCGAAGGCGCTCGATGCACTCGCGGTAATAACAGCGATGAATAATATGCCAGTGATACTGCTTCAGAAAGGCTTCCCAAATGGCATCGAAAAGTCTGTCCGGAAACAGGTGCACGTGGAAATCAATTATTTTTTCAGGAATTCCACTCATCGTCTCCACCACGTCGGTTATTTTGCGTCTGGTTAACACAACCAGGTCTCATAATCAACGAAAAGGTCATCCGCGCGGGGCCAGCTTTGCCCCTTCCCTCCTTTTCCGACCATGCAGATCGGCGCCTGATTTCTCAATCCACAAGCATTGACAATCGCCCGGCTTCCATGTTATGCGGCTCGAAGATTCTCGCGGAAAATATTTTGTTTGGACAGGATGAATCGTTTGCGCGTACGGCGTGCCGTGAAACCCCTGAGAGGGTTCCAATGCTCGCCACAACCCCAAAATGCATTATGGAGGGCCTTTATGAAAACGTATGCCGACAGACCGTGGCTTGCACACATGGATCCCCGAATTGACCGTAATCCGATTTTGCCTGAAACGCCGGTCCATCAGTTCCTCACCGATTCTTTCCGAAAATATCCGGACCACATTGCGCTGTATTTTTACGGCGCCGAGTTTACCTACGCGGAGCTGGAAAGCCTGACGAACAAGCTGGCCAACAGCCTGGCAAAGCTGGGCGTCAGGAAGGGCGACCGCGTGGCTCTCTGCATGGACAATTGTCCGCAGTATGTCATCGCCTTTTTTGCCGTGCTCAAGGCGGGTGCGGCTGTTGTGCAGATCACGCCCATGGCAACGGAGCGGGAAGCGCTTTATCTGATCAATGATTCCGGAAGCAAAGGCATAGTGACCCTGGATTATATCTGGCCAAGGATTAAGACCGTGATGAACGAAAGTCCACTGGCCTTTGCCGTCGTCGGCAGCCTCTATGACTATCTCCCGTTAACTCCTTTCCCGGTTAAACCCTTTGCCATTCCCGAAAAACCGCTGGGGATTGAATCCGCCGCCGACGTCTATGAGTTCAAAACGCTGCTCAACGAGTCCTGTGCGTTTACTCCGCCGGTCATGAACAGTCGCCAGGATCTGGCGGTTTTACAGTATACCAGCGGGACCACCGGTTTTGCCAAAGGCGTTATGGTGACCCATTATAATTTGTCTTCTTACGTTACGCTGCTGATGACCATGGATTACAGAAATGAGCCGGGAAAGGAAATTTATCCGGTGACCCTGCCCATGTCCCACAATTATGCCATGTTCCAGACGGTCGTCGCGCCCATCGCCATGGGCGGCAAGGTTGTAATCATGGTGCGCTTTCATCCGGATGAAGCCCTCAGAGTAATCGACCGTCTCCATACCACGATTTTCCGGGCCGTGCCCACGATGCTGACCATGATGATCGCCCATCCCCGCCTTGCGGAGTTCAACCTCCGTTCCGTCCGCCACTGGGTTGTTGGAGGTGCGCCGGTCCCCGATGAATTGGTGGCAAAATTTCAGCAGGTGTCCGGCGCGAATGTCGTCGAGGGGTACGGTCTGACGGAATCGACTTCCGGAGTGGTCCTGAATTCGCTGTACGACAAGACGCACAAAGGCATGGGGTTCCCGGCCATCATGATGGACGCCCGCGTCATCAATCCTGAAACCGGCGAGGATGTTCCTTTCGGGACCGATGGAGAACTGCTGCTGAAAGGCCCGGCCATCAGCCCCGGCTACTGGAACAAGCCCGAAGAAACGTCAAAAACATTTGAGGGCGGATGGCTTCATACCGGGGATATCGTGCGCATGTCGGAACAGGGCGTATTGCAGTTTGTGGACCGGCTCAAGGAAATGATCATCGTCTCCGGTTTCAATGTTTATCCCACGGAAGTTGAGAATGCGCTGTATGAACACCCCGGCGTGATGGAAGCGGCGGTGATCGGATGGCCGGATGAACGGCAGGGGGAAATTGTCAAAGCGGTGATTGTGCCCCGAAAGGATGCCGTCCTGAAGGCCGACGAGATGATCAGCTTCTGCAAGGAGCGGCTGACCGCCTATAAAGTTCCAAAAATCATCGAGGTTGTGGACAGTTTGCCGAAGAATCCGACCGGCAAGATTCAGAAGAAAGCCCTGCAAAAGAAAGTGTAGGTTTCGCAAAGCAAAGGAGCCGGCCATCGAATGCCGCAAACCCGGATGTTCCATTCGCAGGCTTTGGCCATATTAGACAGCCTTCATCGATTCGGGTTGCGTGAATTGTTTGCGCATGCCGTCCTGGCCCATGAATTCATTTTCCGTAAGATCTTAAAGGAGCAACGGGAACAGACACAGGAGGCCGGAACAGGGGCCGCAGCGCCGACCGCCTGGTCCGGCACTGCAATGGCCGTCGAAGGCAAGATTGCGGAATAGAAACGCTTAAGAAACACAGGGGTTTATAACGAAGGGGGCGCCTGAAAGAGGCGGCGGCCGGAATTCCTGATGATCCCGTCGAGATGGACTACATTCCCGCCATGCAATGGTCGCCGGATTGGGAACTGATCAAGGGGACAAAATCATCGTGAATCCCGACAAGAGCGCCGGGGCAAACCATCTTTCTCTGGACCCTGATGCCATCATCGTCGCAAGTCAGCATAAAAGGATCGTCGCCTAATTCCTCAATACACACCCGCGAACAATCGCCCCATGCGGATTTCTTGACCCCAAAGCAAGTATAGGGTAGAGATCATTCGACAAACGGGAAAGATTGCCGCCGGTTTTCGGGAGGATGAGATGAAAAGGAAATGGGCTGTCCTTTTGGTGGTGATGGCCATCGCCGCCGGCGCCGGGCCGGCGCGCGCCGAAATAACGCAGTCCGACCTCGTGGTCCTCGATGTGGCGCTGATCCGGCCGGTCGGCATCGTCTCCGTTGTCGTCGGCACGGCTTTGTTCATTCTTTCGCTTCCCGTGTCCATTCCCAGCGGCAGCGTCGGCACTGCGGCGAACAGTCTCGTGAAAGACAGCTTCGAATATACATTCATCCGGCCCGTCGGGGATTTCGACTATGAGCTGGGAACATGGGGCAAAGAGGCGCCGCCCTCTTCCGAAAGCTCAGGCGCCGCGGCAAAATAGGCTATAGACAAAAAAGCTTTCACCCGTTATAAGGAAAACCATGGAAACCCTTCTCGACACACAACTGGCCGTCCCCCTTTCTCAGGTGGCCCTGCTCCTGGGGTTGAGCACCCTGATCCTGCTTTTCGGGCGGGTAAAGCTGGCCCTCATCATCAATTACTGCTTCACGCTGTACTGGGGGTTTTTTCTGAATCCCAGCTTCCGTTCCGATCTGGGAGAACTCATGCTCAACACCTACACCTATGTTTATATCGGGGTTGGTCTGATCATTGTTGTTCTGGCCCTGATCGGTTTTCTGTCCAGCAAGGACAGATGAGGCATCTTTCCAAAATGATTAGTGATTTCATTGCGTTATGAACGGCATTCCCTGAATTGTCCCTCTGAACCTGTTCCCCGGCAGGACTCCGCGGGAACCGGCGCATCCCCGCAGTTTTGGTCAAGATGTTCTTGACAATCCCAAAATGACTTCCTATAAAAAGCGCATTCAAAATCAGATGCGCGAAAGCGAATAAACCACCGGAAATCCTTTGCCGCGACGGAAGGATGAACGTGAAAAATAAATGAGAGAAAGGAAGTCATTTATGAGCAACCTGTTAGTGAACACACGTGATCAGCATTTTGTGCTTTTTGAACAGCTCGGCATCGAGAAGCTGTTCGAATCGGAACCGTTCAAGGATTTTACCAAAGAGGATCTGCTGATGATCATGAACGAGGCCGAAAAGCTGGCCGTCAACGTGATTGCCCCGACGCTCAAAGAAAGCGACGAAGAAGGCTGTCACCTCAAAGACGGGAAAGTGTCGGTGCCCAAGTGCTACCGGGAACCCTACAAAAAGTTTTGCGAAGGCGGCTGGATCAACCCCATGGATTCGCCGGACGTCGGCGGCCAGGGCATTCCCGCTTCGGTCGGCTTTGCCAACATGGAGCTTTTCGGCGCCGCCTGCTACGCATTCGCGATGTATCCCGGCCTCACCCACGGCGCGGCGGGCCTCATCCACTCCTATGGCACCGAGGAGCAGCAGCAGAAGTATATGGTTAAACTTTTCTCCGGCGAATGGGCCGGCACCATGTGCCTGACGGAGCCGGGCGCGGGCTCGGATGTGGGCGCCCTGAGAACATCGGCCAAGCGACTTCCCGACGGAAAATTCCTGATCACCGGAACCAAGTGCTTCATTTCCTCCGGCGATCATGACCTGACCCCGAACATCGTTCACCCCGTCCTGGCCAGGATCGAAGGCGATCCCCCCGGGACCAAGGGCATTTCGATTTTCATCGTCCCCAAGTACCGGGTCAACGACGACGGCTCTCTCGGCGAATTCAATGACGTGAAGACCGGCGGCATCGAGCACAAAATGGGCATCAAGGGATCGGCCACCGCGACGCTGAATTTCGGTGAAGACGGGAAATGCATCGGCGAACTGCTGGGCAATGAGCGCGAAGGCATCAAGATTATGTTCCAGATGATGAATGAAGCCCGTCTGGGAACCGGCATGCAGGGTCTCGACCTGGGCTCGGCCGCCTTTGAACACGCCGTGGCCTACGCCAAAGAGCGCGTCCAGAGCGTCCCCGTCTGGGAAATGAAAAATCCCAACGCCAAGGCCGTCGCCATCATCCAGCATCCCGATGTCCGCAGAAAGCTGATGTGGATGAAATCCCATGTAGAGGGCCTTCGCAGCCTGTGCTACTTCACCGCGTACTGCATCGACCGGGTCCGGGTGGCGCAAACCGCCGAAGAAAAGGCCAAATGGGAAGGCTTCCTCGATCTGATGACGCCGGTCGTCAAAGCCTACTCCACGGACAAAGGCCTGCTGATCTGCTCCATGGCGATGGACGTCTACGGCGGCTACGGATACTGCCAGGAATATCCCGTCGAACAGTATCTGCGCGATGAAAAAATCGCCACCATCTATGAAGGCACCAACGGCATTCAGGCCCTCGATCTGGTCGGCCGCAAGCTGGGCCAGCGCAAGGGCGCCAACGTCATGAATCTGGCCGCCATGATCCAGGCCAACTACGCCAAATTGAAAAACCATGCCGAACTGGGCAAAGCCGCCAGGAGCCTGGAAGAGGCAGCCAACGCCTGCCTGGAATTGACCATGTTTTTCGCCCAGGCCGGCAAATCGGGGGATTTCTTCCTTCCCATCCTCAATGCCTGCAAATTCCTCGAACTCTTCGGAGACGTCATCGTCGGCCACTTCCTGCTCGACGCCGCGGCGATCGCCTCGAACAAACTGGAAGCCATCTATGAAGCCAAAGGCGCGGCGACCATCGGCAGGAAGAAAGGCCTGCAGAGAAACGATCCGGAAGCGGCTTTCTACAGCGGCAGAATCGCGTCCGCGAAATTCTTCGCCAACGAAATTCTGACGACCGTGAAGGCCCGCTGCGAAGCCGTCAAGGCAAACGACCGGACGCCGCTGGAAATCACGGACGAAGCTTTCTCCATCTGAAGCTATTGACGCCGTTTGCAAAGAGGGCTGCGGAATATCCGCAGTCCTCTTTGCTTTGGACCCGTGGGCGCGCCCCTGCCGTCACGTAAAAAACCGCGGGACATTTTCAAAAAAAGCGGCCTTTGCATTTGATTTTTCCCCTGCAAATGACCTATAAACGGGCGGCAGGTCACACCGAAGAAAAACGAGGAGCGAAAGCGATGTGGACATCCCTCACCGGATTTTTGCGCGGCGTCCTTGGCCTCACCTTCCTGGGAGTCAATACCCTCTTCTGGGCCGTGCCGGTTTACATCACAGCCGTGCTCAAGCTGATCCTGCCCTTTCGCGCGGCCAGGAACTTTTTTGACGTCATTCTCAATTTTTTATCCTATTACTGGATTTACTGCATCAACGGGTTCATCGGAGCCATCAAAACCGTGGACTATGACGTCACGGGGCTGGAAAAACTAAAGCGGAACGAGTGGTACATCGTCGTTTCCAACCACCAGACCATGATCGACATCATTGTTCTTCAAAAAATATTTCACGGCCGCATCCCCTTCCTGAAATATTTCATGAAACAGGAGCTGATCTGGGTGCCTGTTTTGGGGCTGGCCTGGTGGGCGCTGGATTATCCTTTCATGAAGCGGTACTCCGCCGAACTCCTGAAAAGAAAGCCGCATCTTCGGGGCAAGGATATCGAAGCGACGCGGAAAGCCTGCGCAAAATTCAAGGATCGGCCCGCTTCCATCATGAACTTCGTGGAAGGGACCCGTTTTTCCCGCCGGAAACAAGCGGCGCAGAAATCACCTTACCGTCATCTTCTCAAGCCGCGGTCGGGCGGCGTCTCGTATGTTCTTTCCATGATGGGCGAAAATATGCGAAACCTGATCGACGTCACCATCATTTACCCCGACGGCGTAGAAAACGCCTGGCCATTTTTCTGCAGCGCAAAATCCAGAATCCTCGTCCGGATCGAGGTGCTGCCGATTGATCCAAGCCTTCGCGGTCAGGATCCCGACGACGCGGAATACAGAAGCCGGTTTAACCGCTGGCTGAACGACCTGTGGGAAAAGAAAGACCACACCATCGCGCAGGAGCTGGAGCGCGCGTCGGCGCAAAATGCCGGAAGGATCGCGCCCCCGTCGATCTTTGAATGAACTTCTCCCTGAGCTTCCGGGCAAACACCGGGACCCTCCCGGTGCTTTATGGCTGGAGAGCTTTGAATAACGGCCATTTTTGTCATTTCGACTTCTTCTTTGTCATTTCGACCGAAGGGAGAAATCCATGTCCCGAATGCAATGAGGGATCTTAAGATTTCTCGTCGCTCACGCTCCTCGAAATGACATTTTTCAAAGCTCTCGGCTGGTCGGCAGTCATCCGACGAAACGGGGTTCAGTACCCGACATGAGGCGGCCGAAACAGTTCGCCTTACGCCTCGGCGACCCGCCGGGATATTTTTTTAAGCCGGCTGATCTTGTGGCGCAGGAGCGCGGCTTTTTCCCTGTCGCTGTCTTCCAGCGCCCGGCCGTGCAGAACTTTCAACTCACGGATTTTCGCCTTGACTTGGGGCCTGGTCAGCCTGATTTTGCCTTTGGGTTTGTGTTTGTGCGCGCGCCCTTCGTCCTTGATGCCCTTGGCCTGTTTGATAAAGGCAACCAGCTCTTCCTTTTTCATGTCGTGGATGGCTTTTTCATGCGGGAACTCCTCGGCCATTTCCCGCAGCTCCTTCACGGTCAACTTGTCCAGGTGCTGATCATCATGGGGTTTGTGTTCTTTCTTGTGTGTTTCTTCGGACATCGCTCATAGACCTCCTTGTTTGGTTTCAGGAACATCAACGTGCAATGCGAAAAAGGCAAACCAGTTTAATTTTCCTATACCACAACCGCTTTTGATGTTCAACCCGAGCTGCCCTATTCCTCCCTA
>Ga0208460_10001301_pt1 | contig 15316 bp, 15 predicted proteins | sample AD_STIC10_MetaG_FD_184436 | JGI IMG/M metagenome (GOLD analysis project Ga0208460, IMG submission 184436) | Active sludge microbial communities of municipal wastewater-treating anaerobic digesters from USA - AD_STIC10_MetaG (SPAdes) (version 2) | ecosystem: Engineered > Bioreactor > Anaerobic >... | reverse complement strand
ACAGGGTCTGCTGGATCGTCTCGCGCACCTGGTCGGTGAGGTCGAAGACGAGCATCGGGTCGTCGGCGGCGCCGGGGCCCTGGCTGTCGGTGGGGATGGGGGCACCGAACTCGATGATCCACTTGCTCGGCAGCGGGATCAGACCGAGCGGGCCGAACAGCGGGAACGTCGGCGTGATGGGCGCGTAGGGCAGCCCGAACAGGCGGGCCACCGTGCCCATGTTGCCGATGATCGGGGCGATCTCCTCGGCACCCACGACCGAGCACGGGATGATCGGTACCTGCGCGGCCAGCGCGGCAGCCACGAAACCTCCGCGACCGAACCGCTGGAGCTTGTAGCGCTCACTGAACGGCTTGCCGACCCCCTTGAAGCCCTCGGGGAAGACCCCGACGAGCTCGCCCTGGGCGAAGAGGCGATCGGCGTCGGAGTTGGTGGCCAGCGTGGAGCCCGACCGGCGCGCGACGGTGCCGAGGAACGGTGTCTGGAAGACGAGGTCGGCCCCGAGGGCGCGCATGGCCCGGTGCTGCGGGTGCTCGTCGTGGATGGCGAGCTGCACCATGAGGGAGTCGATGGCGATGGTCCCGGAGTGGTTGGACACGACGAGCGCACCACCGGTGGCCGGGATGTTCTCGATGCCGCGGACCTCGACGCGGAACCAGTGCCGGTAGATCGGTCGCAGCATCGGGTAGAAGACGTTCTCGGTGAAGTCGGCGTCGTAGCCGAAGTCATCGACGTCGTAGTCGCCGTCGATCCGGCGGCGGATGTAGGCCAGCACCTGCGCCACGCGACGCTCGATGTCCTCGGGCGAGATGCCCGCGGCCTGCGCCCCGAACCGCAGCAGGCCGACTGCCGCGGACAGGGCGTCCCCGACGTCGGGCAGCGGCAGCCCGGTGCGCTCCGGCGCCTCGATCACCGTCGGGTCCAGCGGCGGCTCGGCGATCCGCAGGTGCGGCCTCGCGGCGTCGCGGCTGGCCTTCTCGCGAGGGTTCAGCCGAACCCGGGGAGCCCGGGGTGCCTCTGCGACCGGGGCGGGCGCGGACCTGGCGTGCCGCTCGCCGGCCTGGCGCGAGGCCCGGCGGGAGGGAGCCGAGCGCACCTTGGGTGCCGGGCGGTGCGGCCGACGAGCTGCCTGCTCCCCCGTGCCCGAATCGACCGATTGGTCACTCGGGGTACGGGCCGCTGCCTTCTTCGCGGCTGGCTTCTTCGGCGCCGCTGGCTTCTTCGGGGTCGTCTTCTTCGGGGTCGCCTTCCTGGAGGCCGGCTTCGTCGACGCCGGCACCACGGCATCCGCGACGTCGCCGGCAGGCACGACGGGCTCGGCACCGATCAGCGGGGTGGAGCGGCGCCTGGCCCGCTCCCCCGAGGCCCGGGCCGCGCCTGCGGCGAGGGCTCCCTGTCGCGCTGCCATCAACGTCCCCTTCCTGCGCCGAGAAGGCCGAGAACGACCTGACTCGCCGTGCCTGCGACCCCGCTCACGGCATCCCCGACGATGGCGGCGGCGGGCACCGCGGGGCCGACGGTGCGGGCAAAGTCCTCGAACGCCTCACGGGAGGTGTAGCGCGGGGTGAAGCCGAGGACGGAGCGCATCCGCCGCGTGTCCATGCCGCGACCGAACGCGAGGAAGGACATCTGGTCCGGCGAGAAGTCGGCCAGGCCGAGCCGTTTGGCGAACCCGCCGACGACGCCGGCAGCCTGTAGCGGCATCGGCACCACCGGTCGTCCGACGATCGCTGCGGCCTGGAGCACCGTCAGCACGCCGTCACCCGCGATGTTGACGATGCCGGAGGCCTCGCCGGTGGTGGCGCGCACGAGCGCGTCGATGGCGTCGTCCTCGTGGACGAACTGCATGCGGGCGTCGTACCCGAGCGGCACCGGGACGACCGGCAGGTTGAAGTAGTCGGTGATCGACGTGCGAATGCGCGGACCGACGATGTTGGCGAAGCGCAACGTGAGGATCTCGGTGTCCGGACGGCGGCGGGCGAACCCGCGCACGTACCCCTCGACCTCGATGGAGTCCTTGCCGAACCCGCCCGAGGGCGACCGCTTGGCGCCCATGTCCTCGGTGAACATCGCCGGGTCACGGGGCGTGGAGCCGTAGACAGCCGCAGACGACTTCACGACGAGACGCCGCACCGTCGTCGACTTCTGGCACGCCGCGAGCAGCTGCATCGTGCCGATGACGTTGATCTCCTTCTGCGGGGTGCGGCCCCCGACGAAGGTGGGCGTCGCGATGACGTTCATGTGCACGACGGTGTCGACCCCGGCCGACTCGATGACCCGGGCGATCATCGGGTTGCGGATGTCGGCGCGCACGAACTCGACGCCGCTGATGTCGTGCGCGGGCGGGATGACGTCGACGCCGACCACCCGGTCCACGCTCGGGTCAGCGCTGAGGCGACGCGCGAGGAGTCCTCCGAGGTAGCGGGAGACCCCGGTCACGAGCACCACTGACGCCATGCCCTGCTCCTTCACCTGATTTCGACAGCCCCGACCCTAATCGACCCGTCGGCGCACCGACAGGGCAGGTCCACCCGGACACGACAAAGGCCCCCGGGGTGCGGGGACCTTTGAAGTGCAGAGGTGACTCTTACGTCACTTCTTGTTGCGGCGCTGGTGGCGCGTCTTGCGAAGCAGCTTGCGGTGCTTCTTCTTCGCCATCCGCTTGCGCCGCTTCTTGATGACTGAACCCATTGCGATGTCCTCGTCGTTAAGCGTCTGATGCGGCTGCCCACCCTACCGGCAGGCGGTCACGCTGCCCAAACCGTGGCCACGGCGCTCGTTCGGCAGCGCCCGTCGGGCACACCCGTGACCAGTCCCGAACAGCCGTGAGGGGCGGCCCGCACGTCGGGCCGCCCCCCACCGGTGTGGTTCGTCGGGGTCGGTCACGCCGTGTCGACGAACGAGGTGCGCAGGTACGCATGCACCTCGTCCTCGGGGACACGGAAGGACCGCCCGACGCGGATGGCCGGCAACTCCCCGGCGTGGACCATGCGGTACACCGTCATCTTGGACACCCGCATGATTGCGGCGACCTCGGCGACGGTGAGGAACCGCACCTCCGCGAGCTGACGCTCCGTCGACATCGTGACCTCATTCTCCTGCACGACCACAGCGCCAGGACGCCCCGGCAGTCTCCCTGTCGTCGTGCAAGCGCAACCATAGGGGCAGGTGTGACCACTGGGGAAGTGGAACGACGAAGTTGGGCGCCAATGTCCAGTCGACACGCCGTGGCGGATGCCGTGAGTCCGCTCCCAGCGGCATCCGCCACTCGCTTCACATCGGGGCTGGCGCCGCAGCCCTCCCGTCGAGAGGAGGCAACACGCAGTGGCGAGGCGCACGGCATCCGCGTGTTGCCTCCTGTCGACCCAGCGGTCAGTCGAACCAGGGATCCAGCCCGTGGTGGCTGAACACCGCCTGACGGGTTGCCATGATGGCCCGGTCGATCGGGCTCTCGGGGTTGTGGCCCATGCTCCACGGCTGCACCCAGATGGGCAGGCTCTCCTCGGGCAGGTCACCCATCCGGGTGGGAGCCGAGCGACCCATGGTCGCCTCGACGTGGTCGAGCCACTCCTGCGGCACGCGAGCCTGGGCGGGGACGGGGACGTGGGCGGCGATGGCGGTCAGGTGGGTCCATGACCGCGGGACGACGTCGACGAGCTCGTAGCCACCGCCGCCGAGAGCCACCCAGCGCCCGTCGGCCGCCTCGTGCGCGAGGTCGTGCAACGTCTCGTGGGCCCGACGCTGGGCGTCCATGGTGATCGTCAGGTGCGCCAGCGGGTCGTGCATGTGGGTGTCACACCCGTGCTGGGTGACGAGCACGTCGGGGTGGAAGGCGCGCACGAGCGGCGGGACGACGGACTCGATGGACCGCAACCACGCGGCATCCCCCGTGCCCGGTGGCAGCGCGACGTTCACGGCACTCCCGCGGGCCGACGGGCCGCCGATGTCCGAGGGCCACCCGGTTCCCGGGAAGAGGTGCTGCCCGTTCTCGTGCACCGAGATGGTCAGCACCCGCGGGTCGTTCCAGAAGATCTTCTCGACGCCGTCGCCGTGGTGGACGTCGATGTCGACGTAGGCGACGCGCTGCGCCCCGTTGTCGAGCAGCCACTGGATGCCGACGGCGATGTCGTTGTAGATGCAGAAGCCGGACGCGTGGGTGCGCATCGCGTGGTGCATGCCGCCGCAGAAGTTGACCCCGTGGTCGGTCTCGCCGGTCAGCACCTGACGGCAGAGGTCGAGGGTGCCCTGGGCGATGCGGGCCGATGCCTCGTGCATCCCGGGGAAGGCGGGGTCGTCCTCGGTGCCGAGCCCTCGGTGGACGTCAGCAGCCATCGGGTCGGCCGAGGCTGCCCGGACCGCGGCGATGTAGTGGGGGTCGTGCACGGTGGCCAGCACCTCGTCGGTGGCGGCCTGCGGGCTCAGCAGGTCGACGTGGTCCAGCACCCCCAGGGCGCGCGCGAGCCGGGTCGTGAGGTCGAGACGCACCGGGGCCATGGGGTGCGAGGGGCCGAAGTTGTACGCCGTGAACTCGTCATCCCAGACGACGCTCGTGCGATGGGCCATGGTGGCAACCTACTCCCGCAGAAGTCCCGTGGCAGGCTGGGACCCCTCACGTTCCACTTTTGCAGGAGGGCACCACCGATGGCTCGAGGCAGCGGCACCGAGAACGACGTCCTCGTCATCGGCCTGGGCCGGTTCGGCGCAGCGGCGGCCCTCGAGCTGCGCCGCCTGGGCCACAAGGTCACCGCCATCGAGAAGGACGGCTTCCTCGCCGAGAAGTTCCTCGGCCGGATCAGCCACGTGATCCACGGCGACGCGAGCGACGTCGCCGTCATCCGCGACGCCAAGGCCGGTCGGTTCCCCATCGCCGTCGTGGCGATCGGCTCCTCGGTCGAGGCCTCGGTGCTGGCAGCCGCCAACCTCGTCGACGCCGGGGTGGCCGACATCTGGGGCAAGGCCCTCTCACCCGAGCACGCCCGGATCCTCGACCGGATCGGTGTGCACCACATCGTGCGACCCGAGGCCGACACCGGCCGCCGGGTGGCCCACCTCATGGGCGGGCGGATGCAGGACTACATCGAGTTCGACGACGGGTTCGCCATCGTCAAGATGCGCCCCCCGAGCGAGACGGTCGGCTTCACGCTCGAGCAGAGCGCCATCCGCAGCAAGTACGGGGTGACCGTCGTCGGCGTCAAGGCGCCCGGCCAGGACTTCACCTACGCCGTGCCGTCGACGAAGGTCTCGGCCCACGACGTGCTGATCGTCAGCGGGCCGACGACACTCATCGAACGCCTGGCCGCCCGCCCCTGACCGCTCAGAACTGAGCGATGCCGCCGCGGTCGCCGGAGAGCGGCAGGGTCATCGCCAGCTCTTCTTCACCGTCATCGGACGAGACGACCCGCATCGGCCGGCGCTCGGCGGTCGGGCGGAACCCGAAACCGCTGGCGAAGGCCACGGCCCGCCCGTTGTCGGTGCCGACCCAGTAGTGCAGCTGGCGCTTGCCCTTCGCGGCGGCAGTCTGCGCACCGGCGCGCACGAGGGCCGTGGCCACGCCCGTACCCCGCGCCTCGGGCGCCACCCAGAGACCGAACAGCTGAGCCGTCTCGGGCTGGTCGTCGTCGGCGGATCCGACGCTCGCGATGCCCACGGGCTCGCCGTCCACCTCCGCCAGCAGGCGGGTGGAGCGCTCCATGCGTTCGCGCCAGAACTCCGCCGGTTCGGCGGACTCAGCCTCGTGAGAAGCGACGAAGGCGTCGGGCGACTCCTGCAGCGCGGTGAGGCGCACGGAGCGGTATCGCTCCCAGTCGTCGGCCCCCAGCGGGCGCACGGTGATCTCACTCATGCCCGCCACTCTCCCACGGCCCCCCACGCGGGCGGCAACTCGGGCAGGTGAACTCTCAGGATCGCGCGGTCAGGTCGAGGACCATCTGCTCCTCGGTCACGGCGGAGTCCCAGGGCATCGAGGCGACGTCCCCGGTGGGCCGAAAACCCATGCGGGAGTAGAAAGCCCACGCTCTGGCGTTCTCGTGGGCGACGTCGAGGACGACGCGGCGCACCCCGGCATCCGAGGCCGCCCGAAGGGCCGTTCGCACGAGCCCTTCCGCGACGTCCGTCCCTCGGACAACGCTGGCCACCCACATGCCGACGAGGGTGCTCTCGTCCTCCGGCTGGCCCTCACCGCGCCACAGCCCGACGGTGCCCACGGGGCGGGCGCCATCGAAGGCCAGCCAGGTCCGGGGGCCGGTCTCGAGGAAGGCCGCCCAGTCGTCGTCGGTGCGGGCCCTCGCTTGCTCGTAGGTGCTCCAGAACGCCCGCGGGCTGTCGATGAGCGCCGCGATGCGCACGTCGCGGTAGGTCGGCAGCAGCGCAGCCGTCACCTGGTCGATGCGGATGCCGTGCGCACCCGTCGGCGAGCCGACCTCACCGCCCGCGGTGGGTTGGGTCGGCGGGGTGGGTGCGTCCACGGCGTCACTCCCCAGCGAGCTCGGCCGACCGCCGGGCAGCGGCCTCCATGGCCGTGATGAAGGCCGCGCGCACCTTGTGGTCATCGAGCGTGCGCAGGGCGGCCGCGGTGGTGCCACCGGGCGAGGTGACCTGCTCGCGCAGCACGGTGGGGTGCTGGCCGGTCTCCTTGATCATCGTCGCTGCACCGAACAGGGTCTGAACGACGAGTTCGGTGGCGGTGGTGCGCGGCATCCCCAGCACCACCCCGGCCTCGATCATCGCCTCGACGACGTAGAAGATGTAGGCGGGGCCGCTGCCGGAGATGGCCGTGACGGCATCCTGGAGCTTCTCCGGGACCTCGACGACCCGGCCCGTCGCCGCGAGCAGCGCCTGGGCCTCGGCCAGGTGCGCGGTGTCGCAGTGGGCGCCTGCGCTGACCGCAGCCATCCCCTGGTCGACGAGCGCGGGGGTGTTCGGCATGACCCGCACCACAGGGCGACCCTGCGGCAGGCGCGACTCGAGGTAGGACGTCGTGATGCCGGCGGCCAGGCTGACGACGAGGTTGCCCTCGGCGACGTGGTCGTGGATCTCCGCGAGCAGGGCGCCCATGTCCTGGGGCTTGACGACGAGCACGAGGGTGTCGGCGAGGTCGGCCGCCTCGGCGTTGTCGAGCACGCGCACGCCGTACTTCTCGGTGAGCTCGGCGGCCCGGTCGGCCCGCCGCTCGGTGATGACCAGCTCGTCGACCGGGCGCCCGGAGCGGATCAACCCCGACAGCAGGGTCTCGCCCATGACACCGGCACCGAAGATCGCAACCATTCCCATGGCAGGTGAGTATGCCCGGTGGCGAGGACAGCGCTCCGCGAGTTTCGGCAGGCGGGTGCGCCACGGCATCCGGTCACCCGATCATCCGCTGTACGGATCAGCCGTTGGTGGCGAGTGAGCGCAGGAAGAACTGCACGTTGGCCGGGCGCTCGGCCATGCGGCGCACGAGGTAGCCGTACCAGTCCTCGCCGAACGGCACGTAGACCCGCATCTGGTGGCCGCGGTCGGCGATCCGCTTCTGCTCGTTCATCCGGATGCCGAGCAGCATCTGGAACTCGTAGCTGTCGGGGGCGCGCCCGTGGTGGCCGGCGAGCGCGGCGGCGATGTCGATGAGGCGCGGGTCGTGGCTCGCCACCATGGGGTAGCCGTCGCCGGCCATGAGCACCTTGAGGCAGCGCACGTAGGACAGGTCGACGTCGTCACCGTCCTGGTAGGCCACGGACGCCGGTTCCTTGTACGCGCCCTTGCACAACCGCACCCGACTGCCCGCCGTCGCGAGGTCGCGGCAGTCGGCCTCGGTGCGGTGCAGGTAGGACTGGAGCACGGCACCGACCCACGGGAAGTCCTCGCGCAGCGCGTGCAGCGTGGCGAGCGTGCGGTCGGTCGTCGTGTGGTCCTCCATGTCGAGGGTGACCGTCGTGCCAGCGGCCTGCGCGGCCTCGCAGATCGCCCTGGCGTTCTCGAGGGCGATGGCATCGCCGTCAGCCGGCAGGGCCTGACCGATGGCGCTGAGCTTCACGCTGACCTCGGCGGCACCGTATTCCGTGAGGTCGGCCTCGGCGAGCAGGTCGAGCAGGTGCACGTAGGTGTCGCGGGTGGTGGCCGCCTGCACGGCGTCGGTGGTGTCCTCGCCGAGGTAGTCGATGGTCGCCAGCCGGTTCGTGGTGCGCAGCTCACCGGCGACGGTCACGGCATCCGGCACGCTCTCCCCCGCGACGTAGCGGGCGACGACGGCGCGACTGACCGGGGCCGTCACCACCGCCTTGCGCACGAGGTCGGACTCGGAGATCTGGAGCATCGCTCCGCGGAGCAGGTCGCTGGGGTCCACGACGTCAGGCTAGCGCCGCCGCCCACGCCCCGCTGGGTCACGGGGTGCGGCGGCGCAGCGTCAGGCTCCCCAGCACGAGGGCCAGGGCGATCCAGCCGGTCACGACGGCCAGGCTCGGCAGCACGTCAGCGAGCGGATCGGCCAGCACCGTGACGTCCTTCATCGCGTCGACGGCGTAGGACAGCGGCAACACGTCCGAGATCCAGCGAAGCACTGACGGCAGCTGGTCTCGGGGCAGCAACAGCCCGCACAGCAGGAACTGGGGCAGCACGAAGGCCGGCATGAACTGCACGGCCTGGAACTCGGTGCGCGCGAAGCCGCTCGCGAGCAACCCCAGTGCCGTCCCGAGCAGGGCGTCGAGCAGGGCGATGACCACGAGCAGCCAGATCGGCCCCGCGATGGCCAGCCCGCAGACCCAGACCGCGAACCCGGTGGCCACCAGCGCCTGCACCACGGCGACGGCCCCGAAGGCCAGCGCGTAGCCGAGCATGAGGTCACCCTTGGCCAGGGGCGTGGTGAGCAGCCGCTCCAGGGTGCCGGAGGTGCGTTCGCGCAGGGTGGCGATGCTCGTGACGACGAACATGACGACGAACGGGAACACCCCGAGCAGCGCCGGTCCGATCCGGTTGAAGACCTCCCCCGGCGCGTCTGCGTACATCCACGCGAGCAGCCCGAGCAGCACGCACGGGACGACGAGCATGAGGGCCAGGGTGCGGTGGTCCCTGCGCAGCTGGCGCAGGATCCGGGATGCCGTGGCGAGCGTGATGCGGGCGTTCACGCCGCGTCCTCGGGCTGGGCGGTCTCGGCCGCGGCGTTCGCGTGGGCGGCATCCGCCGCGTCGATGAGGGCGAGGAAGGCCGCCTCGGCGTCCGCGGCCCCGGTGGCCTCGAGCAGCTCGGGCAACGTGCTGTCGCTGAGCACCCGGCCCTCGCGCAGCAGCACCAGGCGGTCGCACCGCACCGCTTCGTCCATGACGTGGCTGGACACGAACAGGGTGTGGCCTTGGTCGGCCAACCGATGGAAGATCGCCCACAGCTCGCGCCGGAGCACCGGGTCGAGCCCGACCGTCGGCTCGTCGAGCACGAGGACCTCGGGGTCGCCGACGAGCGTGCACGCGAGACTCACCCGCGCCTGCTGGCCCCCGCTGAGGTTGTCGACGCGGGCGGCGGCGTGACTGGTGAGGTCGACCGCCACGATGGCGCGGTCGACGGCATCCGCGGGTGCGCCCAGGACGGCACGGAAGTAGTCGACGTTCTCGCGCACCGACAGGTCGCCGTAGACGCTCGGGGACTGCGTCACGTAACCGACGCGGTGGCGCAGGGACGGTGACCCGGCATCCTCACCGAGCACCAGGACGCGGCCACTGGCCACCACCTGCACCCCGACGATGGCGCGCATCAACGTGGACTTGCCGCCACCGCTCGGCCCGAGCAGCCCGACCACCTGCCCGCGAGGCACCCGCAGGTCGAGGTCGGGAAGAACCTCGCGCGAGCCCCGCACCACGCGCAGGTGCTCGACGACGATCGCATCACCCTCCACCTTATTCGTCACATGATGAATTCTGCACCTCCCAACCCGTCCGGACAAGGAGGGTGTGATCCACCTCCCCCACCGTCAGGTGGCGAGGTGGAGGCGCGCGAACGCCAGCGACTCGGCGAGGTCCAGCTCGCGCTGGGCCGCGGACGCCCGCCTGGTCCCCACCTCGACGACGACGTGGCCGCCGAACCCCGACTCCGCCAACAGCTCCAGCACCTCCCCGCACGGCTGCGTCCCCCGCCCGGGCACGAGGTGCTCGTCGCGCGGCGACCCCACCCCGTCGGCGAGGTGGAGGTGCGCCAACCGGGGGCCGAGATCGTGAACCATCCCCACGGCATCCGACCCCGCCGTCGCCGTGTGCGAGAGGTCGAGGGTCACGTGGTCGTACGGCTGCGGCACCGGATCCCAGTGCGGCAGGTACGCCTCGACCTCGCGCGAGCGCGGCCCCCGCCACGGGTACATGTTCTCGACCGCGAGCCGCATGCCGGTGTCGTGCTCGCGCAGCGCCACCCCGTCGATGAACCCCGCCGCGTACTCCCGCTGCCACCGGAACGGCGGGTGCAGCACCACCGTGTCGGCGCCGACCTCGACGGCCAGATCGATGGACCGGTCGATCTTCACCCAGGGGTCATTGCCCCAGACCCGTTGCGTCACGAGCAGCGTCGGGGCGTGGATCGACAGGATCCGGATGCCGTGCAGCTCGGCGAGCGCTCTTAGCGCACCGGCCTCGCGGGTCAGCGGATCGGTCCAGACCATGATCTCGACGCCGTCGTAGCCGAGCCGGGCGGCCAGCTCGAAGGCGGCGGCGCACCCCTCGGGGTAGACCGACGACGTGGACAGCCCGATCATGGGCGCCGGCACTCCCACGGGATGGGTCCCGGTGCGCGCGCCACGGCCGCGGGTCGCCACGGCTCAGCTCAGCCTGTCCAGGTGGCGCAGGATGATGCCCTCACGCAGCGCCCACGGGCAGATCTCGAGCTCGTCGAGGCCGAGCAGGTCCATGGCGGCCTCGGCGACGATGGCACCGGCGAGCAGTTGGTGTGCGCGGGATGCCGAGACGCCCGGTAGGTCGGCGCGCTCGGCATCGGTCATGGCGGCGATCTCGGGCAGCTTCTCGGTGAGCAGCGCGCGCGGCAGCACCCGGGCGGCATACATCCCCTCGCTGCTGGGAGCGGCACCGCAGATCCGCGCCAGCGAGCGCATCGTCTTCGACGTGCCGACGGCGTGGTCGGGGGCACCGGCCCTGGCGAGCGGACGCAGCTCGGCAGCGATCGAGGCGCGCACCAGCCGCCGCGCCTCACGCACGGCATCCGCACTGGGCGGGTCGCCGGGCAGCAGGTCCCGCGTCACCCGGCCAGCGCCGAGTGGCAGCGACACCGCGACGTCAGGGTCCTCGTCCATGCCCATCGCGAGCTCGAGCGAGCCGCCGCCGATGTCGGCCACGAGCAGGGTGCCGGCCGACCAGCCGAACCAGCGGCGTGCGGCGAGGAACGTCAGCCGGGCCTCGTCGGCCCCGCTGAGGACGTCGAGGACGACGCCCGTGCGCTCCTTGACCTCGAGCAGCACCTGGTGGCCGTTGGGCGCTTCCCGGATCGCGCTGGTGACGAAGCCACTGAGGTTCTCGACGCCCTGGTGCTCGGCGACCTCGAGGCACTCCTGCACGAACGTGGCCAACCGGTCGCTGCCCTCGTCGCCGATGTGCCCGTCGTCGGTGACGTGCTCGGACAGGCGCAGGTCGATCTTGTGCTTCGTCGCCGGCAGGGGCTGGGCTCCGGGGTGCGCGTCGACCACGAGCAGGTGGACCGTGTTCGATCCGACGTCGATGACCCCGAGGCGCATGCGCCAAACGTAGTCGCTGTTCGGTAGCCGGCCCATAGGGACGGCACGGTGGGGCCGGCCACAGCCAGCAGGGTGGGCGGCTCATGGGGACGGGGCGGCGGGTGGCCCATAGGGTGGTCGCGTGCCCGAGACGCCGCTGGACATCGCCCGCACCTGGGCCGAGCTACCCGATCCCGCGAATCCCGAGCAGCGCTTCCGGGTCGATCTCACCTGGCTGACGTCGAGCTGGACGTGCATCTTCGGCTCGGGCTGCAAGGGCATCTACGCCGATCGCCCCGACGACGGGTGCTGCACGCTGGGCGCGCACTTCACCGACGACGAGGACTTCGAGCGGGTGCGTGCCGTCGTCGCCGAGCTCGGCGAGGACGAGTGGCAGTACCACCCCGGCCGCGGCAAGCGGGGCGACAAGGACCCCTCGCGCCGCTCGGCCTGGACCGAGCTCGAGGCCTCGCCGGTCGGGTCGGACGGATCGGACGGATCGGGCGGATCGGAGGGATCGGATGCCGCCCGCAAGACCAAGGTGGTCGACGGCGCCTGCATCATGCTCAACCGCCCCGGCTTTCCCGCTGGTGCCGGGTGCGCGCTGCACCAGCACGCGGTGCTCACCGGCCGGCCGCCGCACGAGGCCAAGCCCGACGTCTGCTGGCAGCTGCCGATCCGGCGGTCGTACCGCACCGTCGAGCGGCCCGATGACACCTCGTACCTCGAGGTGACCATCGCCGAGTACGACCGGCGCGGGTGGGGGCCTGGGGGCCATGACCTCGACTGGTACTGCTCGTCGAACACCGAGGCCCACGTCGGGGCCGAGCCCGTTTACCGCAGCAACCGGGCCGAGCTCACGGCGCTCATGGGTGAGGCCGCCTACGCCGCCCTGGTGCTGCGCTGCGAGGCCCACCTCGACACGGTCAAGCGGGCCCGTTCAGCGGGGGCTCGACAGCTGATCCCGCTGCTCGTGCACCCGGCCACGGTCGAGGCCGGCACGGTGGGCGGGCGGCGCACCAGGGTGCCTCGGCGGCGTCCGGCGACACCTGCCACCCGGACGGCCAAGGTCGGCACCCCCACCAAGGCTGGCTCGACCACCAAGGCGACCTCGAGGACGAAGGCGGCCTCCCCCACGAAGGCCGGCGCGACCACCAAGGCAACCAAGTCCACCGCGAAGCCCACTGCGAAGACCTCGGCCAAGTCCACGCCGAAGGCCCCAGGCAAGACGACACCGAAGGCCGCCGGCAAGGCGACGGAGAAACCTGCCAGCACGTCCACACCGAAGGCGTCGGGCAAGTCCGTCGCCAAGGCCTCCGGCAAGACCTCCCCCACGTCGTGATCCGCAGCCCCAACATCTGGGACTCCCCCGACGTCTACGAACTCGAGAACCTCGCGTCCGACCGCGCCGGGTTCATCGATCTGGCTCTCAACGCGATCCATCCCCTGGATGGTTCAGTGCTGCTCGACGTCGGCTGCGGCGCCGGCTTCCACCTCCCCCGGTTCGCCGCGCGCGGAGCCCGGGTCATCGGGCTCGAGCCGCACCTGCCGCTCGTGGAGCGAGCGCGCGCCCGACTCGCCTCCGCAGCGGACGGTGGGCCAACGGCATCCGTCATCGCTGGTGACGCCGAGCGGATGCCGTTGCGAGACAGCAGCGTTGACGTCGCCCACGCGCGCTGGGCCTACTTCTTCGGCGCGGGCTGCGAGCCGGGCCTCAGCGAACTCGCCAGGGTACTGCGCCCGGGCGGGACGGCGTTCATCGTGGACAACGACGTCACCCGGTCGACGTTCGGCGCGTGGTTCAGCCGTGCGTACCCGGCCTACGACCCGGCCGGGGTGCAGCGGTTCTGGGACCGGCAGGGGTTCACCACCGACCACCTCACGATCGAGTGGACCTTCGACACCCGCGAGGACCTCGACGCCGTCGCGCGCATTGAACTGCCGCCGGCGGTGGCGGATGCGGTGCTGGCCACCCACGACGGGCTGACCGTGGACTACGCCGTGGCCCTGCGCTGGAAGCGCTTCTGAGACGACCCGCACCCGACCGGGCCACCGACCCCGACCGGCGGCCACCACGAGTCGAGTGAGCGCAACATGCCGTGCGGGAAATCCGCGAGCGGCGTGTTGCGCTCACTCGACCTGTGCGCCGGCACGCAGTCGGATGCCGGTCGCGGCGCCTTGCGGTGGCAGACTCGCCTTGTCGGGCGCGAGCCGCCCACCCAGACCTGTTCCACCCCGCGCACTGTGGTGCGCAGCCATCGATCCCCCAGCCGGAAGGCCCCCCGTGACGCGTCACCACCCCACGATCTCCATCTCCCCCGCAGCGCAGGCCACCCGATGAGCCGCCGCTCACCGCGCCGCAAGAGCAGCGGGTCGCTGCCCCAGCTGCCGCCGAACGGCCTGCGCGTCGTCCCCCTGGGCGGCCTGGGTGAGATCGGCCGCAACATGACCGTCTTCGAGCACCAGGGTCGCCTGCTCATCGTCGACTGCGGCGTGCTCTTCCCCGACGAGAACCAGCCCGGGGTCGACGTCATCCTCCCCGACTTCACCTGGATCAGGGACCGGCTCGACAAGGTCGACGCCATCGTCCTCACGCACGGTCACGAGGACCACATCGGCGGCGTGCCCTACCTGCTGCGCGAGCGCCCGGACATCCCCGTCGTCGGCTCCCGCCTGACCCTGGCGCTGCTCGAGGCCAAGCTCACCGAGCACAAGATCACCCCCCGCTCGGTCGTCGTCGCCGAGGGTGACCGCCGCCCGATGGGGCCGTTCGACCTCGAGTTCATCGCGGTCAACCACTCCATCCCCGACGGCCTCGCGGTGGCCATCCGCACCGCTGCCGGCCTGGTGCTGCACACCGGCGACTTCAAGATGGACCAGTTCCCGCTCGACGGCCGGGTCACCGACCTGCGCGCCTTCGCCCGCCTCGGCGAGGAGGGTGTCGACCTGTTCCTCGTCGACTCCACCAACGCCGAGGTCCCCGGCTTCATGATCTCCGAGGGCGAGCTGGCCCCGGCCATCGACACCGCGTTCCGCAACACCAAGGGCCGGGTCATCGTCTCGAGCTTCGCGAGCCACGTGCACCGCATCCAGCAGGTGCTCGACACCGCCCACAGCCACGGCCGCAAGGTCGCGTTCGTCGGCCGCTCGATGGTGCGCAACATGGGCATCGCCCGCGAGCTGGGCTACCTGAACATCCCCGACGGGCTCGTCGTCAAGGACCTCAAGGCCCTGGACCGGCTGCGCCCCGACCAGCAGTGCATCGTCGCCACCGGTTCGCAGGGTGAGCCGATGGCCGCGCTCGCCCGCATGGCCAACCGCGACCACCCGGTGAGCATCGCCGCCAATGACACCGTGCTCATGGCCTCCTCGCTCATCCCGGGCAACGAGAACGCCATCTACCGGGTCATCAACGAGCTGACCCGGTGGGGCGCCAACGTCGTGCACAAGGGCAATGCCAAGGTGCACGTGTCCGGGCACGCCAGCGCCGGCGAGCTCGCGTACTGCTACAACATCCTCAAGCCCACCAACGTGCTGCCCGTGCACGGCGAGTGGCGTCACCTTCAGGCCAACGCCGAGATCGCCATCCGCACCGGCGCCGAGAAGGACCGCGTCCTCATCGCCCAGGACGGCAGCGTCATCGAC
>Ga0208460_10001294_pt1 | contig 15378 bp, 19 predicted proteins | sample AD_STIC10_MetaG_FD_184436 | JGI IMG/M metagenome (GOLD analysis project Ga0208460, IMG submission 184436) | Active sludge microbial communities of municipal wastewater-treating anaerobic digesters from USA - AD_STIC10_MetaG (SPAdes) (version 2) | ecosystem: Engineered > Bioreactor > Anaerobic >... | reverse complement strand
GAACAATCAGAAGGAGAAAAATATCACCATACCAACCCTATAAATTTGTGCTAAATTAACTACTAAGGGTGGGTCAATTTTAAATGCAATTGGTGGGTCAATTATTAATGCAATTCAACAACTAATCTTAGGTAGGCTAGGATAGCTTCACTTCAGTTAATGCGCCTACGTAAGGCGCTTAAAAAATTAACCGCAATTTTCGTTGTTAAAATAGGTATTAAATGCTTTTAAATGGTGGTTGATGTATCAGCCACATCAAATGCTGGGGTAAGCCTTGCGGCAAGGGGTGTGTTTAAGCGATGCAGGCTTTGGCAGCCTTTAATTGACCCTTTTTGAGTACTCAAGATTAAGTTTTTATAAGATTTATCTATTTGTCTGACAAATCTCGGCAACTTGCCTATCCTGCATTAGGTAGGGGAATTAGTATGTACTAAATCTGCATGGAGTGAACGTAAGCACTTAATTTTCAAAGCAGTCATTGAAAATTAATTTATTTTGTCTAGATGACAGGCAGAGACCGACCGAGGTTGTGTCAAAACGCTAATAAATTACATCTGAAATAACCACATTAATCTAGATATTGTATAATTTAACTATCTGATTATATTGGATATTTAACGATGAAGCGATTCATACAAGGTCAAGACAGAACACAAAGCACTCTTCTTCCAGAGATGCTGGATGAATACATTGCAGAAGAAAACCCAGTGCGCGTGATTGATGTATTTGTAGATCAGTTAGCATTATCGGAATTAGGGTTTGTAGGTGTGAACCCAGCTCAGACGGGTCGTCCGTCTTATCATCCTGCTGCCATGCTCAAACTCTACATTTACGGATACCTCAACCGCATTCAATCCAGTAGACGCCTGGAAGCAGAAGCCAATCGCAATATTGAACTCATGTGGTTGGTTGCCAGGCTCAACCCTGACTTCAAAACCATTGCTCGTTTCAGAAAAGAAAACGGTCCTGCCATACGCAAAGTTTGCAGCCAGTTTGTAGAATTGTGCCGCCGCATGCATTTGTTTACAGATTCCATGATTGCCATTGATGGCAGCAAGTTCAAAGCCGTCAACAGCTCTGACAAGAACTACACACGGGCGAAGATTAAGACCCGCATGCAAGAGGTGGAGAAAAACATTCAGCAATATCTGGACGATTTAGAGGCGGCAGATATTAGATCACCCAAGCAATCGACCTCCCATCAAGTACGCTTGACCGAACGGATCGCGATGTTCCAGGCACAAATGAAAGCACTGGAAACGATAGAGACAGAATTACAAGCAGCCCCTGACAAGCAGCTCTCGCAAACCGACCCGGATGCACGTTCCATGCAACATCGTGGCGGAGGCATTGTCGGTTATAACGTTCAAGCCGCAGTGGACACGCAGCATCACCTTATCGTCGCGCATGAAGTGACGACGGCCGGGCATGATCGGACGCAATTAGCCAACATCGCAAAGCAGACTAAAGATGTGTTGCAAAAAGAAGCTCTGACAGTGGTGGCTGATAAAGGCTACTACAAGGGTGAAGAAGTGGCCGCTTGTGTGGCTGAGGGTATCACCCCGATCATGCCCAAGTGTTTAACCTCAGGCAACAAAGCCAATGGCTTATTTGATAAACGCCACTTTGTGTATGACCCCAAGAGCAATACCTATCAATGTCCAGCAGGCGAATTGCTGATTGAACGCTACCGTTCACTTGAGAAAGGTCGGCCACACATTACCTATTGGAGTTCAAACTGCAGATCGTGCGCATTGAAATCCAGTTGTACGACCAGCGGGCAAAGAAGGATTAAGCGCTGGGAGAATGAAGCGATCCTGGATCAAATGCAATCGAACCTGGAAAGCATGCCTGATGCCATGAAGATTAGGCGCTGCACCATAGAGCACACGTTTGGCACCTTGAAACACTGGATGGGTGCCTCGCACTTCCTGATGAAAACCAAAGCGCATGTCAGTACGGAAATGAGTTTACATGTGCTGGCGTACAACATGAAACGAGTGATTAGTATCATGGGCAGTGTGGCAATGATGAAGGCGATGGCTACCTAAGGCCTGTGGCCTTATTCTGCGATCAGAACCCGCATGAAACGGTCAGGCTGCCATTTAGAAAAACTCACGTAAAAACCACTTACTTTGCATAGATAAATGCGCCTTAAGCAATATCGATTTATGTCGCGAAGCGAGAGTATATTTAGCATGACTTTCGCGTTTTGACACAACCTCGACCATGAGCGGTCGTTTACAAGCAACCTCTAATTGGAGTTTGTTTTAGGCTCATACATAATTACAGTACACTTCCATCATAAACCCTTAACTGTAGTTTAAAGTTTTGAATTTTTGAATCAAAATAAGAAAGCTAAAAATGCGATTCACCTTGATGCTTCATTGTTGGCGTGATTGATGCACGAACAAACAAGCTAAAAAGCCACATTAAAACAGGCAATAAAAGTCGTGCGTTCGGGCAGTTTGTTTTTGAAAGCTTCTAAAATAAATGCCATTACGGACTTGACCCGCAATCTTGGGAACCTCTGAAAGATGCTTAATCAAGCACAGCATGCCGTTAATTGTTGAGTCAACGTCCTACACCATCAAACGTTACTCGAATCATGGGCTTATTGGCTCATCTGATTTATAATTACGCGTAGTTTTATTACGCAGTTTTTATATGTAATTTTTTGTGTATTTTGCTTGGTTTACTTACTGGAGAAATTGAATGAAAAAGTTTTTAGCATTGCTTGCATTGGCAATTTTACCGCTTAGCGCTATGGCACACGGCCCTAGCCCACAAAAGGTTGAAAAGACTATAACGATTAAAGCGCCGCCTGCAAAAGTATGGGCGCTGATTAAAGATTTCGGCAACATGCAAGTCTGGCACCCTGGCATTGCAGCTGATAAAACCGAACAAAAGAAAGACGAAAATGGCGATATGGCCACTTTTAGAACGCTGACTTTAAAATCTGGCGGTGATATTGTTGAGAAATTGCGTGGTGCAGATGACGCAACTATGAAATTACGCTATGAAATTGACAGCGGCGTGGCACCAGTAGCCGATTACAACTCATTCATGCAAGTGACTGCTGGCCCTGGTGCTGGCGAATCCACTGTGACATGGGTTGGACGTTTTTATCGTACTTACAAATTAAATCCACCGATTCCAGCAGGTCAGGATGACGAAACTGCCGTGAAATTTGTGACTGATGTCTACGATGCAGGTTTAGCAGGTTTGAAAAAGGCCGCCGAAAACTCAAAGTAACTAGCCAGGCAACTGGCACAACTACTAGCTCTATAAACGCTGCTAATGGTAAAAAGCCTTGGTGGAAGTTTTGGTAACACTGGTTTAATAACGCTTAAAAAAGGGGTCGCTCCCTTTTTTATATTGTTGTTCTGATGAATAGGATTATGGCAGGCAAAAAAAAGAACATAGGAGCTAATCCCTATGTTCCTTACTTTCAACTACTTGCTAAAAGATCTTGGAGAGATATTTAGTGATATGCATCATCTCTATGCAATACCTATTTGTCAATAGTAAAAATAAATTACAAAATTTAACTATCCAATCTTAGACAAATTATCTATTGTAATCAGCATATTGACGCGTCACTCACGTGTCAAATAACACAAATTAACAGATATAAACAATCGGTAGGTAGCGATATATTAGGTTATTGTGTGCCTTTTACCTATTTGTTTCAGGCGCAAGCTTTGCTAGCAGGTACCAATATTTATTGGGGTGCGCAAAATGCGAGTCAGTTTGAATATGGAGCTCATACTTCATCAATTTCAGCGAATATGATTGCAGAGTTTGGAAGTAAATTTGTCATTACCGGCCATTCAGAGCGACGCACATTAAGCAATGAAAGTAATCAAAAAGCTGCAAGAAGGATTGCTAGAGTGGTAGAAGCTGGCTTAACACCCATTTATTGTGTTGGCGAAACCTTAGAAGAACACACTACAGGCCTATCAGAAAACGTAGTTAAAAATCAAATATTAGCCATTACACATGGTTTAGATGACGACGTATTTGAACGAGCAAAAAAAGTAGATTTGGTGATTGCTTATGAGCCTGTTTGGGCGATTGGCAATGGGTAAGATCAGCCGCAACCCCGCGTCAAGCACAAGATATGCATACGTTCATAAGGGGCTTAATTGCCAAGGTTGATGCTGATTTTGCTGAAAAAATTAGAATTATTTACGGGGGGCAGTATGGCACCAGTCAATGCATCATCTTTACTGTCAATGGCTGATGTGGATGGAGGTTTGATTGGGCGCTGTGCATTATCAACCGATGAGTTTAGTCAAATATGTATTGAAGCCTGTAAAGTGGATCAAATATGCTTGATTGATTAACTCAACTCAATAGTTGCAACTAATAAGTAAAGAATATTTTTTTATAGCGGTTGAAAGTCATTTGAAAGAGTTTGAATAAAATCTATCTAATAGTAAATACCTTGCGTTGCTGCAAGATTTTAAATTTGTGCTCATCAATGCAGATAAAACAGAGATCTGGATTATTACAATTTTAATTGCTTATAAATTAGACGACTAGAATGACTGCTATGTCCAACATATGTGCCAATCAGCAAAAATATGGGTGACAGAAATGGGTCGCGAACCTCGATTTTCAAAGACCGCTATAGAGCATGTAATCATGTGTGCCAGCGACGGCTTTAGGGCAGGAATTTTCTAAAATATTTGAGTAAATGCGGGCAAAAGGAGTCAGTGGTGTCCGCTAAAATTAAGTAATAGTCTTTGGGATGGCGATTCTTACTGATTTTTTTAAGGTAAATGATGACTTTTTAAAGTTAATTGAATAAGGAAAGGTAATGTAGGAGAATGGCTTAAACAGAGTGTATTCTTCCTAAGAGTAATCTCTCAATCTTGGTTAGGGGAGTGATATGGATGCCAAAGCTTTACACAGAGTAAAGGCTGATATTGCTAATAACAAGAGCGTTTGTTCTAATTGCCGTCAACTTGAACTATGCATGCCAGCTAATCCTTCATCCGATTTATTAAAGAATTTAGATGTATTAGTGTCTGTTAAAAGACACATTAAATCAGGTGATGTCTTCTATCATACAGGTACAAGTTTTCAGGGGTTGTATGCAGTTAAATCAGGCTTCATGAAAATTGAAAATCATCATCCAGATGGCCGGTTGCAGATAAATGGTTTTTATATGATGGGCGAGATTTTTGGTTTTGATGGTATTGCAACGAATGAGCATGTATTTACTGCAGTTGCTATTGAGGATTCAGAAATCTGCTTGATTCCTTATGATAGGATTGAACAAATGGGTCAGGAAGTTGAAAGGTTAAAATATCATTTCTATAGATTGATGAGCGCCGAAATTTCGCGTAACTATACCATGATGATGATGCTAGGAAGCATACAATCTGAAGTGCGACTAGCCACCTTTCTTTTGAACTTATCCAAGCGGTTACAAATGCGGGGATATTCACATAAGGATTTATTACTTTGTATGAGTCGTGAAGAAATTGGAAATTATTTGGGAATGAAACTTGAAACAGTTAGCCGTATATTCTCAAAATTTCAAGCGCAGGGACTACTTAAAGTGCATATTAAAAATATAGAGATTCTTGATATGCAATTACTGACAGCGCTATCAAATCAGCATTCTAGTTAATTCGACTAATTAACGATATTCAAATTCTTTATAATTCATATTCCTAGAGGTTTTCTGCCTTCTGTTTTATAGTATAGGTCGTGCCGAATTTTAAGCACCAAAAACGCGTTGCTTCATAGATTAATATCAGCCCGTGTTCCGCTATTATTATCTCAATACTTCGGTAATTTAGACCACCATACACCATGACTTATGACATCAGATAGAACGCGATGACATTGATATATATAAGTGGCTTTTTTACATGTACAATATTATCTCGCTATCACATCGTGACCAGCCTTTTGAGGGTTACCTTGACAATGCCAAACAAAACCATAGGGAAAGACTGTGAGCATGAACAGACGAATTGTTTACATCAATGATATTGGTGTAATCATCAATGATGTGGATTGGAATGACTATCATGAGGACATTAAAGGTAATCCCGACCCGTTTAGCATCACTTTTGATGTATTAGTAAATGACAAGAATTATACAATCACTTTTAGTAATCCTTCTCTAGACAGTCAAAATCAGCGATCAGCAGGCCCTTTCAAAGGCAGTGGCGCCTCATATATTCAGCTCCTGAGAGAAGTAGAAACGCGCAGTGAATTACGTGATAAAAATCAATACAGTGAAGATACTGAAAACGAGGCAAATAATGCTTTTGGCACTATTGCTCAATCTATTTATAATGATGTGCAATCCCACTCGCCTGATCAGGACGAAGACTAAAAAGCGGGCTAATCCAGTCCTAGATTCATTTTATATATTGTCTAGTAACTCTATGTAAAATATTGCACGCCTGGCTTACTTCCAGGGGCCTTGGGTGGGGGATAGCTCCGGCCGAATTGCCAGTTACACCAGCTCCATAGACTTTCCGCCTGAAAACCTAGTCATACTGCTGTGAGTATGGAAGAGGTGATTGCGTTATGATTTCTTTTTGCTAATTTGTGCTTCTGCTTCAGCCCAAAATGCATGCGAGTCACCCACAAAACCATTGTGCTCAGCGATAAAGTAAGCAGTACGCTGAATCAATTCATAACGCTCTTGATTGCTAACATCATTTGCGGATTTCTTTGCACGAGTTATTGGCGTAGCTTTTTTAGCAGCTGTCTCGAAACGGCTGCCTTTTTTAATGAGGTGAATCGCCCCGTCTACATTAGACACTTTCCAGCCTCGTGAAATACTGCTTTTCAAATTCTACTGGAGAAAGCCGATTAGCGTAACCATGTCGGCGTCTCGGGTTATAAAACATTTCAATATAATCAAATATGTCTTGCCTTGCCTCCTCCCGTGTTAAATATGTTTTACGGCGGATGCGTTCACGTTTGAGTAACTGAAAGAAGCTCTCAGCTACTGCATTGTCATGACAATTTCCACGACGACTTTGGCTGGCAAGCAAGTTGTGCGCTTTTAAAAAATCCTGCCACTAATAACTATTAAACTGGCTGCCTTGGTCCGAATGAATGATCACTTGCTCATCAGGCTGCCTACGCCAAACGGCCATGAGTAATGCATTGATTGCCAGTTCACTTTCCATGCGTGGTTTCATTGAACAGCCAATCACTTGCCGTGAGAACAAATCCAGTACAACAGCCAGATATAGCCAATGCTCATGCGTACGAATGTAGGTAATATCCGTCACCCATATCTTGTTGGGTTCAGTGACATTAAATTGCTGGGCGACATGATTAGGCACTGCGATTGATGGGTGGCTATAACGTGGACCAGGGCGGCGGCGATAGCCTGTCTGCGAGCGTAAGCCTTCCGCCCGCATCAATCGATAGACACGGTGCTTGCCACAACGCTCACCTATATCACGCAAGTCGTCAGTGACCTTGCGGTAGCCATAGACGCCAGCGCTTTCCAACCAAAACTGCTTAATCAATCCTAGCAATCAACCATCTTCATGTTGACGGTTTGATATTGGAGATTTGCGTCAGGCGTAGTAGCCCCTTGGATGCACATTCATCACGCGACATATGCGACATACCGCATACTCCGGCTCATGCTGGCGGATAAATGCGTACCTTACTGGGATTCTTTGGCAAAGTACGCGGCGGCCTTTTTTAGGATGTCACGCTCTTCTGTCACACGTTTTAATTCAGCTTGTAGCTTTTTAATCGTTACTTGCTGATCTGCAGCAGCCAATCTTACCGGTTCAGGTTGTTCATATTTCTTTACCCAGGCATAAAGACTGTGCGTTGATACGCCAAGCCTTGCCGATACTTCAGCAATTGAATATTGCCGCTCAGTAATTTGTTTGATCGCTTCTAGTTTGAATTCTTCTGTGAATCGTTTGCTGCTCATTTAATGCTCCTTTTTAACCTCAATTATGAGGCTAAAAAGTATCTACTGCATTAGGGGCGATTCACAGAAATATCTAATTGCTAGACCCATAAATCCAACAACACCCGAAACTACTAAACCTCTCACTGCGGAAGATAAATCTCAGGAAATTGAAAGCAAGGGTCGTCCAGTGAGTTTTTTTGGCAAAGTAGCTAATGGAGTGACCCAGTTTTTTAATAATTTTAGAAATGGGGTCAATAACAGCAATAGTTCAAAGCATACTTGCAGTCCTGGAGAACTTCTTATGCATTCTAACGAATGTTAGTGTTCTAGCTCATTCACTATAGAGAATGTAGATGCTTACTTCAATTCTGTGCCAGTTATTTGGAATCTCAACAGATAGCATTGTGGACAGTAAAACTTATTTATAAAGCTAATTCCCTTATTAACTACCCATCAATTGATATTTTTCATTTACAATCTAACGAATGAAGATGCTTCTTAAATTGATAATTTAATATAGAGGCACTGAAACAACAAAACTAACAGCAATAGGCGATTCCAGCCCTGTGTTTTGATAATACAGTTTGACGGCTAGGAGTCTCTGTATCTTGAGATCAGGAGATATAAGTAATTATGCGCAAACGAATTGTTACCCCAATTCAACAAGAAGCCGCCTGTCCTGACCCGAAGTGGTTGAATTTGGAAGGGCTCGCGGAGGTGGAAATTACCTCGGAGGATGCCGATTATCCGATTGAGTGCGCATTGCTGCAAGGTCGGGCTTCGGGGTGGCGTGCTGCAGAATCCGGAAAGCAAACGATCAGGCTTCTTTTTGACCATCCGCAGCGACTTCAGCGGATATGGCTGAACTTCATTGAGAACCGCATTGAGCGCACTCAAGAGTACGTTATACGTTGGTCACCGGATGGTGGGCAGTCGTTTCGAGAAATCGTTCGGCAGCAGTGGAACTTCAGTCCTCGAGGTGCAGCCAGCGAGATAGAAGACCTTCACGTCGAACTCCAGGGAGTCACCGTGCTCGAGTTAAGTATCATTCCGGACATAAGTGGGGGGAGTGCACTTGCTTCTTTAGCACAGTTTCGACTTGCCTAAAGGATCAGGCGCCCGAGTGACTAGTATCTGTTTTAAGCTAAACCCCGAGCTTTTACTAGATTCGCCCGTCATCAGCTTGCTCAGCCTCTAGCCACATGACGTTGATAATGCCAAAAGCCAGCGCTAATCCAACTCCTAATATCCAAGTGAAATACCACATCTCTATTCTCCTTACTTACTTTACCAACTTTAATATGCTGTATGCGTATTGTCTTTAATTGATTGAATAGTTACTTTTCCTCGTAATACCCGATAAACCCATGCCGTGTAAGCCATAATAAGCGGTAAGAAAATAATAGTAATAACAAACATAATACCCAATGTTTTTTTGCTAGATGTTGCATCCCATATCGTTAAGCTACTTATCGGATCTGTGCTGGAAGGCATGATGAAAGGAAACATTGAGAATCCAGCAGTTAAGATGATGCCAGCAATGGCAATACTGCTGAACAGAAAAGCAGTGCGTTCATTTTTCAATCGAGCGCTTAGCAAAGATAATGCTATTCCAGCAAAACCAGCGATAGGTGCCAACATCATCCATGGATATGTATAGTAATTACCGAGCCATGCACCTGTATATTTTTCGACAGTTTTTGCTAAAGGGTTAAGCGCTACATTGACATCTTGCACTGAAGTAATGTGATAACCATCAATGCCATAGGTAATCCAAATCCCAGCAAGTGCAAAGGAAACCGCACAGACAATACCAGTGATGAGAGCAGCTTTTTGTGCGCGATCCTGTACTGCCCCGTCCGTGCGTAATTGTAAATATATAGCACCATGCATCATGAGCATAGATAAACTCACTGTGCCACATAGTAATGCAAACGGATTGAGCAAAGCCCAAAAGCTACCAGTGTAAAATGAGCGTAGGGTGTCATCGTAATGAAAAGGCAAACCGATGAATAGATTGCCAAATGCGACGCCGAATACAAGTGCAGGGATCGCTCCGCCAGCAAACAATGCCCAGTCCCAGCAGTTGCGCCAGCGCGGACTGAGTAATTTACTCCGATAATCAAAACCGACGGGACGGAAAAATAGTGCAAACAACACGAGTAATAGTGCAACATAAAGTCCTGAAAATGCTGCCGCATAGACCAGTGGCCATGCAGCAAAAATTGCACCACCTGCGGTAATCAGCCAGGTCTGGTTTCCTTCCCAAGTTGGGCCGACGGCGTTGATGATGACCCTGCGTTCTTCATCTGTTTTTCCTAGGAATGGTAACCAAGCTGCAACGCCCATATCAAAACCATCCATCACAGCAAAACCAATTAGAAGCACACCTATAAAAAGCCACCAGATGAGTTTTAGCGTTTCATAATCAAAGATTGTCATGATGTATCTTCTTATTAAGTGAGAATAGCAGGAGGTGGATTTTTTTCAAAAAAGTACCGACCTGTGTGCAAACTGGATGGGCCTAGCCGAGCATACTTAAACATCAGGTACATTTCTATGATGAGCAATAGCGTGTAGAAGCCAATGAAACCTGCCAAGCTGAAGTACAAATTACCTGCAGTTAATGACGACGTAGATAAATTCGTAGGTAATATGCCAGAAATCGTCCATGGTTGGCGTCCCATTTCTGCAACGATCCAACCCATTTCAGCTGCAATCCATGGTGCAGGAATCGCGTACAGTGCAAGTCGTAACAGCCATGTTTGCTTTTCCATACTGCGCTTGATGATGAAGTAAAAGGATGCGGCAAAGATAAAGAACATAAGGAAGGCCATTGCTACCATTACGCGGAATGACCAGAACAGGGTGAATATATTAGGGATGGTATCTTGCGCTGCTTGGTGAATTTGCGCATCTGTTGCGTCTGTGACATTAGGGGTGTATTTTTTGAGCAATAAACCGTAGCCCAAATTGTCTTTAGACTTTTCAAATGCAGCAATTGAGGCTTCGGATTTATCTCCATTCTTTAATCGTTGCAAGTCGGCATAAGATTGCATACCGTTGCGGACGCGAATTTCATTCTGATTTTTAATATTAATCAGACCTGTCACCTGCTCATCCAGTGAGCGTGTGGCTATCAATCCTAGCACAAAAGGAATTTTGATTGCATAGTCAGTGCGTTCTTCTGCCTGATTGGGTAGGCCAAAGACGGTGAATGCGGCGGGTGCTGGCTCAGTGTGCCATTCTGCTTCAATCGCAGCTAATTTTACTTTCTGTACTTCTCCTGTAGTGTAGCCAGATTCATCACCCAAGATAATGACGGATAATATAGAGGCTAAGCCGAAACCTGAAGCAACAGCAATAGAACGGAGTGCGAAGCCTACATCACGTTTTTTAAGCAAGTACCATGAGGAGATTCCCAGTACGAACATTGATGCAGTCGTGTAACCGGCGGCGACGGTATGCACAAATTTCACTTGAGCGACTGGATTGAAAATCAGCGCTGTAAAACTCGTCATTTCCATGCGCATTGTTTCAAAATTAAATTCAGCGCCAACCGGATTTTGCATCCAGCCATTGGCAATCAAAATCCAAAGTGCGGACAGGTTTGAGCCAAACGCCACCAGGAAGGTGACCATTAAATGTTTTTCTTTGGATAGCTTATCCCAACCAAAGAAAAACAATCCTACGAACGTGGATTCGAGAAAGAATGCCATTAATCCCTCAATCGCCAGTGGGGCGCCAAATATGTCACCAACATAATGCGAGTAATAGGCCCAATTAGTGCCGAACTGAAACTCCATGGTGATTCCTGTCGTCACGCCCATCGCAAAATTAATACCGAACAACTTGCCCCAGAACTTGGTCATATCTTTGTATACCTGTTTGCCTGTCATGACGTATACAGATTCCATGATGACCAGTATCCATGTCATACCAAGAGTAAGGGGTACGAATAGAAAGTGATAAAGCGCAGTTGCGCCAAATTGTAAGCGGGAGAGATCAACTACTTCGGCAGATGGGAGCATATAGTAAACGCCTAACTAATTTGAATGATTCAATATCATACGAGTGACGGCCAACTGCCTTGCATCCTTAGCGATTGGGTGAGAAAAACAAAGTGCCCATAGCAACCACAGCAATATAATTTTGATCACTAGAATGATGGTAATCTCAATTGCAAACTGACCAGATTTTCTGGCTTCTTTAAGACGTTTTAAATGATCAAAATACCAAGTTAACATTTGCAAACTTTAAGTTTCATTAATCCATTTGAACACTATTAATGCAGTCTAAGCCAAAAAGCCTTTGGAGGGAATGTGGCATGATATCGCATGGCAAAGACCTTCAGTGCAGGTTTGGGTTAACCAAATTCATCTGCGTCAATATTTCGACCAATGATGAGCAAAAGATATCCGTTCATTAGCATCTGTACCGAAGACGTAATTTCGCGGGGTTATATTGCAATAATACAAGGAGTATATTAGACTTAACATTGTAATAAGATATTGTCAACCAAGTAGAAAGACACTCGTTAAATTAGCAAACGCTCGAGCTGCAAATGCTTGTAAGACGTTGCTCATATTGTATAAAAGATTAGGAGATATCATGTTTGGCAATAAAGCATTAAAGTCAACTTTATTTGTTTCTATGTTGGCATTGGCAGGGCTTACACTTTCATTACAAGCAAATGCAGCGTGTAATTTGGTTTCGACAATAGACAACAAACCTTTAGCGATTAAAGCTGTGGATACAGATACACCGGAAGCGAAACAATTCTTGGAAACTTGCGTGAACCCATACACAAAAATTTATATGGCTGATGCTGAAGCTGCTAAAAAAGGTAAGAGAGAGTATAACTTTAACAACTGTACTGGCTGCCATGGTGGTAAATTAGAAGGCATCATGGCGCCATCATTGAGCAAAAATACTTCCGGTGGTCAAGGTGCATTTGACCAAAAATGGGTTTATGCTAAAAACGCAACTGATAAGGGCATGTTTGAGACAATCGCTGGCGGTACTCCAGGCACTTCTGGCGGCACCATGTTTGTTTGGCATAACCAGTTACCTGGCCATACTGGTGACGGCATAAGTACCGATCAAATCCTTAAGGCAATTGCTTACATTCGCACACAGTATAAAGGTGATGGCGAAAAAACTTGGTTAAAATAAACTTTTAACTTAGAAAATAATAACAAATAAAACGGCTGCTGTATAATTACAGTAGCCGTTTTTTCATTACAAATACTATAGATATAATTCGGGAGAAATAAATGAAGCAACTTAAATAGAGTGTTATTTTCGCTTTGATGTTATCTGCTTTAGTTGCATGTAACAAAGCTGATACAGGTGCATCAGATACGCCTGCTGCAGGAGCAAGTGCTGAAACTACAGCCGCCAGTTCTAGTGGTGGGGCATGTAATTTTGTATCTACAAAAGATGATAGCCCATTGGTTATTAAGGTTGTTGCTACTGATACCCCAGAAGCAAAACAGTTTATAGAAACTTGTATTAATCCATACACAAAACTTTATGCTAAAGATGCTGAAGCGGCAAAGGCGGGCAAAAAGCAATATGCGTTCCAAGGTTGTAGCGGCTGCCATGGCGGTAACGCGAATGGCTTAATGGGACCAAGCATTATTGACGCACAATGGGAATACCCAAAACATACTACTGATAAAGGTATGTTTGAGACAATCGCAGGCGGTACGCTTGGTAAAGGTGCAACTGCTCGAGGCAGTATGTTGACATGGCATAATCAACTGCCAGGTCATTCAGGGGACGGCTTAGACACCGATACCATTTTGAAAATTATGGCTTGGTTACGAACACAGTATGTAGGCGGTGGTGCCACTCCTTGGTTGGACGAGAAGCCACAGTAACTCACTTAATAGACTGATGCTAACTAAATAATAATGTAAAAAATAAAAATGGCTATTGGTTATTACAATAGCCATTTTTATTTGACTATTATTTATTATAGGCATGAAACTTTTTCCCAAACAGTCAGGTTATCTCTGATTAATAAGCCAATCCTAAAAGATAATACTTAAAAATTCAAAAATAAGCCTTTTTAAGGCATCAATTATGGGTTCAAGCCCTTGCCGAACAGGGCTATTTAAGCAATAATTTAAGTCTTTACTAAAGGCCTTAGGTAGAATAGGATTTTTAAGCATTCTGTCAGGGCTTCGTTACGTTTCATATAAGACTTCAAGTTTAATCATTAGGGAGAGAATCATGGCAACACGTAACGATTTATGTAACGCCATCCGTGCGTTATCTATGGATGCAGTGCAAAAAGCTAACTCTGGCCACCCAGGTGCGCCTATGGGTATGGCGGAAATTGCAGAGGTATTGTGGAATCACCATTTACGTCACAATCCAACCAATCCAAACTGGGCTGATCGCGATCGTTTCATTCTCTCTAATGGTCACGGTTCCATGCTGATTTACTCCCTGTTGCATCTGACTGGCTATGATCTGCCGATGGATGAAATCAAGACTTTCCGTCAATTGCACTCAAAATGTGCCGGCCACCCAGAGTACAGCTATGCACCAGGCATTGAAACCACGACTGGCCCATTAGGCCAGGGCATTACCAATGCGGTTGGTTTTGCGATGGCTGAGAAGTTATTGGCAGACCAATTTAACAAACCAGGCCATGACATTGTTGATCACTACACATATTGCTTCTTAGGTGACGGCTGTATGATGGAAGGCGTATCACACGAGGCTTGTGCTTTAGCTGGTACATGGGGCTTGGGCAAACTGGTTGCTTTCTGGGATGACAACGGTATTTCTATCGACGGTCATATCGAAGGCTGGTACACAGACGACACAGCAAAACGTTTTGAAGCTTATGGCTGGCACGTGCAATCAGTAGATGGTCATGATTCTGACGCAATTAACGCGGCTGTGATTGCTGCGAAAAAAGTAAAAGACAAACCCTCATTGATCTGCTGTAAAACCATTATTGGTAAAGGCTCACCAAACAAAGCCGGCAGTCATGACTGCCACGGCTCTGCATTAGGCGACGCTGAAGTTGCTGTAACCCGTGCAGCAATCGGCTGGCCACATGCTCCATTCGAAATTCCGGCTGACGTTTATGCGGGTTGGGATGGCAAGGCGAAAGGCGCTAAATTAGAAAGCGACTGGAACACTAAATTTGCTGCTTACGCAAAAGCATTCCCGGCTGAAGCGGCAGAATTCAAACGCCGTATGGCAGGCGATCTGCCGGCTAACTGGAAACAGGCAACAGACGCATTGATTGCTGCTACCAACGAAAAAGCAGAAGGTATTGCAACACGTAAAGCTTCACAGAATGCAATTACTGCTTTGGCTATCGTATTGCCAGAGTTTCTAGGCGGTTCTGCTGACCTGACTGGCTCTAACTTGACATCATGCCCCAGCTTTACACATGTAGATGGCAAAAAACCAGGTAATTACATTTCTTA
>Ga0208460_10001291_pt1 | contig 15429 bp, 10 predicted proteins | sample AD_STIC10_MetaG_FD_184436 | JGI IMG/M metagenome (GOLD analysis project Ga0208460, IMG submission 184436) | Active sludge microbial communities of municipal wastewater-treating anaerobic digesters from USA - AD_STIC10_MetaG (SPAdes) (version 2) | ecosystem: Engineered > Bioreactor > Anaerobic >... | reverse complement strand
GATGAAGAGCCCTCGCTTCACCTCGGGAAAGACGAAGCGCGCCCCATCGCCCGCCAGGCGCACGTCGCACGCGCACGCCACCTCGGCACCAAAGCCCGCGGCGACCCCGTTCACCGCCGCGATGTAGACCAGGCGGCTTCGCACGATCCGCCGCGTGATGTCCTGCAGCACCAACGCGTTCTCACGCGTGACCGACGGCGCCTCGGCGACACTGGCGTCGAGCTCCTTGAGGTCCTCGCCGGCGCAGAAGCCGCGCCCGCTCCCGGTGAGGACGACGGCGCACACCGACGGGTCGTCCTCGATATCGGCCAGCAGGTCGCGAAAGCGATGATACTCGGCTCGGCGGAAGGCGTTGAGGCGCTCCGGGCGATTGAAGGTGACCGTGAGGACTCCACCGGTCGCGTGCAGCTGGAACGCCTCGTTCATGTCGTCTCGGGGAACGGGAGGTTGGGCCGCCGGTGGCGGTCTACCACTGCCCGCGTTCGCCCACGTTGGTGATCACGCTGCCGAGTCGGTCGGCGGCGTTGCGCCAGTTGGACTGCACGCAGAGCTGGGCTGCATCCGCATTGCCGGTCTTGATCGCCTTGATGATGGCCACGTGCTCGGCCACGGAGGGCGAGAGGTCACGGGACAGCAGTGAGACGTAGATGCGCTCGTAGCGCTCGGCTTGCGGCTTGACGGCGTCGTGGAGGGTGAGGAGTCGGACGCCGGCGCCACTCTCCACGTAGCGGCGGTGGAACTTCTCGTCCAACTCCCACAGGCGATTGTGGTTCTGCTGCTTGGCGTCGGCCGCCTTCCGGAACTGCTCGTTGATGCTGGTCAGGTCGGCGACGAGCTTTTCGCGAGCGGCGGCCGGGAGCTGTGCGGCAAAACGTGCCGCGAGCCCCTCGATTTCGGCGACGATGGAGAAGAGCTCACGTGCATCCTCGCGCGTGAGTGGCGCGACCGTGGGGCGAGACTGCTGCAGGGCCGGGGAATCGAGGATGTACCCCTCCTGCTGCAGGCGCTGGAGAGCGCCCCGCACGGGGGTTCGGCTCACGCCGAGGCGTTGTGCCACATCGGTCTCGACAATGCGCGTTCCGGGGGCAAGTTGTCCGCGCACGATGAGTTCCCGGAGTTTGCGATAGACAAGCTCAGGTCGTGCGGCCCGTTGCGGTGGTCCCTTCTTCGTCGCTCCCGTCACACGCCCTCCCCCGCTCGAGAAGATCCGGCCCTTCTCTCCTCGCCGAAATTTGTATACAATTCTGCCCCGTGCATTTATCTATGACCCTCCCGGATGTGACGCAAGAGTACTCGCCCCTCGAGGCCATGGCATGACCGATCCGCTCGACAGCGTCACCATACGTGACCTCGCGACGCTCGATGAATACACCGCCTGCGTCGACCTGCAGGAAGAGACCTGGGGGCGTGGTTTTTCCGAGCGCGTCCCCGGCGCCATCCTGCGGGTCTCCCAGAAGATCGGCGGGGTGACCGCCGGGGCGTTCGATGGCAACGGACGAATGATCGGGTTCGTGTTCGGCATGACCGGCATTCGCGAGGGGAAGCCCGCGCACTGGTCGGACATGCTGGCGGTACGCGAGGAAGCGCGCGGACGCCACATCGGCGACCGCCTCAAGCACTTCCAGCGAGAACGCGTCCAGAAACTTGGCGTGGAAACGATGTTATGGACAGCCGACCCGCTCGTGGCGCGCAACGCGCACTTCAATATCAACCGCCTGGGCGCCCGGCCGGTGGAGTACGTCGAGAACATCTACGGCGCCAATACGGGGAGCACGCTGCACGGCGAGCTTCCCACCGATCGCCTGGTGATCTCGTGGGCGCTGAGCAAGCCGTACTCCCCGTCCAGCACCCTCGACGCGGAGGGGCCAGGCGACTGTGCCCTCCCGCTCGCCAACCCGCTCGGGAGTGACGGACGCCCCGCCTTCGATCCCGAGGCTGTCGGCCCGGCGGTTCGCGTGCAGGTGCCGCACGACCTGACGGTGGTGCAGCGCGACAGCGTGGACGACGCCATGTACTGGCGTCTGGCCGTGCGCGGGGCCTTCAATGCCCTCCACGCGAGCGGCCACACGGTCACGCGCTTCGTGCGTCCGGCCAGCGGCGCCCATCCGTACTACGTCCTGGAAGTCGCGCGCTAGCGCGCTCCTCTCTCCCGTCCCCGGTCTCCACTCGCATGTTGCACCTGACAGGCATCACCCTGCGTGAAATCCGGCTGCCCCTGCGTGAGCCGTTCCAGATCTCCTCGGGCACCATGACCGAGCGTCGCTGCGCGCTGCTCGAGCTGCGCGACGCCAGCGGCGCGGTGGCCTGGAGCGAGTGCGTGGCCGACGACACGCCCAACTACACGTCCGAGACGATCGACACGGCGTGGATGGCGATCACCAAGTGGGTGGCGCCGCGGGTGCTGTTCAAGCCGTTTCAGGGTCCGGGCGAAGTCCACGCCGTGCTCGAGCAGGACTTCCGCGGGCACATGATGGCCAAGGCGGCGGTCGAGATGGGAATGTGGGGGGTCGAGGCCGAGCGCCTGCAGATCCCGCTGGCCCGGCTCATCGGGGGGACGCGCGAGGAGATCCCGGTGGGGATTTCGTTAGGCATCCAGGCCACGCCCGAAAAGCTGGTCGAGAAGGCCGGGGCCGCGCTCGCCGAGGGCTATCGCAAGATCAAGATCAAGATCAAGCCGGGGAAGGACGTGGCCTACGTGCGCGCCGTGCGCGAGGCGTTTCCCACGGCCCCGATCATGGCCGACGCCAACAACGCGTACACGCTCGACACGGCCGACGCCCTCGTGGCGATGGACGACCTCGACCTGATGATGTTCGAGCAGCCGCTCGACTGGGAAGACATCGTCCGTCACCGCGAGCTGCAGAGCCGCCTCAAGACGCCCATCTGCCTGGACGAGTCGATCACCTCGCTCGACCGCGCGCAGGACATGGTCACGCTGGGTGCTGGCCGCATCATCAACATCAAGCCGGGGCGTGTCGGCGGCTTCGGCCCGTCGCTGGCCATCCACGACTTCTGCGAAGCCAACGGCGTCCCCGTGTGGTGCGGCGGGATGCTGGAGAGCGGGATCGGGCGCGCGTACAACGTGGCGCTGGCCTCGCTCCCCAACTTCCAGAAGCCGGGCGACGTGAGCCCGAGCGCTCGCTACTGGGCGCGCGACGTCGTCACCCCCGAATGGACGATGACGCCGGAGGGGATGGTCAAGGTCCCGCTCGACCGCCCCGGACTCGGCGTCACGATCGACGTCGGCCGCATCGACGACCTCACCGTGCGCCTGGAGCGCCTGGGTGAGTAGGGAGCCCGTGATGATCGTGACGCCCACCACGGGCGTCCCGATCTACCTCGACGCCCCACCGCGTGCGCGCGACCGCTTCACTCACGAGGAGATCACCCGCCTCGTCGCACTCCGGCGCGAGCTGCACCGGCACCCCGAACTCTCGTGGAAGGAGTACGCCACCTCCGACCGGTTGGCGGCGGTCGTGGAGTCGTTGGGGGCGATGTCGGTGACGCGGGTGGCCAACACCGGGGTCGTCGCCCGCTTCAAGGGTCGCGACCCGTCTGCCCCGGTCGTCGCCGTGCGCGGCGACATCGACGCCCTCCCGATCCAGGAGGAGACAGGGCTCGACTACGCCTCCGCCGTGCCGGGGGTGATGCACGCCTGTGGCCACGACGTGCACGCCACCTGGGCAATCGGCGCCGCGATGGAGCTGGCGCGCCGCCCGGCACGCGGTGACGTCCTCGTGGTATTGCAGCCGGCGGAGGAGGTCGGTGGCGGCGCCCCCGCCATCCTGGCGAGCGGCGCGCTCGATGGCGTGGCGGCCATCTTCGGCGGACACGTCGACCGCCGCTTCGAGGTCGGGCAGGTGATCGCCGAGGCCGGGCCGCTCGCCGCGTCGGCCGACAGCTTCACGATCACCCTCGTGGGGCGCGGCGCGCACGGCGCACGCCCGCACGAATCGGCCGATGCCGTCGTCGCCGCCGCCGCCGTCATCACCGCGCTGCAGACCATCGTTGCCCGCCGCCTCGACCCGGCGGCTCCGGCCGTGTGCACGGTCGGCAGCATCCACGCGGGGGTCGCCTCCAACGTCATCCCCGAACGGGCCATCCTCACCGGAACGCTGCGGGCGATGGACCCCAACACGCGCCGGCGCCTGGGCGAAGAGGTGAGACGACTCGCGACGCAGGTGGGCGAGGCCTACGGTGTGAAGGCAGAGGTCGTGGTGGAGCTGGGGACACCGCCGATCGTCAACCCGGTGCGCGAAGCCGAGTGGGCACGCGCGGCGGCGACCTCGGTACTCGGCGACGGGGCCGTGGTCCCGTTCGGGATCACCAACATGGGGGGCGAGGACTTCGCCTTCTACATGGAGAAGATCCCGGGGTGCTTCCTGCGCATCGGCGCACGCGAAGCCGGGGGCGAGGCGGTCGCCGCGCATTCGCCGCGCTTCCACGCCGCCGACGGGGCGATCTTCGTAGGGGCGGCGGTGCTCGCCGAGTGCGCGCGCGTGGCCAGCGAGGCGCTGAGCGCCTAACGCTGCCAGGGACCGAGGTCCTTGGCGATCGACTGGAGCATCGTCGCCGGAAGCGTCATCGTCACGCGCCGCTTCTGGTCGGCGTCGACGATCACCACCTGATACGTCGCTGACGCGGCGGCGAAGTCGGCCGGATGGAAGACGTAGATCCCCGCGTTCGGGATCGCCTTCTTCTCGCGCCGGTACATGTCGACGTTCCCCACCGCGTGGATGGTCTGGCTCTCCAGCGGGACCAGCGGCGTGCCGTCGCGCGTGATGGTCAACGAGTAGAAGTCGCCCTTCCGCGCGTCGAGCGGCTTGTCAGGACGCTGCGGGTAGGCGGCCTTGTCGGGCGCCACGTGGAAGATCACGACCGCGCGTCGCTCCTCTCGATAGGCGCGCCACGACTTCCACTCGAGCAGTGGATCCGGCGGGCCCCCCGGGGTCTTGGCGCCGATTTCGAACGGATTGTCTTCCACGGCCGGCGGCGCCGACTGCGCCAGTCGCCAGGCGAGGAGCTGCGGCGTCATGGCGAAGACGTCGAACCCGCCCTGCGTGGCGCGATAGCCGGCGAGGTCGAACGACGCCGCTTCGGCCGCCGTCAGCTCCGACGCGCCGACCGCGCGCGCCGGCCAGGTGCGGAAGAGCGAGTCGTTGGTCGTGAGGCGCGACGCCGCGGGGCGCGCGGTCGCGACGAGGGCCCGAAGCGCCGCGGCGTTGGCGATGACCACGTTGCCGCGCCGGCGCGCCACGATCCCGGCCACGCTCCCGCTGCGCGGGTTGAGGATCGGCGCGCCGAGCGCGCTGGTGCCGACCGAGGTCGCGGTGGCGAAGGTGGAAGCGGTCGTGCGGGCGACGACGACCGGCTGCGGCGTGACCGTATTGCGCCTGACGGCAGGGAGAGCAAGGAGCGAGTCACCCACGGCCGTCGCGGTGCGCATGGTATCGCGCTGCCCCACATCGAGCGCGCGACAGCGACGGCAGACGCGCGGCGACACGAGAAGGGCGGCGAGCCCAGTGGCGCTATCGACCGAGACGACGGTCGCGTGCACCGTGTTGTCGGCGTCGACGAAAACGTCGATGCGTCGATCGGCTGGGACGAGCGAGGCGGCGGTGACGAGCAGCCCGGCCGAATCGACGGCGAAGGCGCTGCCGCGCCCATTGGCCGACATCACGGAGAGGACCGCGCCGCGGGCACGCTGCACCCGTTCGCTGTCGGCGCTGGCCGCCGCGGGGAGCGCCGAGGCGGCGAGCGTGTCGGCGGTCTCGGCGGGGGCCGCATTCAGCGTCGAGTCGACGAGGGCGGCCGCGGGGGGCGCCGCCGTCTCGTCCTTGCCACCGCCGAGCCGGGTGGCCGCGTAGCCGAGCACGGCCACGCCTATCGCGGCAGCGGCGATGACCCCGAGCGGGGGACCGCGGCGAGGCGAGGCGGCAGCGGGGGTGGCCGCGACAACGGCCGGGTGTGGCACCGCCGGCGTGGCGTCACGCACCACGATCGACGCGGGCTGCGTGTCGTCACGCGCCGCGATCGGCGACGCGGGTGGCGGCGGTGTCGGCGTGATGGTGCGCGACGCGTCGGCGGCGGCGGCGGCGGGGACCACCGGTGTTTCGCTGCGCACGGGCGGCACGGCGGCTCCCGCCAGCTGCACCGTGGGCTGGAGCGCGGGGCGCGGCATGGCCTGCGACTCGCTCGGCGGGGTCGCGACGCCCACCGGCGGCTGCCCGGTGGTTGGGGTCGGCGACAATCCACCGGCGGCCCGCACCGCCGACATCGAGCGCACCGGCGTGGACGAGTCGACGATCATCCCGCCGCGGCTCGGCGTCGCCATGCGCTGCGACACGAGGAGCAGGTATGCCTGCTCCTCCTCGTTCAGCGGGATCTGGTCGATCGCCCCGTCGAACTCGGCGACAAACTCCATCGCGTCGGCGTGGCGCGCGGCGGGATCGGCGGCCAGCGCCTTGTCGAAGGCGGCCTGCAGCGCCGCAGGCCAGGCGACGTCGGGGAGGACGTCGGCCAGCGTGCGTGGCTTCCCCATCATCCGCGCGATGAACGCATCGCCCGCGACGTTGGACTTGAAGGCGCTCTCGCCCGTGAGGACGCGGAAGGCGATGAGGGCGAGGGCGTAGAGGTCGGAGCGTTCGTCGAGCGAATCGCCCGTCAGCTGCTCCGGGCTCATGTAGTCGGGGGTCCCGACGATCATCCCGGTCGACGTGAACTGCTGCGTCCCGCGGCTCATGACCCGCGCGATACCGAAGTCGACGAGCTTCACCATGTCGGTTCCGGCGCGCGTCCGGGCGACCATGATGTTGTCGGGCTTGAGGTCGCGGTGCAGGATCCCCATCCCGTGCGCGGCCACCAGTGCCTCGGCCGTCTGGCGGACCATCTCCCCCGTGCGCACGACGTTCAGGCGCCGCTCGCGCTCGAGGATCGACGAGAGTGGCTCCCCGGGGACGTACTCCATCGCCAGGTAGATCATCCCGTCGGCCGTCTCGCCAAAGTCGTAGACCTGCGCGACGTTGGGATGGGAGATCTGGGAGGCGTTCTCGGCCTCGCGATGGAAGCGCGACACCGCCACGGGGTCGCCCACCATCCACGTGCGCATCAGCTTGACCGCGACCTTGCGCTTGATGCGGACGTGCTCGGCGAGGTAGACCTCGCCCATCCCTCCCTCACCGAGTCGCTCCTGCACCAGATACCGATCGGCGAGGACCGTCCCGATGAGCGAGTTGGCGCCACCGGCCGAGATGAGCGCAGCGCCGTCGACCGTGCAGAAACGGTCGTCGTCGCTGTACTCCTTCCCACACTGCGGGCAGGTCCGGGCCAATTTCTGGAAGACGGGAAGACGGGAGGACGGGAAGACGAGCGGGCGCGTCTTCTGGGGGCGGGAGCCCTATCGCGTGAGCAAAGATAGGGCCGCAGGGCGGCTATTGGGCGTTTCGGATGAGTTGCGCCCAGAATTTTACGCCGTACGCGAAGTCCGCCAGCGGTATGCGCTCATTCGTCCCGTGGGCCCCGGAGACAAGGGGGGCGGTGACGACGGCCGGGGCGAAGCGGAAGATGTGCTTCGTGAGCGGCTCGTAGTGGCGGGTATCGGTGGCGGCCCCGAGCAGGTACGGGGTGGGGAGGGCGTCGGGATAGAGCTGCGAGATGGTCTTCTCCAGCGCGGCGTACTCCGGCGAATCGAACGGGGTGATGGCCGACGGTTCGCGGGCGTTTCCGAGCTGCCGCACCTTGACCATCGTGTCGCCCACGACGCGGGCGATGTGGGTCAGGACCCCCTGCACCGAGTCGCCGGGGAGGATGCGGAAGTTGACCACCGCCGTGGCGCGGATGGGGAGGACGTTTTCCTTCGGGCTCCCACTGGCCATGGTCACCGCGGTGGTGGTGCGCACGACCGAGGCGGTCTGGGGCTGCTTGACCAGCGCCTGGACGATGAGCGGTCGCACGGCGCCGAGGTTAGCGAAGGCGAAGCGCATCGCGAACGACCCCTCGGCAGCGACGTTGGTGAGGAAGGCCTCCGTGGCCGGGGTGAGGCGCGCCGGCATCTGGTCGTCCTCGAGCCGGGTGATGGCCCGGGCGAGGATCCCGAGGGCGGTATGCGTGGGCGGAATGGACGAGTGGCCGCCCCCGCCCATGACCGAGAGCTCGACCGACATCGACGATTTTTCGGCGACACCCACCATCGCCACCCGACGCTTCACGCCGGGGATGATCCCTTCGGTGATGAAGCCCCCTTCATCGACGAGGAAGGCGACCTTGCCGTAGCGCTGTTGCAGCAGGCGGGAGATGTGCTCGGCGCCGCGATAGCCGCCGACCTCCTCGTCGTGGCCGAAGGCGAGGAGGACGGTGCGCGTGGGCTGGAAGCCCTGCGCCACGAGGAGTTCGACCCCTTCGAGCAACCCGATGACGGAGATCTTGTCGTCGGCGGCGCCGCGCCCCCACAGCATCCCGTCGGCGGTGTCGCCGGCGAAGGGCGGGTGGGTCCACATCGAGTCGGTCCCGCTCTCCACGGGGACGACATCGAAGTGCCCGGTGAGGAGGATGGGGGCGCGCGTGGTGTCGGCGCCTTTCCACGTGTAGAGCAGCGAGTAGCCGTTGACGACCTCGCGCGTGAGCGCCGAGTCGACGCGGGGGAAGGCGGCGCGTAGCCAGTCGCGGAATTCGAGGAAGGGCTGCGGGTTCCACTGGGTGGAATCCTGCACCGAGACGGTGCGAAATCGCAGCGACTCGCGAAAGCGATCGGTGGTGACGGTGGCGGCGGCGATCCCGGCATCGGGGGCGAGCGAGGCCGGCGCGCGCGGGACGAGGCGCGTCGCGCGCCAGGCCCCCAACCCGGAGAGGGCGGCAAGCGCGAACGAGACGACGGCGATGACTTTCTTGAGCACGCGACGATCCGGAGCGAACGAAAGGGAAGGAGTGCGACGAACCTAACGAGCCGAGGTGCCATCCCACCCCGGTCCGCGCAGCGCGCGTCCCGGCTTGGCGTTGGTGTGGCGCCCGTCGCGCAGCACGCGGACGCCGTTCACCCAGACCTGCTCCACGCCGCGCGACAGCTGGTGTGGCCGCTCGGGTGTCGCGAGATCCATGATGGTGGCCGGATCGAAGATCACGATGTCGGCGAACATCCCCTCGAGCAGTAGTCCGCGATCGCGCAGGGCCAGTCGCGACGCGACGGCGCCGGTCATGCGGCGCACGGCGTCTTCGAGCGTGAGGAGCTTCTGCTCGCGCACGTAGCGCCCGAGGATGCGCGGGTACGTCCCGTACGCGCGCGGATGGACGACGCCGGTGGCGCTGTCGGGGTCAACGCCGCCGGCATCGCTGCCGATGGAGACCCACGGCCACTTGAGCTGCATGCGCACGTTCTCCTCGGACATGGTGAAGTTGATCTTGTCGAGGTCGTGCCCTTCGGAGAGGATCAGCTCGATGACGGCATCGGGCCACGGGCGGTTCATCGCCGAGGCAATATCGGACAGGAGCTTCCCCTCGAACGGCTTGTGCTCCGGCTTGGTGAAGCCGGCGATCATGTAGCCCGTGGGCCCCTCGCGCTGGCAGAGGGGGGCGCCGTCCATGTCGGTCATCTCGCGCACGATGCGTGCGCGCACCTCCGCATTCTTCAGGTTGTCGAACAGCTTCCCGTTCTCGGCGGCCCAGTCGGGGAAGCACTCGCCGAGGTTGTTGCCCGAGAAGGGATAGGGATACATGGTGGCCGCGACATCGAAGCCCGAGGCGCGCGCCGAGTCGATCTTGGCGACCATGCCTGGGGCCTTGGACCAATTCCGGCGGTTGGAGGCCTTGAGGTGGTAGATGTCGACGCGCACGCCGCCCTCGCGCCCGATGCGGAAGGCCTCGTCCATCGCCTCGTAGAGCGAGTCGTCCTCGGAGCGCATGTGGGTGATGTAGCCCCCCTGGAACGGGGCCATTGCCTTTGCCATTTCGACTAACTCCGTCGTGCTGGCATACGAGCCGGGCGGGTAGATGAGGGCGGTGGAGATGCCGAAGGCCCCGCCCCGCATCGCGTCGCGCACCACGGCGCGCATCGTGTCGAGCTGCGTGGCGTTAGGCATCCCGGGGGCCTGCCCCATCACGTAGCCACGCACGGTCGTGGCGCCGAGGTACGACCCGGCGTTGACCGAGATCCCGTTCTTCTCCATGTCGGCGAGCCACAGGCCAAAGCCGGCGCCGCCGCGATAGCGACGCACCATGACGGCACGCTGCGGGGTCAGGCTCGACTCGGGGAGCGAGTCGACCCGTTCGTTGGACGGCGCCGGCGTGGTCGCCTCGCCGAGGATCTCGCTGGTGACGCCCTGCGTCACCTTGGACACGACGCGCCCATCGCCCCACATCAGCGCGTCCCACGAGTGGGACTGGATATCGATGAAGCCTGGCGCGATCACGCGGTTTGCGGCGTCGATGCGCTCACGCGCGGTCGCCTGTCGCAGCCCGCCGGCGATGGTGATGGCAGCGATGCGGTCGCCGCGAATGGCGAGGTCGCCGGCAAACCACGGATTGCCAGTACCGTCGACGAGGCGACCGTTCTCGATGATGACGTCGTACGGGCCGCGATCCGGGGCGAGCCCCGGCGTGGCCGGACGGGAGCAGGCGGCGAGGGCGACCGCGGCGACGAGGGCCGTGGCCCGGAAGCTGGGGCGCCCGGGGCGCCGACGACGAAGTGTGCGCATGGAGTCGCGGGAGGAGCGCCGGCGGGTTGGACGGGGCGAAGCGCCCCGAGTCGGCGGCGATAACCTACGCGTCCGACGGTCGGTTGGCACGGTCTTGCTCGGGGGGCGATCGCCCAGCATCCCCGGCATTCCCGTCGACGTCGCGCGCGGTGCGTCGCACGGCGCTTTCGGCGCGTCCCGTCCCCCTGGCGGCGACTTCGCGGGGCCGGAAGTGCGCATTCCGTGACGAGCAGGGCGATCGGAGCCGGGGTGGAAACGCGGCCGCCGGCAACTGGAGGCGCCGGTAGTGCATTTATCCCGTCTGGAGGGTACGATACTGGTCGCCTGCTGGCCATCACCCCCAGGATGCCACGCGCACCCGCCCTCGGCGGGGGAGGTTTTGTCGTGATGTACAATCGCCCGTCGCGCCTTGGCATTCGCCAGCGCGCCTTTGTGGTATCCGCACTACTCGCATGCCTAACGGCATCGCCGGCGTTCGGGCAGCAGGGTGAAGTGGGGACCGGTGGGGTGAAGGGATTGGTCCGTGACTCCTCCGGCACGCCGGTGGAGGGAGCACAGGTCTCGGTGACCGGGGCGCCGATTCGTGGGGAGAGTGGCGTTGGCGGCGAGTTCCTCTTTGCCAAGGCCACCGCCGGCCCGATGACGATCCACGTGCGCCGCATCGGCTTCCTCCCCGAATCGACGACGGTCAACGTCCTGGCCGGCACGACGATCAACGCGGAGTTCACGCTGCGCCGCGTGGTGGTGGCGTTGCAGCCGGTGGTGATCATGGGGCGGCGCGAAATCACCGGTCGCATGGCCGGCTTCTATCAGCGCCAGTCGCGCGGGCATGGGCACTTCATCACGCGCGAGCAGGTGGAGAAGCGGAACCCCGGCAACATGACCGACCTGTTCCGCATGATCCCCGGCGTTCGCATCGACACGCGCGGCTTCAACACCAGCGTGCGCTTCCGCGGCGCCCGCTGCGCCCCGCTCACCTGGATGGACGGCTCGCCGCTGTACGCGGGCGAGTTCGACCTCGACTCGGTCGACCCGCGCAGCTTCGAGGGGATCGAGATCTACAGCGGCGCGGCCAGCGTCCCGGCCGAGTTTCAGGGGAACCGCTCGCTGAGCTCCGCCTGCGGGACGATCATCCTCTGGTCGCGGCAGGGCGAACTCCGCCCCAAGAAGCGGAAGAAGGGCGAGATCTCAGCGGCGGCCGAGATCGCCGCGCTGGTGCAGCAGCTCTCGGTCTTCACCGCCGAGCAGGTCGACCAGCAGGCGCGCGTCGATTCGAGCAAGATCGTGCGCCCCGTGTATCCCGACTCGCTGTACACCAACCTCGTCCCGGGGAAGGTGCTCGCCGAGTTCGTGGTCGATGCCAAGGGGACGGTGAACCTCGACACGTTCAACGTGGTGACGACGACGCACGCCGGCTTCGTGGAGCCGGTGCGTCTTTCCCTGCGCGATCAGCTGTTCGTCCCCGCCGTGAGAAAGGGGCAGATCGTGCAGCAGGTGGTGCAGCTCCCCTTCACCTTCGTCCCCGACTCGACCGCCGTTCGACGGCGCTAGCCCGCGCTCGGTGTTCCGGCGGCCGCCTGCGCTTCGGCGGCCGCCTTGGCATCGGCCTCGGCCTGGAGCTCCACCTCCTCGTCCTTCATCCACTGCGGAATGGCGACCGCCATTCCCATGGCGTGGAAGCCCTTGTCCACGTAGACGGTGGCGCCGGTGATCCCGCTGGCCAGCGGTGATGCGAGGAAGGCCGCGGCGTAGCCGACCTCGATCGCCTTGAGATCGTCGGTGAGCGGGGCATTGAGCCGATAGTAGCTCACCATCTTCTCGACGATCCCGATGGCGCTGGCCGCGCGCGAGGCGAGCGGACCGGCCGAGATCGTGTTGACGCGAATGCCCCAGCGACGACCGGCCTCGAAGGCGAGGGTCCGGGTGTCGCTCTCCAGCGCCGCCTTGGCCGTCCCCATCCCACCGCCGTAGCCACGGACCACGCGCTCGGCGGCCAGGTACGAGAGCGACATGACGGAGCCCCCCGGGCTCATGAGGGGGCCGAGGGTGCGCACCATGGAGACGAGCGAGTAGGCGCTCACCCCGACGGCGGCGAGGTAGCCGGCCCGCGAGGTGTCGACGAGGAGCTTCCGCACCTCGGGGCCGTTGGCCAGCGAGTGCACGACGACGTCGACCCCATGAGGGCCGAAGTCGCGCTCGAGGCTGGCGGCCATGCCGGCGATCGAGAAGTCGCCAACTTCCTTGTAGCGCTTGCTCGTCCGGACGTCCTCGGGGGCGTCGTCGAGGGTGTCGTAGGCGGCATCGAGCGGGTAGATGCGCTCGAACTGGAGGAGCTCGCCGTTCGAGAGGCGGCGGGAATCGTCCATCTTTCCGCGGTCGATCAGGTTGCGGAAGATGTTGAGCGCCGGGGGCCAGGTGGCCACGCAGACTTTGGCGCCTGCTTCGGCCAGGGCCTTGGCGATCGCGAAGCCGAAGCCGTTGTCGTCGGCAACGCCAGCCACGAGGGCGCGCTTGCCGGTCAGGTCGATTGAAAGCATGGGAGGGTATATCGCCCGTGCATGGGGGGCGTCGCAAGTCGCTGGATGCGGGAGGTGCGCGCGCGACGCACGGAAACCGCGCGCGTACGGCGGGCTCTACGCCCGGCGACGGGGAAAAGATGCGCGCGATTCGTGCTTTGCGATCCCCTTCGCCCGACGTCGGTGACAACTTACGGTGCGAATCCCCCCTCTCCAGCCATGAGCGCCTCGGTCACTGCCGAAGACCCGACCCAGTCGCTGTCGTTGACGGCGCTCTACGAGGCCCCCCCCTCGCAGGCCCCGACGACGGTCGAGGACGCGGTGCTGTTCATCAGCCTCGCGGCGCGGGCGTACGCGGCCGTGGACGAGATCCCGGCGCGGACCGAGGAGGGGCTCGAGTACCTGGCGCGCCGGCTCGGCTTCACCGCCGACTGCACGGCGACGGCGACGGCGATCTTCATCACGCTGGCCAAGGAGGGGCGCCGCTGGACCGAGGTGATCCGCGTACATGCGTCGTCGCCCGACCTCACGCGGGCCGTGGCGCTGCATCGGGTGCTGGAGCGGGTAGCCCGCAACGAGATCACCCCGCGCGACGCGGCCGAGCGGCTGACGACGTTGCTGGCCTGGCGCTCGAAGTCGAGCATCGTGCTCGACACGCTGGCCAGCGCACTCCTGAGTGCGTCGGCGGCGCTCCTGCTGCGCGCCGATCTCACGGAGTTGGGGCTGGTGGCGCTCCTCGGGGCGCTGGTGGGGGCGGTCTTGCACCTGGTGGCCGGTCGCGAGTCGCTGGTGCCGCTGGCGACGGTGCTGCTGGCGGCGATCGCGTCGGGGGCGGCCTTCGGCTTTGACCGGCTCAACATCGCCGACATCCGCCCGGTCCCGGTGCTGGTGGCGTCGCTGGTGATCCTCCTCCCCGGGTGGCGCCTGACGGTGTCGATGAGTGAGCTGGCGCAGGGGCACTGGACGGCGGGGTCGGGGCGCTTCTTGGCGGGGGTGGTGACGTTGCTGCTCCTGATCGTTGGGGTGGTGGTGGGGCAGCAGGCGGTCGCGTCGGACGTGAAGGCGCGCCTCATCCTCCCGGCCGCGACCAACCTGCCGGCGTGGGTGCGCATTCTCTCGCCGCTCGTGGCGGGGCTGGCGATGACGCACCTGTTCAACGCGCGCCGAAAGGACGCGCTGTGGATCACGCTGATCTGCGTGATCACCTCGCTCGCGGCCTTTGGCGGCGGCAAGTGGCTCGGCTCCAATGCGGGGGCGTTCGTGGGGGCGTTCACGGCGACGGCGGCGAGCATCCTCCTGGCGCGTCGCCTGCGACTGCCGTACGCCGTGCTGCAGCAGCCGGCGACGGTGCTGCTGGTCCCGGGGACGATCGGCTTCCTCAGCTTTGGATCGTTGGTGGACCAGAACGTGAACCGGGCGATCCAGACCGGCTTCATGATGCTGATGGTGGCGCTCACGCTGTCGATCGGTGCACTCCTGGCGCGGGTCGCGCTGCGCCAGGGGATGGCGCGCGAGTTCGAGCGGTGAGCGACCCGCTGGACGGGGGCGACGAGGTCGCGCGCGGCAACGCGGAGGCCCCCGCCGTTGCGCAGGCGCGTGGCGAGGCGGCCGAGGTGGCGCACGCGCTCGTGCCGTACACGCCGCTCCCGGTGCCGCCGCAGCCGGACGGAATCCCGGAGCCGTTGGAGCTCGAGCCGCTCCCGCCGACCGTGCGCCCCGCCCCGCTCCTCCCCACCGCGCAGCGCACCCGCACCTTCGCGCGCGGGCTCTGGCGCATCGCCGCCGCCGACGTGTCGGCGGACAACCGCGTGCACCTGCTGCAGGACGGCCCGGCGACCTTCGATGCCATGATCGCCGCGATCGACGGAGCGACGACCCGCGTGGATTTCGAGGGCTACATCTTTCGCGACGACGAGGTGGGGCGCCGCTTTCGCGATGCGCTGATCGACGCGGCGATGCGCGGGGTGCAGGTGCGCGTGCTCGTGGACTGGGTGGGGCGCATGGGGACGCCGCGCGCCTTCTTCCGCGAGATGACACGCTTCGGCGTGCAGGTGCAGCTGTTCTCGCCGCCCGGCTTCCGGGCGTGGGGCGGCATCCTCCCGCGCGACCATCGCAAGCTGGTGGTGGCCGACGGCGCCATCGCGGTGACCGGCGGCATCGGGATCGGGAAGGAGTGGAAGCGCGGGGTGTTGCGGCGCCGGAGCTCGCCGTGGCGCGATACGGCGGTG
>Ga0208460_10001276_pt1 | contig 15484 bp, 16 predicted proteins | sample AD_STIC10_MetaG_FD_184436 | JGI IMG/M metagenome (GOLD analysis project Ga0208460, IMG submission 184436) | Active sludge microbial communities of municipal wastewater-treating anaerobic digesters from USA - AD_STIC10_MetaG (SPAdes) (version 2) | ecosystem: Engineered > Bioreactor > Anaerobic >... | reverse complement strand
TCGTGGGTTATCGCGGCGTAAGCGCTCCTTCTTTTCGCGACGGCGCGATACTGTTTTGTAAGTGTCTTGAAAAACAGGGTTCGCACAGAGGGCGCGGAGAACACAGAGAAAAGACTCTAGAGAAAGCCCTGAGAATGCCTTGGGACCGCCCTGGCAACGTCGAACTTCGTGGGTTATCGCGGCGTAAGCGCTCCTTCTTTTCGCGACGGCGCGATACTGTTTTGTAAGTGTCTTGAAAAACAGGGTTCGCACAGAGGGCGCGGAGAACACAGAGAAAAGATCCTAGAGAAAGCCCGGGGAATGCCTTGGGAACGCCCTGGGAGCGTCCTGTGAACGCCAAACTTTAGTTTGGCATGGGTTTTTTATCTCTTCACTGGGTGCGCTCCCATGCATGATCATCGCGGCGTAAGCGCTCCTTCTTTTCACGATGGCGCGATACGTTTTTGTACTTGTCTGGAAAAACAGGGTTCGCGTGGAGGACACAGAAAACACAGAGAAAAGATTCTAGAGAAAGCCCTGAGAATGCCTTGAGAATGCCTTGGGAGCGTCCTGGAAACGCCGGACTTTAGTTCGGCATGGTTTTTTTCACTTCGCGCGTTCCGAGAGCAAATCGCGGGGTCGAAAAATACGCTTCTTTACCCCCTTGAAGGGTCAAACGAGCTCTAATGGTGACTCTGTCGGAGGCTTTTTTCCTTCCGCTTCTTTCCACTTTTCTATTGCGCCCCGATATTATTCCCGCACAAAATTCTTCCGTGATAAAAACTTCCTCTTTCGCGAGATAGGCGTCCTTAGCGGGAGCTTTTTCTCTTTGTTTTTTCTAAAAAGTCTAAATACGAAGGCGCTTGACAAAGAGAGAGTATTGTGGTAATATATATGCGTTAAGCATATATATGGAGGATAGAAATGCGGGGCGGACATCGCGGAGGTCAAGGGCGGTTTGGAAGGGGCCGGGTACTGTTTGAAGGATACATTCTGTTGTTACTGTACGAAAAACCGTGTCACGGGTACGAGTTGGCGAAGCAACTGACCGACTTGGGAATACATCTGCCCGGAGTAGGCGCGATGGGTCATTTATACCGGACTTTGATGGTTTTCGAAGAGAGCGGGTGGATTCGCTCCTATTGGAAGACAGAGGATATTGGACCAGCCAAAAAGGTGTACGAAATAACGAACGGTGGAAAAGATATGTTGATGGGCATCTCAAAGGACTTAGAACACACGAGGTATCAGATTGAGACATTTCAAAAACGTTTGCAGGCAAAACTATCTACGTGAAAGGGGGTGAGACGATGCCATATGGAGACGGAACGGGCCCTGTTTGGGGCAGAGGAATCGGTTGTGGAGTTCCGAGAGGCTATCGAGCGCGCTTTTTTAGACGCGGGTTCGGAAGAGGATTAGGTTTCCGCCGGTTTTGGGGCGAACCGTTCGAGGGCGATTATGTTCCGATGACGCCCGAGACTGAACGAGAGATATTAGAACAAGAAAAACAGTACTTGACGCAACGGTTGGCTTACATTCAGGAACGACTGGGGAAAGAGTAGTCTCCCCTAAAGGTCAGGAGGGAACAGTATGAAAGTATTGGTAACGGCCGAGGGCGACACGGCTCAGGCATCGGTGTGTGGCCGACTGGCTCGGGCACCCTATTTTCTGATCTATGACACGCAAACCGAGCAATGGACATCCTATGCTAACCCCTACCAGCAGGAACACGGAATGGGATCTCGTTTCGCGCAGTTCGCTGCGCAGAAAGGCGTACAGGTTGTACTCGGCGCGGCGCCGGGGCCAAACGCGAAAGCCGCTCTCGACACCTTAGGCATTAAATTCGCGTTAGCTACCGGCGTCACTGCCCAAGAAGCCCTATCGCAATATCTGGCCACCCATGCGTAGCCTCACGGTGGTGTCCGGAAAAGGGGGAACCGGCAAAACGCTGTTCTCTACCAACTTGGCTTGGCTTTTCCATCAAAAGGGTGTGGCCACCCAGCTGTTGGATGTCGACGCCGAAGAGCCGAATGCCTCTCTGTTTGTGCAGTTCATTCCGATTCGCACACAACCCGTCGAAAAACTCATCCCCCACATCGACGAGAGTTTGTGCGATCGGTGTGGGCTTTGTATGAAAGAGTGTCAATTTTCCGCCATCACGATCGCCCCGAAAAAGACGGCGGTTTTGGCCCCGCTCTGTCACGGGTGCGGCCTATGCGCGCGTCTTTGTCCGCAAAAAGCGATCACAGAGTTGCCTAAAACGATCGGGAATATTCGTTTGGGAAAAACACAGGAGGGCTTTTCCTTCGGAGAAGGGATTCTGAATATCGGAGAACCCTCCGCTGTTCCCGTGATCCGTCAGTTGAAAAACCTGGCTCCAAAAGACGCGCAGATTCGGATACTCGACGCGCCACCCGGAGCATCCTGTTCGGTGGTCGAATCCTTGTCCGGGTCCGACTCCGCTTTATTGGTGACCGAGCCCACCCCGTTTGGTTTGCACGACCTGCGCGCGGCGATCGCCGTCGTATCGGAAATGAAGATTCCTTTCAAAGTCGTGATCAACCGGTTTGACGCCGGCTCAAGCGAGTACGTGGAGAAGATAAGACATCTGGACGCAGAGGTGATCGCTACGCTGCCTTTCGATAGGAAAATCGCATCCGTCTACGCGGAGGGGAAGCTGGTGGTCAAAGAGCTACCGAAATACCTTCCGGTCTTTGAACGGATTATCGAAGCCATAGGGAGAGGATTCGCGTGACCAAACATATAGCCATTATGAGCGGCAAAGGAGGAACCGGAAAGACGACGGTCGCCGCCTCTTTCGCCTATCTCGCCCAAAGGCCGCCCACAACCCGAATCGTGATCGCGGACGCGGATGTGGATGCCGCGAACCTTCATCTGTTGCTCGGTTTTCGATGCGAAAACCAAGAACGGTATTTCGGTGGAAAGAAGGCCATCATTGAGCCGACTCGTTGCGTGGGTTGCGGGCTATGCGAACCGGTATGTCGATTCTTCGCGATACATATGGAAAACGATCTGGCCCATATCAACTCGCTTACTTGTGAAGGGTGCAAAGCCTGTGTTTTCGCTTGCCCTCACGACGCGATAACGATGGAAGCGATGCAATCCGGTTGGTTACGCGATGGAAGCGCTATCGGGATACCTTTCGCAGACGGGGAGTTATTCCCGGGAGAAGAAACGAGTGGTAAGCTCGTCACGGAAGTCAGAAAACTCGCTGACGGAAAGGCGCTGAAGGAAGCGGCGGCTTCGGTTTTGGTCGATGGTGCGCCCGGTATCGGTTGTTCTGCGATTGCTTCTATTACCGGGGCCCGCGCGCTCATCATCGTGACGGAGCCATCAAAAAGTGGATGGCATGATCTGGAGCGGATGATGGAGACGGCCAAGCACTTCAACGTCCACTACAGCGTGATAATCAATAAATACGATATCAGCGAAGCGTACACGCAGTTTGTGAAAGAAAACCTGAAGCGAAGAAACGCAGACATCATCGGCCTCATCCCTTTTGATGAGCGCGTCGTCGAGGCGACGAGGAAAGGAGTTCCTGTTGTACAAATCGGGGGGGCCGCTTCCGAGGCTATCACCCGAATATGGGACACTACGATAAGGCCATTGCTCTTGGAATGAGATTTTTTCGAAATAACCCTCACCCTTGAACGAAGTCGTGAGACGGTAAAACTCCGTCGACCCCGTTCTCACGCTGATCGCGCCCTGCGCCTTTGTTTCCCGCCAGGGCGTTCGTTCGTAATATCGCTTTTGCTTTTTCGCCAACCCAAAACATTTCCTTAGTTTATTACAATGATAGTCCCACAAGGTTTGCACTCTTCTCCTGGCACTTGGCCGCCGCTTTTTATCAGGAAATTTCACTTCAATCCTTACCGTCCGGCTTTTTAAACGAAACTCTTCAACTCAGGTTTTGCAATCTCTCGATAGGACGCGATAGCGGGATCCTTCGTGCTTCTGCCCGCGACTTTCGGAGTATTCGCTCTCTTGCGTCTTTCGATGAACATCCCCTCGAAGTGTCGCTCTCGCTAGTTGTTATTTTTGAGCTGTATCTTCAACTATTTCTAATACTCTTTCAATTTCCTGATTTATCCTCATCGAATCTTCATCCTGTGGCATCTGCGATTTTACTAAGAATGGCCGAGTTCTGCTGGAGCAGACCAAGTATCGGAGTCGATAACGCTGAACGGTAGAGGGTAAGAGGTATACGAAAAGCCTTTATGATCTCATCGAATCGCGACACGATCCATCGAAATGAAGGCGCTATTTGAGTAAGTTGCCCGACTTCGATGGATGAAAAGAAACGACGATCTAGGCTGGAGTAATGATTTATCCGAACAAGCTTATTGACAACGAACAAACTCTAGAAGCGAAAAATCTATCAATATTCTTTGATATAGAACCGATATATGATATACTAGAAGAACATGGAAACTGTTTAACAACGATAGGCTATCATAACAATGTAGCAATAGGTAAAATGATCGAAAACAATAAGCGATAAAAAGATTATTCCAATATCAGAAATTACGAAGTCCATTCAAAAAGGGGAGGGCGCGAAATGAAGATCAGAAGTGTCAAAACAAAACTGCTGTTGTTGTTCATCCCCGTATCAGTCGTCCTGCTTGTCGTTGCCGCAATTATCATTGGCTCGATTGCGAGAAATGTGACCTTCGCACTTGCGCAGAGTTCTGCGGAAGAGACGTTGAATGCGACCGTCCGGATCGTTGAGGAGTGGCTTGAAGGCCTTAAGAGCACTATGCACACGCTCGGTTTGACCGAGGAGATTCAGTCTATTGATCGAGGACGCTACACTCCTTTACTCGTTTCGCTGAAAAAGGAAGCGGGCGGGCTATTTGAACTTGTGTTTTTCGTCGACCCCTCTGGAAAAGCGATGACAGACGGAGGAGAAATCTATGATCTCAATGATAGGGACTACTTTCGAGAAGTGATCCATAAAGGGAAACCATATGCCGTGAGCAACGCAGTAGTCAGTAAACAATCGAACAACCCAGTCTTTACCGTTGTTGTTCAAGCGAAAGATCCTAAAGGAAAGGTAATAGGAGCAGTCGGCGCGACGGTTACCCTGAAGGCGCTAAGCGAGAAGGTCTCCTCGATTCGGTTGGGTAAGGAGGGCTATACCTTCTTAACAGATGGGACAGGACTCATCATCGCGCATCCCGAAGCGAAGTTCGTGATGGACTTGAATCTTCTAGAAAGCGCAAAAGTGGGGTACAAAGGATTAGAAGAGGTTGGTCGCGAGCTGTTATCGGGGAAATCGGGATTACGGAAAATGACGAAGCCATCCGGGTCTAAAGAAATCGCGTTGTACGAGCCTGTGGGCGGCACAATGAACTGGGGACTCACAGCGGTTATCTCCGAAAGTGAAGTCGGAGAGAAGAGCATATTTCTATTGATCATCGTGCTCGTAGCCTTTGCGATCATCGTTGGGGCGACGGTGCTCATCTCGCTACTCACCGGAACCCTCATATCGAAGCCGTTGAAAGAGTTGGCCAGGCGAGTAGATACCTTCGGGAAGGGAGACTTGACCGTTTCTTTCGAGGCGAAAGGGAGCGACGAGATCGCGCAGATGGCGCAAGCGCTCGATACGATGGGCAGGGAGCTGAGGGATTCAGTCGTATCGATTCTACACGCTTCTAATGAGATCAAAAGCGCGTCCAGCAACCTTGCTGCTGTTTCTGAGGAAGAGCTTGCGTTGAGTGAAGAAGTAGCCGCGCAATCTCACGCGGCGGACAGACAACTACAAAACACGGCGGCCTCGATAGAAGAAGTGAATTCCGGTGTAGAAGAAGTCGCGGCGAGCGCGCAAAACGTATCGCACACGGCGCAATCGCTCTCCGCACAGAATGAAAAAACTGCCGAGCGTTCTCGGGAAGGCGGTCAGATGATCTCCGCCGTGGTGAAACGGATAGATGAGACGACGAAACAGACCTTGTTGACCGCCGGAAAAGTTCAGATGTTGGCCAAACACGCGAAGAACGTGGGAGAGATCGTAGAAACGATCTCCTCTATTGCGGAGCAAACGAACCTGCTTGCACTAAACGCAGCTATAGAAGCGGCGAGAGCGGGAGAAGCGGGCAGAGGGTTCGCGGTTGTGGCGGACGAAATCCGAAAGTTGGCCGAGGAGAGCAAAAAGGCGACGCACAACATAGGGACCATCCTCAAAGAGGTGGGGCGCGACGCGACGGAATCGAATCAGGCAACGGAGCAAACGGTGGAATTGATAAAAGAAGTAAACGAGGAAGCGCGAGCGGTAGAGAAGCAATTTGGACAGATACTGACGATGGTGGACGACACATCGAACATGGTGGAGAATCTCACGGCCACCTCCGAAGAGCAGGGGGCGGCTGCGGAAGAGATGGCGACGGCGATGGAGACATCGGCGCGAGCGGTGAACGAGATATCTATACAGATACAGCAGATAGTGCAATCCGTCGAACAACAGGCGCAGGGCGCGCAACAGATCAGCGCGGCAGCCGAGGAGTTGGACTCCCTCGCGGAGAACCTTGAAACACAAGTAAAACACTTCAAAGTATAAGGAACAGCGGGCAAAGCAGGCGGGCGTATCGCCCGCCTTTTATACTGGGAGCGCCGAACTTTAGTTCGGCATCATTGGATCACCGGAATGCGAGACCATACCCGCGGCCTATCACCTACGAATTTAACCGGAATATTGGAAGCGAATGAATGACCGTTTGCAGGACGCCAGTCTAAAAAAATCGGCATTCAAGAATAACGGGGACGAACTGGGCAAAACTATGGGAATCCCGGTTCTGGGGTTTTTCGGGAAGAAGGTCTCTTGCCGGTGTTGTCGAACCGAACGGAAAGCGGTGCGTTTCTGCGATCAGACGAGAGGTGATTTTGTTTATAGAAGGGATTAGAAGGTTCCTTACGTCGATCGTTCTGGAAAAACAGAAAAATCCCGTTTACCCATGAGGGTTATCCGTTGTTTATATACCTTCGAATCGAAGCAGGTGCCAGTATCGATTCGCCATACCGAAGCGGGCGAGCAACAGAATCTCTCCCCTCTCGATACGAACCTGCGTTTCGAACCAACTGCCATCCCGGTTCAGTGAAATCCGTTGAAGCCCGGCTTTTAACAAGACTTCTCTCGCCCCCGGAACCTCGACTCGGAAATGGTGAATATGGCCGGCCGTCAGGTTTCTGCTTAACGGACTTTCTAACCGGGCGCGCGCATCTGCGAAAATAGCAAAGGTTTTCGGAAAGGGCGAAAGGGTCACTTCAGGGGCGAGGACCCTTATCGAATACTTGGCGACCAAAGTGGCGGATATAGATTCTACGTTTCTATAACGAAGGGGGTTAACACCGTTCCGGGCGTATAGTTCGAGAGTGTGTAGCCCCAAACGCCGACTTGCGAAGTGAACGACTGATTCGCCGTTTAAGCGTTGGCAGAAGGTGGAGTTGATTTTTTTCTTCCCGTCAGGATCGACAGAAGCGGCTGACAAACGGACGTTATCCGGGGAAGCGAATCTCAGCGTTAATAACCCCCTAGCGTTAAGGTTTCCATATCGCGCGTTCACGCATCGGATACGATGTCGAAAGAAGTCGGGCCACACTTGCGGTAGGTTGATAAAAACCTTAGGAGTAACGGGGACGTCCAACAACTGCCATCGGGGGTCTTCCGGAAAATGGGTGTAAACGAGATGCTTTGGATCCGGGCAGAAGTAAAAGGGTTCGTAACGAGACCGGTATCGGTCATTCCCCTCGAAAATTCCGCCTCCCCAAGTGCAGTCCAGCAGCTGCCACTTTCCGTCGATTTTTACCGCATTCCAGACGTGATTTGTGATATTACCCTGCAAAGAATCCCCGGGCGAGAAGCCGGTGCCTTTCGCGAAACCGATAACGGTACGGGCTTCTAGCCCCGCCTCCCTCGCCAACGCCTCGAACAGTTTTGCGAATCCCCCACAAACGGCGCGACGCGATTTAAGAGTGAACTCCGGCTCCTGTAGGGTATAGATCCCCAACTTCAAGCTTGGCATATCGTAAACGATATTCCGAGTGATCCAATCGAAGATAGCCAGGGACTTTTCTCGCTCGCCCCTCTTTCTTGCGGTTAATGTGTTGGCGAGTGAACGAGGAGACTCTTGTGAGGAAGAGTTATCGGATACTCGCTTCGAATTACGCTTTTTCACGGGATCCTCTCCATTTCCCGAAGGCGCCGCGCTCGATGATCGCGCCATATGGCTTCGCAACTGGGTGTTAGCCTGCGGCCCATCACGTGTACGCGCTTTTTATGGAACCCTCAACTTTAGAGGAAAGACCCTTGGTAACGCGCTCTTTAGTGGGGCAGGTCTTTCTAGAAACGCCACTCTGGGTTCGCCCCCTGGGAACGCCGCGCTTAAGCGCGGCAGGTCTCTCTAGAAACGCCCCTCTGGGTTCGCCTCTTGGGAACGCCGCACTTTCGTGCGGCATGGGTTCGATTTTCCTCTTTACACTTCGTGTTCTCTGTGTTCTCAGTGCAAACGAAGGCTTTTGCTGGTTTCACGGGATACTTCCAAAAAACAGGCTGGACTATTTTCCGGCGTTCTCTAGCGGGCGGTGTTCCCAAACGGTATCGTAATCACGGCGCACAACGTCTCTTTCCCCTCCCGGAAAAAAAACGTTTCAACCAACAAGATGTATAAATCACTTCTTGTTGGACGCCCCGAAAAGGGCTACGCTTCGCTTGCTTCGCCATTCGCTTTGCTCTTTTTGAAGAGGACTTCAACCTGAGCGCGGACGCCTGTAAAAGAGCGAAGAATAAAGAGTTAAAACGCCGTCCTGGCGAGACGAAAGCCACTTTCAGCGGTGCGCCAAGTAGGTTCGCCCCGGAACCGAAATGTCAATCGGAAGTTAGACTTGACCCAGTCACCCCAGCTAGCACCACGTTTAACTCGTTGAACGCCGCTGTCTGGCCCCGTTGGGTTCGTCTGGTAAACGGCCGAATAGTCCCCGAGCCAGTCGTGACACCATTCACTCACGTTTCCGGTCATATTGTGCAACCCCAGTTCGTTCTCTTTCTTTCCTCCGACCGGCTGTGTTTTGCTATTTGGGTCCAACCACACGTTCCAGAACCAGCTTACTTCTTCCAGAGAGTTGCTTCCAGCGTACAGGAACCCTCCCGAGTTTCTCCCCCCCCGCGCTGCGTATTCCCATTCCGCCTCCGTGGGCAATCGATACCCTTCCACTTTCGTGATGTCCGTGGTTACCCTTCCATTTTGGTCCAGCAGGTTTCCCTGGCTATCATACGCTTTCTTTATACCCGCTTGTTCGCTCAGCCAGTTGCAGTATTCGATCGCGTCATACCAAGACACGTTGATCACTGGCCTTGAAATTCGGCCCCAACCGTTGTCGTCCGGTTTACTCTTTCCCGTCCGCTGGCAATACACGTCGTATTCACTGAATGTCACTTCATATTTCCAGATCCAGAAATCATAATTTAGGGTCACCTCGTGGGCCGGTTTTTCATTTTTCTCTCCCCTGATGTCATCTCGTGTGTTCCCCATCTGGAAGCTCCCGCCGTGGACAAGGATTTCTTCTGGAACTCCGGATTTTATTTGCAATTTGATGATCATCGGCTGAATGGTATCGGAGTACGCGATGGCGTACCCTTCTAACACCTTTCTTGTATGCAAATAAGTATACATAAAAGTAACGTAATCGTATTTTCTTTCTACATTAAATAACAATAGATGCACGAATTCTCCTCTTATTTTTTGAAGAGCGCCAAAAACGTTAATGGGTAATATACTTTTTTTCGCGTACAGTACTTCGATCGAATCACCACTAGATGTGATGTGGAACCCAACCGACAGTATGTCTGGTACTAACGACGAAGTGAATTTGTTCCGTTTTTTTGCTAAGGAATCAATTATGTTCACATATTGATTTAACTTTTCTTTTTCATCCGCCTTGATTAGAGATATTTCTCCAGTCTCGGAAAAAAGGTTAGTTCTAAAGACATAAGGGCTTTTCAGTTGCTTTTGAGTGTTGTCCAGAATTTGAGAGAAATCTGCGAGCCTCTTATGGAGGTAGTCCGCGAACTCTGGATCTTCATAGTTTATGTTGTATTGTTCATACTCTGACAGATCGATCTGATTTGTGGCAGCGTATACAACCCCGAACAGCGAAAAAAAGAGGATTGAAAAAAACATCGTCATCCTAATGCCCTTCATAATCATTTTCTTTCCCACCCGTATGAAATTTCTTTGTTTCCTTGTATATAGCGTGAAATCCGACAAAACGCCCCGAGTACCTCGTAACTGATGTTGGTATTCACTTTGTGAAGCAGAATTTTATATTCTGTGGGGCTATTTACACTGCCGGAAGATATGTATAGAATATTGTATCATGAAGAACGTAAAAGTCAATGCTCTTTCAACCCCAGAAGCTCTATGATAGGCTCCCTTTTTTCGCTCGCCTTTACAAAGAGGCTTGAACGCCGTTCAAGCCTCTTTCAACTCCCTATTTTCCACGCCGCTTCTCCCCCTGTGGCTTACCACGTCTCCTTCGAGGATGAGCTGCCCTCTGTTCGAGCGGTTCTCTCCGATGGCTTCTTATAGGACCATTTTTTGAAACGGGGAGCGTTTTATATGGCCTTCTACCAGCGCGCATACGGGTTTCTCAACCGCTTTCTTATAGGCTCCAAAAAAGTGTTATTCTGGAAAATTGAATTCACTTCTCCAATCGAAGGTCGCGTTGTCTTCGACATAAGCCGGCCAGTGCGCGCACCACAGGGGCATTTTCACATCCCGAACCCGGTCTATGGAGGGTTCATAGGGCTTGATATCGAGGATCGGCGTGCCGTTCTCCGCGTCGAGACCTGCTACTTGTAGTCTGTTTTGCGCCCTGTCGAGCTTGACGAGTACGCAGGACGTGATCCCTATAGGATTAGGCCTGACGGGTGATCGCGTCGCGAACACCCCGATTTTTTCAGGCCCTTTCGTATAGGGTTTGTCCAGAACGTAGTATTTCCGCGTGTCTTCATTGTCGTACAAATGAAACCACCAGACGATCTGGATGTGGCTGTACTCATCGAGACCTAATGTGGCGGGAATGGCTTCTTTTTTCAATACGATGAAGCAGTTCCCGTCTTCGAATTTCACTTCTCCTATAGGGTTGAATGTGACGGACATCTCCTTTTACCTCCTTAAAGTGCATTCTAATTTGGTAGGAACGTATCTCACACACATGATACAAAGAAATCGCGCTGCTGTCTTGACGATTTTTGCCGCGATTCCGTGTGCGATTTTGATACAATAAAAGCGGTTTGACGAATTTTGCTCAAGGGGTAGATTCTATGAAAACGGAAGTGACTCGGTTAAGCTCTATATTGCTTGGTGGTGTGAGCTTCTACGGTGATCCTATCAGCGCGAAGGGCGGATGGGACACCGAAAACGAGATAGGCAAGACGTGGCAAAGGTTTATGACGTTCCTTCGTGAAAACCCTGAACGTCCATATTCTTGCGGGAAACAGCTTTTCTATGAGGTTCATCTATACGGTTCGGAAACGAAAAAAAAGGGATATTTCGAGGTATTTGTCGGCGAAGAGGTGAATACCGCGACATTACCGATCGCGCTATGCGCGAAGTACATTCCGGAATCCGATTACCTGAAAATGACTCTCTTTGGGAGGGAGATCGTAGGGGATTGGTGGCTCAAACTCGAGACCGAAATCTTACCCGCTTTGGGCTTTTCGGCGAAATCCTCCCATCTGATTCAGGTATATGACGACAGATTCAAAGGAATGGACAACGTCGACGAGTCCATTCTGGACGTTTTCATTCCCATAGAGAAAAATGATGAACAAGGCCGTATTTGATTCGGTAAAGAAAAGCATCGCTTATATCGAAGCCCATCTGTTTCACGATATAGCCGTTCGTGATGTTTCGGACTTCGTCTCTTATTCTCAATTCTATTTTTCACGTGAGTTTTCTAGGTATACCCGTATCTCCATTTACGATTATATTATAAAAAGAAAAATATCCGAATCGTACAAACGCCTTTTTAAAGAGAAAATGAAAATAATCGACCTCGCCTTTCAGTATGGGTTTCAATCGCACGAAGTGTATACACGAGCATTCAAGAAGGTATTCAAAGAGAATCCCAGCGAGGCGGTGATCTACAAACCCTTAGCCGTATACGAAAGGATCGACGATCGATATTTAGAGTTCGTGTGTGAGCTTCAGGTGGAAGAAATAGATCAGCCTTGTGAAGAACGTATCTTCGAAATCGCTAAACCTTCGGATGCCCAACAGACGAATGATAGCCTCGTGCAACTCTCTCACACCAACCTGTTCGAAATTGAGAACGTATTTTACGGCCGTTTAACCTCTATTGACCAGAATTGTCTGTCCTTCAATCTGAATGGGTTGAAAGCGATCGCCCGTATTCACGATACCGATACGCAATGCGCCCTCCGTTTTTTTACGGACAATTATTATGATGTGGCCAAGATGAAGGCCAACTATATAGTCCTGAGGCGAGCGAACGGCTACGTGGATGTTCTGATTCCTACTGCGATTTCAACGGGAGATTGATCGTTTTATACCTATAGGGCAAGCCAGTGGGGCTACCGATACCGTGAAAAACACACTGTGGGGCGGCCCTCCGAGAGCCAAGGGGGCGGCGACGCGTTACGCTTTTGAGAAGGACATAGAGCGGATCGCGGGGTCGTAAAAACCACTTACCCCGCGATTGACGCACGAGCATCGCGGCGTAACGTTTAAGAGTTCTCGGAAGCTTCCGGAAAAGCGAAAAACATGCCGAACTTAAATTCGGCGTTCCCGGAGCGGAGTGCGGGGGTCGAAAAATTCACTCCTTACTCCCCTTTGAAGGGTCAAATGAGCTCTAATGGCGGCTCCTTTGGGGGCTGTTTTTCCCCTCATCCTCTTTCCATTTTTCTTGCGCCTCGAAATGATATCCACACCCTCAGTATGCGATGTCTTATTTTAGGGTATAATTCAGGAGGAAACGGAAGAAAAGATCGGGGTTATCCCGGAAAGGCAGGAAATCCATTGGATCTTCGCTCCTTGATACTAGAAAAGGCCTTGATCGTTCCAGCGATACTCATCGGGTTCACGGTGCATGAGTACGCGCATGCCAAAGTGGCCAATCTCCTTGGAGACGATACGCCATACTATCAAGGCCGCTTGACCCTCAACCCGCTGGCGCATATCGACTGGATCGGTTTTTTGGCCGTCTTGTTGGTCGGGTTCGGCTGGGCAAAGCCTGTGCAAGTGAATCCAAGGTCTTTTAAAAACGTCCGGACGGATTTCTTATTGGTCACCGTTGCCGGGCCGCTTTCGAACCTCGTTACCGCCTTCGCCTTCGCCCTCCTCACCGCTTTTCTTGCGAGCTTCATCCGCTACGCGCCAAACGGCACCGATCTTCTTTTCACGTTGCTGAAGATCATCATTCACGTCAATTGTATACTTTGCGTTTTTAACCTTCTTCCCATCCCTCCTTTGGATGGGTACCAGATCCTAAAAACCCTCGTACCCGCCCAGTATGGGCAGTTTTTTTACAATCTCGAGCGTTACCAATTCTTCTTTTTATTCTGCCTCGTCCTGATTCCGGGAGCGAGTATCATCATCACGGTTCCCGCGCGAAGTCTCTATTTCCTGTTGACCGGTTGGATAAGATTCTGATTCTGTCTACGCGTGTTTTTAAAGTGATTTTGGGTGTGAGTCAAGCTAGGGAGTGACATAACTTGACCCACACCGGGCCGTCTTCTTCTGTTCCGATCGTGCTATAATCCTGTGGCGCACAACCCCGTGGAAAGGATTTGGTCGGACTTGATGCGCGAATACCTTGCGGCATCCGAATATTCCCGAGAGGTACAAGCTCGAAACTGCGGCGGATAGCCTGTCAAATAGATCGCGATTGTTTACAGGACTGTATATTTTATAAGGGGGGGTAACTGATGCGCGCGACCCTCATCATCGGTGACAGCCGATCTATGAGCGAAGTGGAGGAAGGCGCGGTAGACTTAATTGTCACCTCTCCCCCCTACTGGCAAATAAAAGACTATGGAACGGTAGGGCAGACCGGATACAACCAGACTCTCCACGAGTACTTTCGGGACCTCTATTGCGTGTGGGCCGAGTGTTACCGAGTGCTGAAACCGGGGAGGCGGTTGTGCATAAATATAGGCGACCAATTTGCGCGTTCTATTGTCTATGGGAGGTACAAGATCATCCCCCTACACTCGGAATGCATCGCGCAGTGCGAAAGAATCGGGTTTGATTATATGGGAAGCGTCATCTGGCAGAAGAAAACGACGATGAACCCCACAGGGGGCGCGACGGTTATGGGATCCTTTCCCTATCCCCCAAACGGTATGATTGAAATAGACTACGAGTTCATCCTGATTTTTAAAAAACCTGGAAAGGGTGAGAAAATGCCCGCCGATATCAAGGAAAAATCTAAGCTTTCTAAAGAAGAATGGAAAAAATACTTTTCCGGTCACTGGTCTTTCGGGGGCGCCAAGCAGTTGGAGCATCAAGCGATGTTCCCGGAAGAGTTGCCTAAACGGTTGATCAAGATGTTTTCTTTCTATGGAGAAACCGTTCTAGACCCTTTTTTGGGCAGCGGAACCACGATGAAGGCCGCGTTGACATTGAATCGGCACGCGATCGGTTACGAGATCAACGAAAGCTTCCTTCCTGTTATCCGAGAAAAGGCCGGATTTTCTGGTGAGCGCCTTATGCCTGCACATACGCTGACAACAATCCGGCAAAGCATGCCGAAGGAAGACACCAGCGCTGAAATGACCTATACCCCCGGCATTCAAGACGCGAAACGCAAATTCGGCTCCAAAGGGCTTGACTTGAACAAAGGGAGAGAGTATTTACGAGTCGTATCGCTAGAAGGGTCGGACATCTTGGTCCTGGAAAACGGTTTGAAAGTTCGGTTATTAGGAGTGAAAACGGATCCAGAAAAGAGAGAAGCGCTCGGTCAGTACTTGCGTAAATACGTTTGCAAAAAAAAGATCTATTTGCAATATGATCAAAAAACTCTCGATTCGAACTCGGAAGGCATCGTGAGCGCCTACGTGTACTTATCGAACCGACTCTGTTTAAACCTGTCCGTGCTGAAAGCCAAACTCGTTCACGTGGATCCGTCGGTCGACCACCCCCACAAAGAGCGATTTAGGCGATTGGCTGAAAACGCAAGAACGAAAGACGGGTAAAGAACGCCTAACGGGGGCTTTGAAACGACTCTTTATTGTCAGTTGAGAATCAATCGGATGATATAGAGCAGCCATTTCGGGAAATCGGGGGCCACCTTCAAGATCTGTCTGCGGATCTCCTCATACCCACGACTCACGTGAACCAAGGCCTCCCCTGTTCCCGATTGGCTATAAACGGCCACGAGCCCTTTCGCGATATCACCCACGGCGATCTTCCCGTGAGCGACACCGCCGACCGCGAACTCTTTCGCCACACAGAAGCCTCCGATTGCG
>Ga0208460_10001269_pt1 | contig 15513 bp, 17 predicted proteins | sample AD_STIC10_MetaG_FD_184436 | JGI IMG/M metagenome (GOLD analysis project Ga0208460, IMG submission 184436) | Active sludge microbial communities of municipal wastewater-treating anaerobic digesters from USA - AD_STIC10_MetaG (SPAdes) (version 2) | ecosystem: Engineered > Bioreactor > Anaerobic >... | reverse complement strand
CGCCGGTTGCCGTACTCGATATCCGTGAAACTGGGCTGATCGATGTCCACACCACATCCTCCCGGACCCCCGCCAACCCAGCCAGGGGGACACCCCGACCACCCGAGATAATCAGCGCATCCCTAGGGTCTGGGACTTGCGGCTCGGTCTGCGGATTGGGGGTCGCTCGGCGCGCGAGACCCGCGGGCAGGTCCGGCGGTTTGTCATTGAGGTCGCCGCGCATTCGGGGAGACTGTCCTCGACGCGAGGCGACTAGATGGGAGGCCCGATGGCGGCCACGGTGGACCGGTGCCGTGAGGCATTGAGCACCAACGACCAAGCTCGGCTCGTCGAGTTGGCTGCCGACCGTAGCGAGTGGGTGCGCGCGAGTGTTCCGCTAAACCCCGCGGCTTCGCCAGAGCTGATGCGCGCCTGCCTCTCGGATCGTTCGTGGAGAGTGATCGCCGCGGTCGCGGACCGGATGGCGTCAGACGAACAGTTCTGGAGCGACGCAGAGCCCCTGTCTGACAAGGTGGCCGGCTGGCTCGCGACCTGCGGAGCGTTGTCGCAGGAGTGGGCCCTGCGACTTGCCCGACACGAGAAGGTCTCCGTGCGCGAGTCTGTGGCCGCCAGCACACCCTGGCTGTCCGCCCAGGCACAGCTCAGTCGCGACCCTGCGCGTCAGGTGCGGACCGCCCTCGCGGCGTCCCTGTTCCTCCTTCCGCAGGTGAGGGAGGTTCTGGTCGCGGACCCCAGCGAGGACGTTCGATACGTGGCGGCCCGGCCCTGGGAAGGCACGGAAGACGCGATCGTCGCGGACCGGTTCGATGTGACCGAAGAAGACCTCATGGCCGAAGCTCTCCGGCAACCGGGCTTCGGGGCCGCCGCAGCTTTCCATTTCGCAGCGGCGCAAGAGCACGACCGAACCACAGACGCGATCCGTCAGCGCATCTTGTCTGAGCAGCAATCGTTGCCGTGGCCAGCCCAGCAGGGACCGGTTCTTGAAGTCCCCGCGCTGCACCAAGTAGCGATCAGAACCGACGTCGCAGGCCGCCCGTCCTGGCTGGTCAAGGCGGACGACTTCATGGAACTGATCACGTCCACCTTGGCCGAACTCGGAGGCCTGCTCGAAGACGAGTACGAGCTGGATGGGGACCTTGTGATCACCGCTAGCGTGCCCACCTCGCTGACTGCTCGGCAGACCGCTAGCGCCGTCACCGCCGCAACCAACGTGAAATTTCACTCCCAACCCGTCCTGTGAGCCAACACAAGATCACGACGGACCATCCCCGGTACGCGGCAATTGCGGACGTGTAGGGGCGGTGGTCAGGACGGCGGACCGCTACTCCAGCCGCGGGTACGGAGCACCGCGCCGTTGCTGACACGCAACTCCTTCCGGTCCGGGAGCAGACGACGAGGAACCGTGATCTCGCGGGTGCCTGGCGACGCGTAAGCATCAAGGAACAGCAGGAGGTCGTTCAATGCCTCATCCCGGTCCTCGTCCTCATAGGCAAACTCGGTCCACGAATAGCCGCCAGGAAACGAGAGGGAGAAGAGCTCGCCGTCGACGGACAACCGCACGAGGCCGTCCTTCCCGGGCACCGCGAAGACATGGGTGCGGCACCTGTCCTCCGACGCCGACTCCAGTACTCGGTAGCCGGCGTTCTCCAGGTGCTTGAGAGCTGCAGCGTCGAGCCGCTCCAGCCAGCCTTCGTAAGTGTCCTCCACCGGTACATGTAAGCACCCGCCCCACGGCATGAGCGCGAAGACGTAAGCGCCGACCGTGAGGCTTGGCAGGCGGTAACTTCGGAGCATGATGGAGGCACTGGGGCGGTGGTGGTATCCCGCACTCATCTTGGTGCCCGCGTTCGTCGCCGTCGTCTACTTCTCTGGGATCGTTGAGATGGCGGGTTGGCTACGTCTTCTCTTGATCGTGCTGTGGGTCGTTCTCGCTGCAGTCGTGATCCGCCCGTACCCACGACGTCCGACCGGCGCCTGACCCAGCCGGGCGAGGTTGACCGTCCCGCGGCATATCCGCATGGATTCGGCCCGAGTCGCCTCAACCCTGATCGTCGGCCGTTCTCCAGGCGATCATCCGTGCCGCGACGTCACGCGACCAGTCGATCGGCTCTCCGCGCTCGCCCGCTTCCTCGACGACTTCGGCAAGCCGCTGAAAGACGGCCTCGGCGGTTACGCCGTTCCAGCGTTCGGGATGGTCATACGCGTCGTCACGCAGGTCCCAGAGGCTGTTCACAAGTCTGCGCTCAGGGCTTGCCATGCCGAGGATCCTAGGGGTGTGTGCACGCAACGGTCGTGTCGACCGCGACGGCGCGGTCAGCGGCAGTTTCGGACGTTTGGCAACCGTCCGCCTAGCTATTCGGTGCTGGGAACGAGCACGAGCACTCGGTCGGTCGATGTGTCGAGACCGTCCGAGCCCCCAAGGGAGAGTTCAGGGCCACCTTGGCTTGGTCGAGGCACTCGTCCTGACCCTCGAGCAATCCAGGACGATCGATGAACGCGCTCAGCCTGACCTGGGACGCGGATTCGTCAACCTCCACGCGAGGGTGTTGGTTGCAGCTCTTCACCGACATGGTGAGGACGGCCGAGCCGGGCTCCCCTCCCAGCTCGGAGATGCCAACGTGGCGATCTCCGATGCCAACGAGCAGGACAAGGAGAATCGCGCCCGCCAGACCGGCGAGGACGCGAACGAGCATGGTCTGTCGCGACACGGTGCGCTGGCCCACAGAAAGGAGCCTATGGAAGCTGGAGGCAGAAGTCGCGTGTCACGGGACGCGGCAGGTCCGGAGGTTAGCTACAGGCGATCCAAGGCCTCGAGGTAGCGCTGGGTCATGAAGCTTTGGGCGGCTCGGCTGATCGGGCCACCGAACTTGGCCAGTGTTGAGGCCGGCCGCGAGTACGCGGTGATGGTGAGCAGGATGCGACCGTCGTCAAGCTGTTCGAGGAGGAATCGTTCTTCGCCGGCCTCCGGGTGACCGGGCAGGGTGCCGTACTTGAAGCCTCGGCGCCGCCTCTCGTCGACGACGTCGAGGACGCGACAAGGGATCTTCACCGAGAGTGCACCCAGCCCCCATCGCATCAGCACCACGGTGTGGTGTCGCAGAGGGACATCAGAGGCCTGCACCTGTAACCCAGCCTTGGAGTGCATCCGCCACGCGAAGAGATCGCGGGCGGCGCCGTCGAAGTCGCGCCGAGTCAGCGTGACGGAGCGGTTCAGGTGGCTATAGCCGGGCGGCGCATCGCCTTCTGGGCCTTCGCGCGGGGTGTACGACAACGGCGCTGCGCGCAGCTCGGAAGCGTGCTGCTCGTCGAGGAGGCGCACTGGCATGGCCACATCATCACCGACCGCGGTGCACGCACCAACCGCGGCATGTGGGGGCGGATCGGTGATGCGGCCACAACACTTTCGTCGGCAGCGCCCTCTGCGCCAGAGCCGGCGCCCCCTCGGCGCATTTAGCGGCCTTGTTACACAACCCGACGATGTGGCAGTCCGGGCCGAAGGCCGAGTCCCGACGGTCTCCCTGACGTGCAACGTCGCAGGTGCGAAGATTCGGCGACGAGCCCGTGAACCGATGGAGACGCCATGAGCCATAACCCGAGCCCCAACAGGCCGCCCGCGAAGGCAGCCGGAGCCTGGTGGGGGATGCCGGTGTCGAACGGCTTCGCGCTGGTGCTCGTCTGCGCGCTTGTGCTCGCGATGTGGGTCTTCGACTGACTCTCAGGTGAGGAACGCGTGCCGCGTTCGACAGCCCGTAGGTCTGCGCATAGCCGTGGTGGCGTCGCTGGACCACCCGAGCCTTGCGCTGCGACTCCCGAGTCTCTTCCATCCCTTCTCGCCGTAACCGGACGACTCGAGCACCATCTGCGGCAGTTGCGGACGTTTGAAACAGTGCGCGGAGCGGTTCTGTCATGTAGGTCGGTACCGTCAGTACGTGGGACTTCAACAGAGAGCGCGAGCGCTAGCTGTTGGGGCTTGCGTGCTCCTCGTGTCGACCGGCTGCGACGGCCGGAGTCGATCTGTGTTCGCGGTCTACGGCGACGCCGGGTCTACGCGCTTGGAGCTCAACGTCGCGTCATGCAACGAGAACCCGACGGCCGAAGTAGTGGAGTCCGACACTGAGGTTCGTGTTCAAGTCACTAGCGGACGCCGTTTGGGGCGCAACGGCGGAGACTGTGCCGATTGGGCTGCCCCATGATTCCCGGACACGAGTTTTGGGTTTTTCAGGCCACTTCTTGGGGTTTGTTGTGGAGGTCGAGGATCTCTTGTGGGGTGTTGTACCCCAGCCCTGAATGAAGCCTGCGGCGATTGTAGAAGAGCTCGATGTAGTTCGCAATCTTCCGGCGCGCGATCTCACGGGTTGGGAATTGCTCCCGGTTGACGAGCTCGACTTTCAACGCCCCGTTGGTCGATTCGGACAACGCATTGTCGTAGCAGATCCCGGTTCGTCCGACTGATTGTCGGATTCCGAGTTCATGGAGCGCGTGAGCGTATTCGTCGGAGGTGTAGTTGCTCCCGCGGTCGGAGTGGAAGATGGCGCCGTCGGGCAGGGTGAGGTTCCTGGCGGCCATGCGGATCGCGTCGGTGATCAGCGGGGTCTTGTAGTTGTCGTCCATGGCCCAGCCCACGATCGCGCGTGAGTAGCAGTCGATGACCAACGCCACGTACAACCATCCCTGCCAGGTGCGCACGTAGGTGATGTCCCCGACCAGCTTCGCGCCGGGGGCCTCGCTGGTGAAGTCGCGCTCCACGAGGTCGGGGATGTCGGCCATCTTCGCGGCCTGCCGGGTGGTGCCCTTGCGGGAGCGTCGCGGCTGGCACGCGACCAGGCCACGCTCACGCATCAGGTCCCGCACGGTCTCCGGGTCGCACAGGTGCCCGCGGCGGGCAAGGACGGCATGGACTCGCCGGTACCCGTAGGTGCCGTCGTGCTCGTCGAAGATGTGCTCGATCAGCACCCCGAGCCGTTCACGTCGCTGCGCGGTCGCCGAGGCTGGCCGTGAGCACCACTCGTAGAACCCGGACGTCGACACCGCCAGCCAGGCGCACATCAACACCACCGTGTACCGCGGTGTCCCGTCGGTGTTGCGGGTGGCCTTCTCCGCGGAGATGAACGCGTACTTCTCGCTCACCGGAATTCCTTCGCGAAGAAGGCCGCGGCTTTTCCCAGGAACTCCCGTTCGAGCTTCAGTTCGCGATTCTCCCGCTCCAGCTCCGCCAACCTGGCCCGCTCCGAAATGGTCAATGAGGCCTCCACGACAGGGTTCGCCGCACGGTACTTCTTCACCCACCCTCGCAAAGTTTCCGCACCGACACCATTGTCCCGGGCGAACTGCGACAGCGTCTTGCGCCCCTCCACGTCAAGAAACGCCAACACCAGTTGTTCCTTGAACTCCGGACTGAACCGAACCTTCTTCGAACTCATTGCACCATTCTCCTTCCACGAGGGATTCTATTGGACCTCGCATCCGGAAGGAATCGGGCACCTCAGATGGCGTCGTGGTGACCTTGAACGCGCCGCTCGGCACGCGCACCGTTATTGACCAATCGACCGGAGAGATGGTCGAGGTGAGCCCAGCCGACAAGGACATTCCTCCGAAGTGACCGCAGGCGTGGATGCTTCAGATGCGCGGCAGTTGAGGACGTCGGGCGAGGCGGTACAACGCGCTGTTTCGTGTGTGGGGGATGCTGGACCAATGAGCACGGGTCTGGGCTGCCGGTGACTGACAACGTCATGTTGTTGGCCATCGGCTGTATGGCGATCGTCGCAATCACCTACAGGGTTCGTCGCGATATCACGGGGCCAGAGTTGACGACCATGTCGAACGCGGCCTCGGGGGTGAGCCTGGGCGCCCTCCTGGTGTGGGTAGCCGCTGACTGGCTTACTGGGGCTGATGACCAGTGGTTCACGACCCTTGCGGGGGGCTTGCCGCTTGCCACCATTGAGTTGGGCTGTCTCACCGTTATGACACTCGACACGTTCCGCCAACGAGCACGTCGCGCAAGCAGCGGACGGCACCGAGCGGACTGAGCGAGTTCCAATGCAGATCATCCGCAACTCGGCATGTGAGTGAAAGTCGCAGCCGTCCGGTGGTGCCTCGTCCGCGGCGCACAGGCGCACATGACCCCCGGATGTCACGGCGACCTGGCCGCTGTCGATAGTCCTCACTCCAGCCGCTCTCCCAGCCAGCCATCGTTCCCTTGTGGCCACGGCCAGTTGGCTCCTCCCGGTACGCGACCCTTCTGCACCCGTGCTCCGGGTGGGCCTCGCGATTGACAGCCGATTGCGGCTCTCCCGCCAGGTCGGCGTAACAAGGCAATGCCGCGCGACGTCTCGGTTCTCGTCCAGACGACCGACCCCGCGCAGCATCGACCCCGATCGTCACCTGCACGTCAAGCGCCCGCTGTTGCCCCCTTGGCACCGGCAAGACCTGAGGCCTCGGCCCGCCACTCCGGCCACCTGTCCGGCAACGTCCCTCCCCCGCACTCCAGAAACCGCTTGCCCCGCACACCCGGTGCATTGTCGGTAACGATTCGGTAACTAGTGGCCCCAACGACCCCTCCCAATGGCGTAGGGAGTTATGACCATGTCGTTGCACAAGCTCACCGCTGGCACCGGTTACACATACCTGACGAGGCAGGTGGCTGCTCACGACCGGGCCGGCGGACCCCGCACCACGTTGGCAACCTACTACTCCGAGCGGGGTGAGACCCCGGGGCGGTGGGTGGGGTCCGGGATGTCCGGGATCGACGGCCTGGCGGTCGGGGACGAGGTCACCGCGCAGCAGATGCGGCTGCTGTTCGGGTTCGGGCTGCACCCCCTCGCCGAGCTGCGCGAGGAGTCCCTTCAGGGCCCCGGCCTGAGCGAGCGGGACTACCGCGCCGCGCGCCGGCTGGGGGTGCCATACAAGGTCTACACGTCCGGGGCGACGGCGTTCCAGGTGGAGGTCGCCCAGCGCATCGAGGAGCACGCGGCCAGCCTGGGGCACCCCCGTGACTACCCCGTCGCTGCTGCCGATCGCGCCCGGATCCGCTCCCAGGTCGCCACCGAGTTCTTCCGGGCCGAGCACGGCCGCGACCCCAGAGACGCCCGCGAGCTGTCCGGGGCGGTCGCGAAACTGTCCCGGCCACGCACGAGCGCGGTGGGCGGGTTCGACCTGACGTTCTCCCCGGTGAAGTCCGTCAGCACCCTGTGGGCCGTCGCCCCGCCGGACGTCGCGGTACAGGTCGAGCTGGCCCACCACGACGCCGTCACCGACGCCCTGGCCTTTATCGAGAAGCAGGCGCTGTACTCCAGGGAGGGCACCAACGGGGTGCGTCAGGTCGATGTCACCGGGCTGGTCGCGGCCGCGTTCAGACACCGCGACTCGCGCGCCGGGGACCCGGACCTGCACACCCACGTCGCGGTCGCGAACAAGGTGCAAACGTTGTCCGGGAAGTGGCTGGCCATCGACGGGCGGATCCTGTTCAAGGCCAAGGTCGCTGCCTCCGAGACGTACAACACCGCCCTGGAGAAGCACCTACGCACCCGGCTCGGCCTGACCTTCGCGGAGCGTGCTGGCACCGAGCCCGGGAAACGCCCGATCCGTGAGGTGGTCGGGGTCGACCCGGCCTTGAACCAGCGCTGGTCGACCCGCCGGGCCGCCATCCAGGCCCGCCGCGGCGAGCTGGCCACCACCTTCCAGGACGACCACGGCCGCCCACCGAGCGTGGTGGAAGCCATCCAGCTCGCCCAGCAGGCCACCCTGGAAACCCGCGACGCCAAACACGAACCCCGCACCCTGACCGAGCAACGCGCCGTATGGCGCGAACAGGCGCAGGACGTCCTCGGCGGCCCCCACGGGGTCACCAACATGATCACGTCGGCCCTGTCAGCCAGGCGAACCGGGGACCGAGTGGCCACGGGCTCGGTGACCGTGGACGCGGCGTGGATCCGGGAGACCGCGCACCGGGTCCGCGACGAGATCGCGGCCCGCCGCTCGACCTGGCAGGTCTGGCACGTGCGCGGCGAAGCCCACCGCCAGATCCGCGCGGCGAACCTGCCCGCCGCTCAGGTCGAGGCAGTCGTGGACCTGGTCACCGACCACACCCTGACCCTCGCCTCCGTATGCCTGACCCCCTCCGGGGACGGCATTCAGGAACCGCCGGAGCTGCGTCGCCAGGATGGGTCCAGCGTGTACGAGATCGCCGGATCCGCGGTCTACACCAGCCAGGACATCCTGACCGCGGAGCAGCGCCTCGTGCACACCGCCGGTCTCGTCGACGGGCACCGGGCCAGCCAGGACGCTGTGGCTCTGGCTCTGCTCGAGCAGGCCGCCAACGGGGCCACCCTCAACCCCGGACAAACCGCCCTCGTCACCGGCATGGCCACCTCCGGTAACCGGCTCCAGCTGGCCATCGCCCCCGCCGGGACCGGGAAGACCACCGCCATGCGCGCCCTGGCCGCGGCGTGGGTCGAGGACGGCGGCACCGTCCTCGGGCTCGCACCCTCGGCCGCTGCCGCGGCCGTCCTGCGTGAGCAGACCGGCGCCACCACCGACACCCTCGCCAAGCTCACCTGGTCCCTGAAACACAACGACCTGCCCGACTGGGCCCGCGCCATCGATTCCAGGACATTGGTGGTGATCGACGAGGCCGGCATGGCAGACACCCTCACCTTGGACACCGCCGTGCACTTCATCACCGCCCGCGGCGGGCAGGTCCGCCTCATCGGCGACACCCAACAGCTCGCCGCGATCGGAGCCGGCGGCGTCCTGCGCGACATCGCCGCCACCCACGGCGCCCTGCACCTGGAGGAACTGATGCGGTTCATCGACCCCGTCGAAGGCGCCGCCTCTCTCGCGCTGCGCGACGGGCGCACCGAGGCCCTGGGGTTCTACCTCGACCACGACCGGGTCCACGTCGGCGACCTCGCCACCATCACCACGCACGTGTTCACCGCTTGGGCCACCGACCGAACCGAAGGCCTCGACACGTTGATGGTCGCCCCCACCCGGGACCTGGTCTCCCAGCTGAACCTGCAGGCGCAAAGCCACCGCCTGGCCGGGAGGGAACCCGGGCCCGGGGCGCCCTTGGCAGACGGCAACACCGCCTTCGTCGGCGACACCATCGTGACCCGATCCAACGACCGCCGACTGCGACTAGGGGTGAACGACTGGGTCAACAACGGCGACCGGTGGACCGTCCAGAACGTCCACCACGACGGGTCACTCGGGGTGCAGCACAGCAGGACCGGTCGACCCGTGACCCTGCCCGCCGACTACGTGCGGGGATCAACCGAACTCGGGTACGCGACCACTATCCACGGCGCCCAGGGCATCTCCGTGGACACCGTCCACGGCCTGGCCACCGGGGAGGAGAGCCGCCAGCAGCTCTACACGATGCTCACCCGCGGGTCCGCCGCCAACCACCTCTACCTCCAGATCGTCGGCGACGGCGACCCCCACGCGATCCTGCAGCCGGACAACATCCGCCCGCCAACCGCGACCGACATCCTCGAGGCCATCCTGGCCCGCGACGACGCTCCCGTCTCGGCCACGTCCACCGCCCGCGACCACGACTCCCCCACGCTGCGGCTCGGTGCCGCGACCGCCCGATACCTCGACGCCGTCCACGTCGCCGCCGAACACCACCTCGGTACCACCGCCCTCGCCCACCTCGAGGCCGGTGCCGACCGGATCGTGCCGGGCATCGTCGAAGACGCAGCGTGGCCGACGCTGCGCGCCGACCTGGTCCTGCTCGCCGCCACCGGCACCGACCCCCTGGTGGCCCTGCACTCTGCCGCCAGTGCCCGTGAGCTGGACACCGCCGACGACCGCTCGGCGGTCCTGGCCTGGCGCCTGCCCGACCTTGGCAGCACCGGCACCGGACCACTCCCCTGGGTGCCCGGCATCCCCGCAGTCCTGCACGACGACCCGCACTGGGGCCTGTACCTGACCGCCCGGTCCGACCTGGTCACCACGCTCGCCGCCCAGGTACGCCAGCAAGCCACCAGCACGCCGAACGTTCCGCCTTGGTGGCCGCCAGGACGCACGCTGCCCGCCCCGGAGCTACTCGGCGATCTCGCCGTCTGGCGGGCCGCGAACACCGTCCCCGACAGCGACCACCGACCCACCGGGCCCACCCATCCCGCGAAAGCCCAGAACCGGTGGCAACACGAGCTCGACACCCGCCTGAGCAGCGGCAACACCGCGACGCTCGCCGACTGGACCCGGCTCATCCACACCCTGGTCCCCGCCGCCCGCCGCGACGACTACACCCCGCACCTGGCCGAACACCTCGCCAAGCTCTCAGCCTCAGGCGTCGACGCCGAGGCCCTGCTCCACACCGCCACCGGCCCCGGGGTGCCCCTGCCTGACGACCACGCAGCCTCAGCCCTCTGGTGGCGCATCCAACGCCACCTACCCGACCCCACCGACCGTGACACGCCCAAGCCAGCCGGATGGTCGACACCACACGAGACACCGGCGGTCGGGGATCGGCGCGCCGGCCTCGAGGACACCCGCGACCCACACCACCGCGCCATCCACGACCGTCGCAACAGCCCGGTCCGCCGTCCCCAACCTCGAGGGCCCGGGATGGCGCGATGACCCGCCCGCGTGCTTCATCCCCCCGGTTGCGACACGTCGTGGTCGAGCGGATTCCCCGTCCCGTGTCCATACACGCCTCTCAGCGGGCTTTAGGACAGCAGGAGGTAGTCATGACCACGAAAGTCCACCGACAGTTTGAGTCCCTGTCATCAGCCGCTGAGCGCACCGGGCTGAGCATCCGCACCCTACGCAGAAGAATCGCCAGCGGCCAGCTGGCGGCCTACCGCAACGGGGCACGAGTCATTCGGGTCGATCCAGACGATGTCGACCGAATGATGGTGCGCATGCCGACCGCCTGAGACTGATGCCGACTCGTCACTACGATCGGTGTGCGGCGCGCCGGCCTGTCATCCGGGATATGTGGGTGATCCGTCCTCAACTGCCGATGGTCGGGCGGTTGTGATTCGGCGCCTGTGGCGTCACAATGGCTCCATGCCGAGTGTTCAGATCAAGGATGTGCCGGAGAGCACCCATGCGGTGTTGCGCCAGCGTGCCGCAGCCGCGCACCAGTCGTTGCAGGAGTACCTGCGTTCCCGGCTGATCGCTGAGGCCAGCCAGCCGACTTTGGAGGAGGTCCTCGACCGGGCCGGCGGGCGCTCCGGCGGATCTGTCCCGCTCGCAGACGCGGTCAAGGCTGTGCAGGGGGATCGTGCTCGTCGTTGACGCCAGCGTCCTTGCGGTCGCGTTGGCCGATGACGGCCCGGACGGGGATGCCGCTCGCACCCGGCTGCGGGGTGAGACGTTGGCCGCCCCGGAACTGGTCGACCTTGAGGTCGCCTCTGTACTGCGTCGACAGAACCGTGCCGGGATGCTCGACAACCGCCGGGCGGATCTGGCCATGACAGACCTCGGGGCGCTGCCCATGCACCGCGCCTCGCATCTGGCGCTGCTACCACGCTGTTGGGAGCTGCGGGACAACGTGACCACCTACGACGCCGCCTACGTCGCCCTGGCTGAGGCGCTGGATGCGACGTTGCTCACTGGCGACCGGCGCCTTGCCCATGCGGCCGGCCCCACCTGCACCATCGAACTGCTCAGAACGCCCCGCCGCGGGCGTTGAGCACCGCCCTGATATGCCGCGATGCGCGCAGGTTCAACACCCTGGAGCGGCTGGATGTGATCGAGTGCGCCTCCAAGGCGGTCCTTTTCGATCTCGAGGTCGTAGCGGGTCTGAAGGTTGAGCCAGAACCTGTCGGTGGTCGCGAAGAAGCGGGCCAACCGCAGCGCGGTGTTGGCCGTGATCCGGCGCTTGCCGTAGACGATCTCGTTGATCCGCCGCCGGGGGACACCGATGGAGACAGCCAGCCGGTGCTGGGTGACCTCCAACGGAACGAGGAACTCCTCGAGGAGGACCTCCCCGGGGTGGATGGGCGCAAGGGTTGCCATGTGTGTGCCCCCTTCTAGTGGAAGTCGATGATCTCGACGTTCTCTGTGCCGGCCGGGTCCTGACGAAGCAGATCCGCCACTGCTGGTTGGTCCAAATGCTGTTTGTCCGGCGCGGTCGGCCTTGAGCGCGTCGAGCCGGTTCCCGGGTGGGACCTTGAGGCCGTCGAGGACTCCGGCAGCATCGAGCATGACGAGCTTGCGTAGGGCGGTGCGTTCGATCTGGGGGTCCAGCCTCTTGGTGCGTTGTCGTGACCAGAGCCGCTCGGTGGGAGCGTCCCCGAACGACTGAACACCCATCGAGCATAACGCGACGCGTTATGCCATTTCGACTGTGCAAGACAGCGTGTGAACAGGCCTGCGGGGGCCTCCCCGACCTGCGGCCTGGGAGCGATGAACGATGCATAGTCGCTGCAACCACCAGCAGAAAGGGCCCCGAACTGGCGTTTCCGCAGTTCAGGGGCCCTTTGTTACTGCTCCCCCGGTTGGACTCGAACCAACAACCTGCCGATTAACAGTCGGCTGCTCTGCCAATTGAGCTACAGGGGAAAGGCCACCACGGGATCGCCGCGGTAGCGCTCGCACACCCTAGCAAAGGTCATGAGCAGCGACGAAAACGGCCCGAAATCAGTCGAGTCCGACCTGCTCGCGCACTCTTCGCAGCCCGTCGGAGACCTGCTCGGCCACACCGGGATCCGCGCTGCGCACACCCGGGCCGAGGACCGCCTGACTGAGCAGCGCACCGGTGGCGAGGTCCTTGCGGACCACGACCTTGGCGGTCCGCCGGCCCCCGAGATCGAGGGTCTCGGCGAGCACGACCGAGGCCTGGACGCGCTCTCGCAGGGTCTCGGGGAACATCCCGAGCTCGGTGAGCTGGAAACGCGTCGGTCGTTGCCCGTCGACCCAGGTGATCTTGAGGATGCCGTCCTCACCACCCCACGACCCGGCGTCGACCAGGTGCCACGGACGCGACAGCGTCACCCGCGCGCCTTCGGGGTCCGGCGCCACGGCATACAGCCGGTGGCGCCCGGCTACCACGGTGGCTCCGGTGCCCACGTCATGGGCCCAGGCCAGCAGCTTCTCGCCACCTGCGGGGTCGATGGCCTCGGCGACCTCGGCGGGCACCGCGGGACGGCGCAGGCCGCTCCACTCGAGCCTCATGACGTGTTCGCCTCTCGCAGGGCGACGCGGTCGAGTTCGAGACGGTGCAAGGCCATGGAGCGCTCCTGGAGATCAGCGGGATCAGCATCTGGGTCGTTCTGCAGTCGGCGCACCGACGCCATGGCGTCGGCGATGCGACGGCCGAGGTGGGCGTCTCTGACACCGGCGACGAGCGAGTTGAGGTAGCGCTGCGGCGGCAGCCCCGTCGACGGGTCGAACTTCGTGGGCAGCGGAGCCACCGACAACTGCGCGACGAAACCACGCACCCCCAGGGCGCAGGCATCGGTCACGGCGGTCACCCACGCCATCGTCGACGCTCGGCGGGCAGCGTGGCCGGCGATGCGGATGCCGTCGAACACCGCCCGGTGGACCGGGGCGGTGAACGCGTCGGGGACGAGCACATCGATGTCGGCGTCGGTGAACTGCTGGGGGTACTGGATGAGGGCCTGGAGCAGCTGCCGTTCGGTGAGGACCACCGGATCGCGCAGGTCGGGGGCCGGGAGCTGCGCGAGCTCGAACGGACCGGGCTCGAGGACCTCGTCGGTACTGGCCGGTCGGGGCTGCCGGTCGGCGCTGTCGTCGTGCTTGAGCCGGCCCGCCTTCTTGACCTCGGCCGCCAGCTGTTCGACCTCGACGCCGAGCCAGCCGGACACCGTGCGGGTGTACTCGGGCCGCAGGCTGGTGTCGCGGATGGACCCGACGATCGGGGCCACTGCCTTCATCGCCTGAACACGACCCTCGGCGGTCTCGAGGTCGAAGCGGCGGATCGTCGTGCGGACGGCGAACTCGAACATCGGAACGGCGTCATCGACGAGAGCGCGCACCGACGCGTCACCCTTGGCCAGTCGAAGCTCACACGGGTCCATGCCGTCCGGTGCCACGGCGACGAACGACTGCGCGGCCCACCGCTGGTCCTCCGCGAAGGCCCGCATGGCCGCCTTCTGACCAGCGGCATCCCCGTCGAAGGTGAACACCACGCGAGCCTGTGGGCCGTCGGTCTCGTCGCGCATGATGCGGCGAAGGATCTTGATGTGGTCGATGCCGAACGACGTCCCGCACGTGGCGACCGCGCCCTCGACGCCGGACAGGTGCGCCGCCATGACGTCGGTGTAGCCCTCGACCACCACGGCGAGGCGCTGAGTGGAGATCGCCTTCTTGGCGGCATCCAGGCCGTAGAGCACCTGGGACTTCTTGTAGATCGGCGTCTCGGACGTGTTCAGGTACTTGGCCGCGATGCGGTCGTCGTCGAGGACGCGCCGGGCGCCGAAGCCCACGGTGTCGCCGGTGGTGTCCCTGATCGGCCAGACCAGCCGCCCCCGAAAGCGGTCGTAGAGCCCGCGACTGCCGCGGCCGGTCAGGCCACCGGTGACGATCTCGTCCTCGGTGAAGCCGCGCCCGCGAAGGTGACGCGTGAGCGCCTCACCGCTGCGCGGGGCGAACCCGATGCCGAAGCGCTCCGCGGACGCGCCATCGAAGCCGCGCTCGCGCAGGAAGTCCCGACCGGGCCTGGCCTCCGCAGTGGTGCGGTCCTGCAGGACCTCGGCGTAGAACTCCTGGGCGACCCGGTGCGCCTCGATCAACCGCGAGCGCTTGCCGAGCGACACCCCACCGTCGCGGGGACCACCGCCCTCCTCGTAGCGCAGCTCGAAGCCGATCTTGCTGGCCAGCCGTTCGATGGACTCGGTGAAGGTGAGGTGCTCGACCTTCTGGACGAAGGAGATGACATCACCGCCCTCACCGCACCCGAAGCAGTGGTAACTACCGACCGCGGGTCGAACCGTGAAACTCGGTGACTTCTCGTCGTGGAAGGGGCACAACCCCTTCAGCGAGCCGACCCCGGCAGGACGCAGCGTCACGTGGTCCCGGATGACGTCCTCGATGGACGTGCGCTCCTTGACCGCCGCGATGTCCTCTGCCCTGATCCGACCCGCCACGAACCATCCTTTCCGGTGTGCCGTGAGTCTAGGTCGTCACACCGACTCGTCAGATCACTTGCTGGCCTGGCGCTCGTCCGTGCGGAAGGTGCCGAAGCATGTGTTGGGAACAGTTCTACGGCGTGTCGCGACACCACCTGCGGTGCAGGGTGAGCGCCCGGACGTCAGTGAGCGAGGCGACTTGGTCGACGAGGACTCGCAGGGCGGCCCCGTCATCGCCCGCAGCCTCCCAGTCCCCGCGAAGGTCCGGATCGAGCCGGTGGGGATCGCTTTCGTACGCGGCAACCAGACCCGCGATGACGTCACGCTGACGGGCGTAGAGGGCCACCCGCTCAGCGGCGTGCATGACGAAGTGTGCCGCCACGGCCTTGAGAACCGCGCACTCGGCCCGAGAACCGCGGGGCACGACGAGCCGGCCGGTGTGGCGGGTCAGTGGCTGCGGGCCGTGCTC